>Ga0272449_1003879_pt1 | contig 12543 bp, 8 predicted proteins | sample YNPCB0241_FD_198679 | JGI IMG/M metagenome (GOLD analysis project Ga0272449, IMG submission 198679) | Hot spring sediment microbial communities from Yellowstone National Park, WY, United States - YNP-CB-024-1 | ecosystem: Environmental > Aquatic > Thermal springs > Hot (42-90C) > Sediment...
GATTGGGCATAAAAGCCATTCTTTATCACCTTCAAAAGTTCCTCTATCCTTTTTTTCTTTTCGTCTGGAGGAAGGATGAACTCAAACTTTATTTTCTTTTCATCATCCACAATAACTAATTTTCCTTCACTCTTTAGCTCAGAAATTTTTTTTGGAAAAGTATGTTCAAATATAATTTTTTCTTCTCCACCTTCTGATGACTTTTTCTCTGGTTTTTCTTCTCCACCTTCTGATGACTTTTTCTTTGGTTTTTCTTCTTCACCTTCTGATGGCTTTTCTTTTATTTCAATTTTATTATCATGTTCAACAAGTTCTCTTATATAGACTTTTCTATTCTTTTCAACTCTTTTAGAAAATACCCATTCATCCCTTCCCAATCTCTCAGCATCAATTGTGAAACTCAATTTGTAAAGGGATAGGTGTTCTTCTTTGTTGAAAGGATTGGGAGTAGCATCTTCTCCCTGTTTTAGGGCTCTATTTACCAAATCGTGATTACAATAGAAAGCCATATCTCCGTTCCATTCAGTTAAAGAGATTGCTTTTGTTATTCCAACAGGTGCCTTTCTTGTGATTGCCATTTCTTCTTCAATTGTATACATATATCCGAAGGCATCAAGTTCTGGAGAAGTTAGGATATCATCTTGGGTAATATCAAATTGGACTACATCTCTTTGCCGTGTAAGTGTAACTTTTGCTTCCTTCCAGCCAAAGGCTTTGTTTAAGGTTGAAAAGAGATAATGTCTTATTGCGGTTTTGCCGATAAAACTTACTGTTTTTCCGTCTTTTTGTAGTTTCTTAATAGAAAGAATATTTCCGCCAACCTTTTCGTCTCGGTTCAATGCGGAGCCTTCAAAAATGATTGTTAAGGTTATGTTTTTTATGTTTTTCATTTTTCACCTCCTGATTCTTCTTCCTTGCCCAAAATTGGGGCAAGAAAAGAGAAGATAAGGGTTTTAAAATATTTTTCATTTTCTGGTTTAAAAGCATCAACAAGTTTATCGGGGAATTTTTCTTGATTTGCGTGAAAACACCTTAAAAGTATGTAATAAACATTGTCTTTATTCCCAAGGCGAGTTTGTTCAAGAAGCCGGAAACCCATATCATTTATGGAGTCTGCAAGATTTCCTTTTTCTTTTATATTTTTTATTTTTTCCCCCGCTTCTTTTAATTTCCGTATTAACTCATTAATTTTTTCTTTTTCTTTTTCTTTTTCTTTTTCTTTTTCTTCCATATTTACCTCCCGATTTTTTCTAAAATTTTTAAATAAAGTTCTGGCAAAATTCCAGAAACTTTTTTAAGATAATTAAAATCTTTGTATTTAAAATCTTTGTAGTTAGTAAAATATTTGGTTATTGGGTCATTTTTTGAAATTTCTTCTTTATTTTTTAATTTCAAAATTGCTTTCAAAACAAAGTAGTTTGCTTTTTCAATTTCGGAAAACTTTCCTTGCAAGATTAAGTCAAATATTTTTTCTTCATTTATTTCTTCAATTAAACTGGCTATTTCATAATCAAGTAAAATCTTTGTGATATCCTGGGGAAGGTCAAAATAGTCAATAATCCATTTTTTCTCTTCTTTATGCCAGCTTTTAATTATTACTTCAATATTCATCATTGTCCAGGCGCCAAGCAATGTTCTTCTTTTTATCGCCCATTGTAAAAGGGAAGAACCAAGAATTTTTCTTATTCCATATTCCTTTGATTTTTGTAAGAGATTTTCAGCAAATCTATTTAAATCCCAAATTAATTTAAAATCAGGAGCATTTATAAAAATTTCACCTTCAGAAGTTTTAATAAAAGCAAGATGGTTAAAAATAATTAAATACGAACATAAATGGCAAATTGGTATAGAAAAATTTAAATTCCAAAAAGAATTAGGAACTTTGGTTATCGCGGCACCTAAACCAGCAAAATGTATCCCTTGAAATTTTTCCCTTTGCTCCATAAAACCAGAAAAATCCCCTCCACTAAATTTCCCTTCTAATTTTTTCAATAATTCCAAAGGAATAAAATAACCTTCACACCAACTACACTTTTTATTTCCATTTTTTTCTACACTTTGTAGTGCTTTTACATAATGATTTTTAAAAAATTCTTTCTGTCCTGACTGGATGTAGTTGGGATACCTTTTATTTTTACCCCAGATAGAAAAATTTTCTTCTAAAACTTCTTTATGATATTGAAAAATTCCTTCGTAACTTGCTTTTATAGCCGACTTATTTATTATAACCTGTTCGTTAATTTCAAAACCTATTTTATTATATTCCATCACTTTTAACAACCCAACAACCCCGACGTTATAAAGCCAGTTTGAAGGATAAAGGGTTATTTTCTCTTCGCTCATAATTGTTTAATTACATCCAAAAGTCCAAACCCCTGACCGGTTCTTACCCCAAAACCATAATCATACAAAAAGTTTAGTATCTCAGGACTCCCCTCTAACAGAAAATAGCCCCGAAATCCTCTTACATACCCCTTAAATAAAGGGATAACCGTTTCCTTTATCGGATAATCCGCCAGAAGATTAAACCTTAAATCCGGCTCTATCTTCCGAGACTTTATGATTTCATACTTCTGCCTCACCCTCTCGCATAAAACCGAATTAAATCTCTCTAAATTCTCTTTTTCCGGAATGATAAACCAGTTTTTAAAATCATCAGGAGCAGAAGAGGGGTCGGTAAGGATGGATGTCCCGATAGTTTTGAAAATTACCCTCTTAGAAGTTATCCTCTTATTTGGTAAAAGGTTGATATTTTTGAGAATAAATTTCTTGCCGTTAATCTCAATGTAATCGCTCCTCCTCTCTTTCAAAATTATTATCCCATTCCAAAAAGTAGAAATGATTTCATAATCGCCCGAAGAAAATATAAAAGAGAGGTCAGGACCTATCCGACTCTTTTCAAATTCACTGCCGAAAAATGGTGCATACACATAAGGTCTTACCTTCTTTGCCGAGAAAAGATTTTTATATCTTTCTTCGGAGGCACTCTGAAAGGCTTTTTTGAGAAAAGAGATGAATCTCTCTCTCACCCACTCATCCCTTTCCTCAACTTCTCCTTGAAAAGATAATTTGAGTCTCATAAATAAATTATAAAAAAAACTGAGAAAAAGTCAAGGCAAAATTTTAAGCAAGGCTTCCCTTTGTGAAACTCTTCCTGGGTAAATACCGTCTGAAAAGAGTGCGAGGTTGACTTTATAAAAATATTAAATATAATTAAGGAGAAGGCAAAATGGAGGTAAATATGTTTAGACGCTTTATTCTTTTTATCTCGCTCTTAGGAATATTTGGCTTTATCTTTGCCCTCTCTCCGAAGGAAACAGGAAAACCGCAATCCACTTTCGCACCTTCCTCCGAAAAACTAGCGGCATTAAAAGAGGCGCCAAAGGTAAGGCTCCAGGAGAAGAGCGAAGTTAAGGAATTAGAAGGGGTGATTCTTCGAAGCGGTGGTCCGGATGATTACGGTTATTGGTTTAAGGATGAGACCGAACCCGGCGGACCGGTCTATAACTGGATTGATACCAGCGGTGCCACCCAAACGAATATTGTCGGTGATGATAACCGCGGTTCTATCACTTTGCCTTTTAATTTCAACTATTACGGTCAGAGTTATAACACAATCTGGGTCTGCACCAACGGCTGGCTCTCTTTCGGGTCTGACCCAGGGACAAATGCCTATATTAATACCCAGATTCCGAACACCGCAATACCCAATAATGCGGTCTATGCCTTTTGGGATGATTTAGCGGTCGGACCTAATTATAATGGTTACATCTACTACAAAACCGTGGGTAGTGCCCCAAACCGACTCTTCGTCGTTATCTGGCAGGATGTTCGACACCTTCTCGTCTCGGGAAACTTTCTCTCGTTTGAGATAATCCTCTCCGAGGCGGATAATAGCATAACCTTCCAGTATGCGGATGTTGTTGTTGGCGACCCTACTTATGATTATGGCGCCTCAGCAACGGTGGGTATTGAGAGCCCTTATCCATTCACTCCATTTACCGGTCTCCAATATTCTTATAACGAACCAGCTTTAATTAACGGGAGAGCGATAAAGTTCTGGATTCCTCCGGTGCTTAATAATGATGTCGGTGTTAAGGGAATCATTGCCCCAAGAGGGCTCGTCTCTTTCCGTTCCCCAAGCATCGTGCCAAAGGCGATAGTTAGGAATCATGGCCGCCTCCCCCAAACTTTTCCGGTTCGCTGTTCAATCTTTGGCACCGGTGGCGTCCTCCGTTATGCGAGTGAGGTGAATGTTGCTGGTCTTGACTCCGGAGCAGTTGATACGATTGAATTCGCTACCTGGAATATCTCCGAGATTGAGACCTGCTTTGTTCGAATGCGAACCTTCCTTTCCGGTGATGAGGATACAACCAATGATGCCAAAAGCCAGACGACCATTATAATTCGTGCCTACTTTACCGGTGGTCCGGATGAAGGATTTATGCGCTGGATTGATTCGGATACCACCGGCGGACCGGTCTATAACTGGCGAGACATATCTCAGACCGGAACACCTGTCCCCTTCCCTTCTTTTGACGATGATGTCGCCCGAATCCCAATTGGATTTAACTTCACATTTTACGACCGGACTTATAACCGACTGACGGTTGGAACGAATGGCGCCCTCTCCTTTGATAGCGTCTATATCACACTGAGTAATGATAGTATTCCAAATCCTGCCCCACCGAAAAATTTAATTGCTGCCCTTTGGGATGACCTCCACTGTATCCAGTTGGGAAGGGTGAAATATCAAACGGTGGGAACTTCGCCCAATTGCACCCTGGTTATCTCTTATGATAATATTGCTTATTATGGCGGTGGTGATTCTACCCTTACCTTCCAGATTCTCCTTTTGGAAGGGAGCAATGATATAATCATTCAATATGCCGATGTGATAACCGGACATCCAGGAGAACGCGATACTGCCAAATCCGCCACAGTTGGGATTGAAGACCCTAACGGCACGATTGGGCTCTGTTATCTTTACAATGCCAAACCCTACGGTAATTTAATTACCTCCGGGAGAGCAATCCGCTTCTATCTCCTTCCTCCCGGTCGGGATGTCGGGGTGGCAAAAATCATCTCCCCACCCGCCAACCTTCTTCCCGGAGATACCGCCATTCCGAAGGCATTGGTGAAAAACTACGGAACCGAAGACCAGTCCAATCTGCCGGTGCGATGTGTGATTCGCGATACCGCCGGAAATATTATCTATAACCAAGAAGTCACAATTCCTTTTCTCCGCTCCGGTGATTCAGCAGTTGCTCAGTTTCCAGAATGGGCGCCAGGTGAAGGTGTTTATTACGATACAATTCGAACCCTCCTCGGTGGTGACGAGAGGCCAGCCAACGATTACAAAGGGATGGTTCACAATGTCTCATTCTGGGCAGAGGTTGAGGTTGGTTATGATGACGGAGGGAATGAGGCAAACTACTGGGTTCAAGAGCCATCCGGCACGGATGACCGGTTTGCGGTGAAGATTACACCACCAGTGGCAAATTATCAGATTAAAGCCGGAAAATTCTGTATTTCCGCTTCTACGGTTCCTCTCTCCTTTGCGGATTGTGGTGTCTATCCGGAATCAGCCGGGATTCCGCGTCTCTCCTCACCAATCGTTACGGTTCCTAATCAACCGACCGCCACCACTGTAATCCCAACGGTCAATTGGGAAATAGTTAACTTTGGAAATGTTCGCGTGTCAAGCGCGAATGATGTCTTCTTAGTTGTCCACTGGCCATCTGGTTCTTATGATGGTCCTTATGTGGCAGCGGATGCAACCTATCCTGACCTGAGGTCTTACTGGTCAATGACTCCCCCACCAGGAGAATGGAACTTATGGACTTCCCACGACTGGATGATGCGCCTTATCTTCCGGATACCCGGCATTGATGCTGGTGTTGCCGAAATCCGCTCCCCGCGCGATACAATTGAGATTGGAATACCAACAACACCAGAAGCAGTAGTTTGGAATTATGGCTTTACCGAAAAGACCTTCAAAACCTTCTTCCATATCGCTAATGATTCCAATTTAGTTTATGCGGATACCGTGGAATTGACATTACCCGGGAATACCTCTCAGAATGTGACCTTTGCCCAATGGACCCCAACCCAAACCGGAACTTTCCAGTTGGTATCTGCCACTCTCCTCGCCAACGATCTGGTGCCCGAAAATGATACCGCAAAAAGCCAGGTCTTTGTCCGTTCCACTGGAATGGGAGAATTCAGAAAGAAGATGGCAACCGGTTTGCGGATTTTGTCTAACCCAACAAAGGGATTGGTGAAGGTTTATTATACCCTGCCGGAAAAAGAAGTGGCAAGTCTAAAAATCTACAATGCGCTCGGTGAAGTTGTCTATTCGGAAAAAAGTGACAAGGGGGTATTTATAATTAAGCAACTACCAGCAGGAATCTACCTCCTGAGGTTTGAGGCAAAGGGCGAGAGAGTTGAGCGGAAGTTAATCGTTGTGAAGTAGCCCAATTCAAGTTGATGAGAATGAATTTCCCCCAACGGGGTGACAGGAAAAAAACCACGGGTTTTTTTCCGCAAGAGGGGTGAATAACCCCTATTGAGCGGGGGTTGGGGGAAATTCAATAAGAGGAGACGCCCCCGTATTTCCGGGGGCGTTTTTATTTTTATAAATCCCGAGTTCTTCTACCAAAATGTTAGTGTCACTAACATTTTTTCTCACCTTTCTTTTCCTCTAAGTCCTTATCTTACAATAACTTAGAGCCTTTTTCTTAATTTTATCCCCCTTTGCTCCCTGAGTCATATACTAATTCCTCTTAGGGGTGGGTTTCAATAGGGGTTTCACCCCTCACCCCGTTGGGGAAAATTCCTTTTCCCAAGGGGATATTTGGGGTGGGTTTCAACCCCTCTTCCGGCACGCGAAGCGGGACGAAAGTCCACAAAGAACCCGTAGTTTTTCCCCTGGTCACCCCGTTGGGGAAAATTAGCCCTCTATTAAGCCAATTTCTCATCCCCTTAGGAAAGGTCTTCATCGGCAAAGAGAGAGAATCGTTGACAGCAGAAGAAAAATGTTTAAGATAAAACTGATGCTCCGTAATTGTCTTCTGGCATTTATCCCGATGTTTGCTGCGGTTAATGCCTTAGGAATCCTTCCGGCATTTATCAGTCTGACAGAAAATTTAAGCCCGAAAAGAAGGAAAGGGGTAATCTACCAGTCTTTTTTTACCTCTTTATCGGTTGCCCTCATCTTTCTCCTTTTGGGCAAAGTAATCTTCCACCTTTTCGGTATAACCATTTCCGACTTTATGGTCGCGGGTGGTATTCTCCTTTTGGTCATCTCTCTTTCCGAAATCATCGCCCCGGAGACAAAGGTAAAGGTTTCGCCGGAAACATTAGGGGCGGTCCCACTCGGCATGCCCTTAATTGTTGGACCAGCGGTTCTCACCACTTCTTTAATCATTGTTGATGCCTATGGCCTCTTTCCAACCTTAATCTCATTAATTACCAATATTGCCCTTTCTGCCCTTGCCTTTCATTTCTCCACTTTCCTTGTCAAGATTATCGGATTAACGGGAACCAAAATCATCTCCAAGGTGAGTAATCTTCTTTTAGCCGCCATTGCGGTGATGTTGATTCGGAAAGGAATCATAAGCATCATCACAAATCTATTTCCACCTTGATTTATCTCTTTTGCTCGGTTAAAATTAGTTATGCGTCAGGTTTTTGAACTTCCCCTTCATTACGGAACTGCTCCTCCCTGGTTGTTTGAAAGGATGAAACGTCTGGCATCAGCAATCCTGGAAGTGATTGTTCGGGAATATTCTCCGGAGGAAGTGATTAGAAGGGTTTCTGACCCTTTCTGGTTTCAAAGTCTCGGTTGTCTTTTGGGTTTTGACTGGCACTCCTCGGGTTTAACGACTACGGTCTGCGGTGCCTTAAAGGAAGCGGTAAAGGGAAGGGAAAAGGATTTGGGCATTGTCATCGCCGGAGGCAAAGGGGGAAGAGCCCGAAAGACGCCCGAGGAATTGAGAGATTATGGTTTTCGGTTTTCTCTCAATGCCGACGATTTAATCTTTGCTTCCCGAATGTCGGCAAAGGTTGATTCTACTGCCTTACAGGATGGTTATAATTTATACCATCACACATTTATTGCCACTTTCCAGAATCAATGGGCGGTAATCCAGCAGGGAATGAATGAGAAGACTTGCAAGGCAAGAAGGTATCACTGGTCTTCTCTTGACCTAAAGGATTTTGTCTGCGAACCCCATAAGGCAATCGTCTCCGAAGGGAAAGGGGAGGCATTGAATATGGTGGCAAAAGAGAGTGAAAATGCTCGAAAGGTTGTCACGGTAATTGCCCGGGATAATCCAGAAAAGACAATTAAGGAACTGAATAAAATCCTCCAACTACCGGAAAGACATTTCCTGACCAGAGAAGATATCTCACCAATTAGAATCAAAAAAGTCCTATTAAAAACCTATGCCGAGCCCCCAAAGGATTTCTTAGCCCTATTAGGTAAAGAAGGGGTTGGACCGAAAACGATTCGGGCATTAGCCCTAATCTCCGATGTCGTTTATGGGGCAAAGGCAAGTTATACTGACCCATTCGTCTATTCCTTTGCTCACGGAGGAAAGGATGGCTATCCTTACCGAATAAAAAAAGAGGATTATGACAAATCAATCAAAATCTGGGAGGAAGCGATTCGGGAGGCAAAATTAGGACGAGAAGAAAAACTCTCCTGCCTCCGCCGATTAAATAAGATTCAATCCGCCCGATAGTTTATTTGCCTTTAGTAATACCTCAACCGGATGCAACATCAGAAAATAAAGAGATAGCCTGCTGACTGCCATTCCTCCCTTGTTTTGCCAATGTCTCATCCGGTTCCTTCTGTTTCCTTTCCGGGTCGACCCAGGAAAAATTAATATGATACTCAAGTGCCAGTAAAAAAGTTGTGCCGGATACTATTTTTACACCAGAAGTCGGTAAACATCGCCAACCAGGAGTTTTGTTCATAAATCGGGTCCTCTGGCTCATTAGTAATTGATTTTAACTGCTGGGGCATAGACATTCTCCTTGCCCAGTCTCCTCTTTGTTTAAAACTCCCTTAAAGCCTTTTGGTTGAAACTCTCGTATTCTCTTTGGGACAAACCTTACTTCCCATACCAAAAATTAGGGCAGGCTTATTGTGTGCTATTAAAACTTGATTATCTTCCTTGTTATCTTTTCCTTTCCGTTCTCCAACTGGAAGAGATAGATTCCGGAAGGCAGGATTTTCCCTTCTTTTGTCTTCCAGTTCCAGACCAAATTCCCATCAATCGGAATGGAGAGAGTCGTAATCAGCCGACCATCAGCCGCAAAGACTTTAATCTCTTTTCTCCCCTTCCCACCTGCGGTCAATTTAATTCTCAAAAGTTTTCCGGCGGGATTAGGTGAAATCGTTAAGGAGAAAGGAAGTTTTACCGTCTTTATCTCTTCCTCCATAATCCCCTTACTCAAAAGTTCCGGTTGCAAATCCAGGTAGGCGCCATAAGACCAGAACTCGGTCTTATTCCCACCCTTAAAGAGATAGACGATACTGTCTGAGGCGGTAATCGCCGCACCCGGCTTCACCTTACAGTTATAAGGACCTCTGGGGATAGAGTCGCGTTGGCGCCAGGTATCGGAAAGAATCTCATAAGAGAGGAACTCTAAGGAATTGCCGCCAAGTGCCAGATATAATTTATCGGTAAAAGCGGTGAGACAGGCACCGGACTTTACCTTCTTTAAGCCCGGATAGCCAACATCCCTCAGGGTTCGCCAGATATTATCCGCTACCAAATAGCCATAGAACTCCTGAGTATTCCTTCCTTTCACACCATAAACGACCCCATCCTTCGCCGCTAAAGCGGAACCATAGCCGAGCCTTTTGAGATAAGGACCACCCGGAAAATCAGGTCGTGCCTCCCAAACATCGGTTAAAGGATTATAGGACCAGAACTCTAAGGTATTTTCGCCTTTGATCGCGAAGAATTGATGGGAAACTGGCTCATAGACTAATGAGGCACCCTTACCCGGACCTTTGCCACTTGCCCCTTTCGGAATGGTGCAACACTCCACCCAACTGCTCTCCGTCGGAATGCTGTCCGTGAGGTCAAAGTAATAGAAATCTTGCCTCCTTGAACCCTTAAAGGCATATATCCGACGCAAATCAGGTGAATAGGCTAAGGCACATCCATATTTTGTCTTTGTCCTTCGCTTTAAGTATTTTGAGGAATCCGGCAGGGGAGGCATCGAAATCCATGAATCCTTCGCGAGATCCCATTTCCAGAACTCATTCGTATTGTGCCCTTTCAAGGCATAGACAGAACCTTCCGCATAAACCAGGGCACCCGACTTTACCCTTCTTCCAGTAATTCCTCTTGGTATATCATCTTCCTGACGCCATTTCCGCAGAGTGAAGTAAAGCGAGGCGGTATCATTCTTAAAGTTATAATCCTCCGTGGAATAAGTTGAGCACCGTAAGAGGTAATTTCCCGGGATGAGACCAAAAGGAGAGAAGGTAATTGTCGTTGTCTCGGAAGGGAGGAGATGATAAAGGAGAGAATCCGCACGAAGGAGTTGAGTATCAGGTAAAGAGTAGATTTTAATAAAGGTCCAGAATGTATCCGGAAGGGTTCCGAAATTACCAATCCGCACCTTCGGAGCAATCGTTCCCGGATAATCTTCTTTCTTCGGAGCAATAATCTTAGCAATCCCCGCATCCTGGAAGAGTCTAAAGAATCTTATCGCCCGACCATTAGATAAGAGATTACCTGGATAATTAACCCTTCCTTCGCCGAAGAGATACTGTAAAGCCACTCCACCCATCGTATCTTCAATCCCGACCGTTGCACTCCGACCATTATCGTATCTTCTATCGCCGGTAATCACATCAAGATATTGGAAGGTAATCACTCCGTTTTCATTCAGAATTACCTCAAAGGATATTGGGGAAAGGGTATCGGAATAATTCGTTCCTTTTCTCCTCACGCGGTCCCAAATAACCACTACCTTTCTTAAAGGTTCTTCACCAATCACTTTATACCCAATTCGACCACCGCCAAAATCCCGCCCGAGAATTAAATCGTCCCAGAAGGGATACAGGGCGCCATTCGGTAGATTAGGATTTGGGATTGAGCGATTATCCGGAGCCAAAACTGGATTGGGTAAGAAGGAAAGCCAGCCATCACAGGAGACCCTTAAATAAGTGTAGGAGGTATCGTAGAACTTAAATGGGAAAGGTAGGCCACCCGGTAGGTCAACACTTGCTCCGTCACCTTCACTAATCAAAGTGAACATATCCGTTGTATCAATCCAGGAAAAGACCGGACCTCCGGTTGTATCGGAATCAATCCAGTAATGGCGGTAAATCCCATGGTCGGGACCACCAGTGAAATAAGCCGGATTGATATAAATCTCTTTAGTTGCTATATCATTAGCAAGGACCGTATCTCCGGGCAAAATTGTTCTTACCCGCACCCGATATCTTCCGGGAGAAGGGAAAGCAAAAGGAGTAAACTCAACCATCTCGCCGCTAAGGGAGGGAAGACTTTCCGAAAGGAGAGATTTGCTCTCATAATAAACAACCTGACCGGAAACATCATAGACCGTGCAGGTAACCACCGGTTGCGGGGAGATTTGAGGATAAAGCGTAAGATTCCCATAATTCACCACCCGAGCAGAAATAGGAAATTCTTTCCCTCGCGGTCTTAAAACCAACTCGCCCCGGGGCTTAAAGACAAAGACCGAAGCCAAATCCGAATCGGCAAGGGTTGGCTCAGAGAAATCAACCGTTACCCGGATCATCCAGTCACCCGGGGTTGTATCCTTCTTATAAACCGAATCCGCCAAGAGATAATAATAACGGTTTTGGGCGATTGGATTTCGCGCCCTATCGCGATAGAGTTGTGGACCAGAAGGATAGTCCCGAGCAGTAAGATAAAAGAGATAGAAACCACCTTCCTTAATAAGAATATTCTTATCCCGCAAATCAACCACATTCCAGCCCGGAGCAAGCACACCAATCTCTTCTGATTCATAAAGGATTGTTCCCGGAGAAGAATCTATTCCGTCATCCGAGAGAATCCGAATCTTAAAGCGATTGGGCAAGGTGTCATCCGCTCGGAAATAGAAGCCGGCATAGGCTATTTTATAAGGATAATACTCCGGAATAAACCGAACCCCAATCCCTTCGTCCGCGAAATAGAAGAAGGTATCCCGCACCGGAACCGAATCATCGTAGAGATAGGTTTTATAATGACTAACCAGGAAGTTTCGACTTGCGGAATCGTTTGTCGGATTATCATCAATTGTATCAGAAAGAATTGTCCAGAACCTCACTCCGTAATCGACACTAATGGGCGTAAATCCCGGGAAGATAACCCGCAGGGTCTCTTGGGGTGGCAGGGGCGAAATCGGGATAACGCTCTCTAAGTAGACCTCCGGACCTAAAGTGTCTCCGTCATAAATCCCACAATAGACCTTAACCATTTGCGAATCCAGACCAAAATTCTTAACCAGAACCTCCGGATAAATAATCCCCGGCAATTCAAAAGG
>Ga0272449_1003880_pt1 | contig 12543 bp, 12 predicted proteins | sample YNPCB0241_FD_198679 | JGI IMG/M metagenome (GOLD analysis project Ga0272449, IMG submission 198679) | Hot spring sediment microbial communities from Yellowstone National Park, WY, United States - YNP-CB-024-1 | ecosystem: Environmental > Aquatic > Thermal springs > Hot (42-90C) > Sediment...
ACCCCAGAGAGATAGGAGAGAGGCGGCCGTCGTCTAGCCTGGACTAGGACGCCGGCCTTCCAAGCCGGCGATCCCGGGTTCAAATCCCGGCGGCCGCACCACCCAATCACTCCCACCAATCACTCCATAGCTACCTCTAGAAGGCTCACCTCTGCGATTTCCCCTCCTCATATCGGCTTTCATATCAGCTTTTAAACCCCTCCCCATACCGGAGCTCATGGTGCAGAGACTTTGGTAGACCCAGGCCTGGTGAATTTGAGGAGCCTCTCAGACGAGGTTAGGTTTAGGATTTTCGACTACCTGTGGGGTAGAGGCGTTAGGAGCTCAGAGCTGGGCATAGACCCAACCTATGCTAATAAGATTAAGAACCGTAGGGCTAGGGTTTCCGATGCTCTGCTTGAGAGGATGCTTAGGATGCTTTCCGTGGACGAGTTCGCAATGCTAGTAGGCTCCAGCACAGCACAGCACATGCTACAGCAGCCTACCATAAGGGAGCCTCAGAGTCTCGGAGAAGCTGCTATAGCCTTAGAACAGCATGTTAGAGCTCTGGAGCTAGTACTTGAAAGGTACCCACAGCTATCAAACATAGCATACCAGAAGCTCGTGGAGCTCTTGAAATCCAGGGTTAGGGGTTACAGTGTAGCCGTTACAAGGGAGCATGTTGAGGCCTTCGAGAAACTGCTAAAGTCTAAAGCTCCTAAGACTAGGGAGGAGAGGATGATGTACCTTAGGAGGGCCCTGGAGGATCTAGGCTGGGAGCTTTCAGCTGAAAGGCTGCAGGAGTATATTGCTGAGCTCCAGGAGGAGAGCCTGCATGTAGCGAGGCACATAGCTGTAACACTTAAAGCATTCATAAAACATGTGATTAGAGACCCAAACCTGTACAGTGCGTTCAAGACACCTAGGGTTGAGTATGGTTTAACAGCAGAGCCCCTAACACTAGAGGAGGTTAGAACTGTGGCTAAAGCCATAGATTGGCCTCCTGCTAAGGCTTACTTTGCTCTGCTAGCTGAGACTGGTCTTAGGCCTGGAGAGGTTCTAAACGCTAGAGTTCAAGACTTAGACCTAAATGAGAGAATGATTAAAATCATGAAGGCTGGTAATAGTACTAAGAGGTCCTACATAGCGTTCTTCTCGGTAAAGCTGAGGGACTACCTCAGGGACGAGTACCTGCCCTACAGGGATGAGTTTATCGAGGTTAGAGAGGCCTCCGTAAGGAACCTGCTGAAAGAGGGTGTAGGTGAGTGGAGGAACCTGCTATTCCCCTTCAAAGACTCAGCTTTGAGAGCTGCAATATACGACGCTATGGATAGAGCTCTAGGCAGGAGGTTTAGATTGTATGATCTAAGAGCCTTCTACGCAAGCTACATGAGCTTGAAGGGAGTGCCAGGACAGATAATAGACTTGCTACAGGGAAGGGTACCGCCAAGGGAGTTCCAGGTGCTAGCGAGACACTACCTAGCGGTGAACATTAGGGAGCTCAGGGAGGTGTATGATAGGGCTGGGTTAGTGATTTTAAATTAATAGCTTGTAATTTGGGGAGCGTGGAAGGGGAGTATGTAGGTATCCAGGATTGATTTCAGAATATCGAGTTCCACATCATCATGTGTTGGCTTACCGCATAATGAGCACTCACCTTTAAGCTCACCATTTCTAAGCGCTTCCTCTATTACCTTAAATGTTGCTATCCTTAGCTCCTCGTACCTTCTTGAATGCTTGTTTCCGATTTCGATAAGGAAGGTGAAGACATCCCCTAGAGATCCTAGCAGGTAGTATAGCTCTCTTAAGACCGTAACTATGATAGGTAGCTTCTCAGCTGGCAGTCCGCACATGTTTTTAATCCTTTCAGCTTCTACACCAACTACCTGCTCAAAGTAGCTAACATCAACATTCCTTAGTCTCCAGAGGGTTTCACGTAGTTTATGGGTAAGATCTATTACTAGCTCCGGCTCGGAGGCTAAGGCTCTAGCCTTAAGAGTCAACATCTTCAAGATAGCGTCGTCGTAAAATTGAATAGCTTCACGGAGATCCCTTAAGCTTAGCTTAATCTTAGCTTCACTAAGTAACCTCACATCATTAAGCCTTATAGCGTTAAACACAAGCCTGTAATCGGGTCTTATAATACTGGATATAGCTTCATAACATAGTAGGTGCTGGATAGCATAAACTAGATACGTTCCTCTATCTACGTCCGGGATTTTAGCTTCAAACTTTTTCACAGGAGGTCTCTCGGATAGCCCAAGCCCCCTCGATCTGTAAAGTGATGTAAGGTAGATATCCTCTAGTAGGGAGAGCAACTTCCTCCCATGAACCCTCCTAGAGCATATCATGACCCCCTCACGGGTTTCAACCACATACGCCTTCCTCCGCTCAATAGCTCTCTTGACGACCCCGTAAAGGGGCTTCTCATTCTTATAGCTGAACTCCTTATATTTGCTTAGCAGTTGCTCCTTAATCATACACCCGTTCTCATCACCTTCCTTCTCAAGTATTTCCTCTAGCTTTCTAATCGCAGTTCCAGGCACCCTCCTTCTACTTTCCTTCCGCAATGCTACCCCGCACTTTCGTATGTAAAACTGGAGGCTTAAAAAAGTGATACTAATCCTTAAAAATGTGGTTCTCATCTTCACATATCACCAGAACGATACAGATGTGAATGTGGGTATGACACTAAGGTAGAAGGTGGAGCTGGGGGGTGTGGTATGGGGAAGTACCTGGGGAACCTCAAGGTTAGCCGTCAGGGAGACCGATATTACGTAGTTGTGCCCCCACTACCTGTCGTCCGGAACCTAGCAGGTATAAGGAGGTTGGATTTTACGGCTATGCCGATGATTCCAGCCTCCTGCAATGATAATACGCTACCGGAGGAGCTAATCGAGATATCGTTTAGCGCAAAAATAACCTTCGCTAGAAGACGCGACGGAGTTGTATGGTATAAGCTAAACCTACCAAAGCGGTTTAACGATATATGGAGTCTTGTGCACAAGTGCGGTGGCTCGGTGAAACTGGTGTTGAACGTATGATCTTTGAGTGCTAGAGGTGGGAGGGATGGGGGGTAAGGGGAGGCGCAGGGATCCCTGTACACATGAAGCACTCAAAGGTTTTATAGTTTACGCTGAGCAGGCTCTCAACAAATTACTGCTAGAGTGCATGATGGAGCTCAGAGAGTTCAGCCCGGCCGAGCTCCTAGCCTGCGTAGAGTGGAAGGCTGGAAGCGCGCCTGACTACCAAACTTTTTACAATCACATCATTAGACGTCTCTATAAGGCAGGCATAATCATCAGGACCAAACGTGGAAGATATACGTTCTCAAAAACGATGGACCCCTCGATCCCCACAGAAGTACTTGGAAGCGTCCGGTTTGAACCTGGAGTGTCTGGTGGTGGTGGCGGTGGCTGTGTTTCCGTGGTGGTGAGGTCGCACGTTGTATCTGGCTCGCTTCTTGAGGCTTACGCCTCGTACTTGTTTTACTGTAGGGTTGTCTGCTCTCCTACTGTTAGGCGGTTGTTTAGGGGGAAGTTGAAGGGTTTGGGTGTTGGGGAGGCTCGGCTTAGGAGGCTGGAGAGGTGTGTTAGTAAGGCAGTTAGGAGTGTTAGGATTGAGAATGTTGAGGAGGGTGTAAAGCTTGGGGGTCATAGGGGTAAGGGTAGGGCTAGCCGCGAACTAAGGGAGGGTTATGGTAACGAGGAGCATGGCTTTGACCTGAAGATATGTATCGAGAAAGCCTACGCACCTCTTCTCAGGCATTGGAAGACATACCGTGGCAAGGTTATTGGTAGTTGTGAATGTGAGGGGACTAATTCTCATGAAGGAGAAGCCCGCTGACTTCTCCAGCGAGTACAAAGGTTGTAGGGTCAGGATCGAGACTAGTGTTGGGGTTGTTATTGAGGGTGTTCTCGTTGAGGCTAGTCGCTATTGGTTTAAGGTGAGAATGGATAGAGGTGTCATCTACGTCAACAAGGCTCACGTAGTCTCTGTAACTCCTGTTGTTAGTCCTTCTGGTTGTCGCGGTGGTAGGGGTGGTTAGGCTTACGGTTGCCTCAGCTACTTCTAAGGCTTACGCTGGGTTGCTCATAAGCTTACAGTTGGTATTGCTGATCCCCTTGGGGACCCTCGATGATCATACTCAGCCTCAGCTTAACCCTGCTACCCTAGGCTTCATGTTGTTAAGCTTACAGTTCACACCAACCATTGCTACACTCACCATTGACGATCCCCTAGGGGACCGCCAATGAACAGTCTTTGCCCTTACCCCGTGGGTCAAAGGCTCTGGTTTGGTAGGACCCCCAGTGCTGGTAGCAGAGCTCTAGGCCGTGACTATAAGGGTGAGGGTGAGTTAAGAGATGTGCACGCTGTAGGGTTTAAAACAAAGGCTGGCCGCAGATGGGGCTTCTACGTTGCAGTATGTGAGCCTGGTGGTGCTGAATTCTACCTAATCTCCTTTGATGTTAGAGCTCCTAGGGGCAGCTTTAAGAAAGAGTACTCTGAGATCGCTAACGAAGCTGATTGGTTGCTATGCGCTGACGTCGATAGATCTACGTATGTATGCAGGGCTAGGGCTTCAGCTGAGATGCTGGTGGAGGCGATCACGGGGCTTTTCGAAGGCTATATCAAAAACATCGTGTTATGTCCTGTGAAGCCTGACAGCGACCATGATAGGGGTGGGATCGAGAGCCTTCTAGAAGAGGTTAGAAGAGGGCTGGAGGAGGTTGCTGATAGAATCTCCAGACGTTGCCGTAACTGGACCCTAAAGGTTAGACGTAAGTTCATGGAGAGGGTTGAGAGGCTTAGAGCCGTAGACGCAAGCTTAGCCGACACCATCAAGTCGAAGCTGAAGGAATGCTTCGAGTACACGAGTCATGGTGGATCCTCCCGGGGATCCTCGATGGTAAGAGGAGGAGGGCTATGGTAAGGCCTAGGAAGTGGAGGGCTGTCTACCTCCCCGAGGATCTAGGGAAGAGGCTTAAGGCCGAGGCTCACAAGAGGGGTCTGAGCATACCGGAGTTTGTAGAGGAGCTCCTAAGGGAGCTCAGGTACACTATTTGCAAGGCTAAGCCCGTGGACTCAAGGGATCTGTTTGGGGCTAATGTTAAGGTCTACTTTGTGGAGTGTACTGACCCGGACGGCCACGTTATGAGGGCTGTAGTCCCAGATCTAAAGGAGTTCTCTGCTAAGCTAAAACTCCCAGTACTCCTTGAGGAGTAGAACTGATATTCAGGGAGTATCAGCTCGCTAGAGCTTCAGCTCCCCTGAAACCATTTCTAGCAAATACACCTATCCTACCCGTAGCCTGGAGCTCCCCACCCTAACCCAGCCCCCTAAGAGGGTAAGGAGTGTGTGGGTTACAGCTGTAAGCCCCAGCCGGCTGGAGCTTACAGCATGCCAGCACCCTTCCCCCGAGGTTGCTCTTATCCAAACCCAGCCTCTCTAACGAGCTGAGTGCGTGTTATCACCGGCTCTGAGGGAGAGCTCATATTCCGGGAATATCAGCTTACACACGATTCAGCACGAGTCTACGTCAATGAAACCTTCTAGCAAAACCTCACCCTCTAAACCACTCCTCCTACGAGCTCCAGCCCTCCTCTTAGCAGGCCTCCCAGCAGTCATACCATGCACTCTAAAGCATAAGCATTAGAGGGGGCCGTATTATCATTTAATTCAGCTCACCATAGGGAGCCTTGAATCAAGCTAATAGGGAAGTGGGCCTACAGCTGTAGCCTCCCGAGTTTCCAGGGTATGTAAAAGTACATACCCTGAGCCTGTCTTCCTAGTTATAAACCTAGGCCTGTGTTGATGAATCCATTACATGGAGTTGAAAGGTATTTTCAGTCTGCGTTGGCAATACTGGCATGGTTTGAACTTGAATCCATTACATGGAGTTGAAAGCGTATATGGGGGTGTGGATGAGGCTTATAAGCTTAGTGGTGGATCCATCACATGGAGTTAAAAGATCACGGCGCTTAAAATAATGCACAGGGGGACATAGAGATGGAAGTGGACAAGGAGCTCGAGAAAAAGATATGTCGCTGGCTCCTCTTCGCCCACGAACACGCCGACAACCCCTGGAGGGTTTGGGCTAGGCTGGGCACTATGGGATTGAAGAGGCGGGACGTCGATTCGTACCTCCTCAAGAAGGGCTACAATCCGTTTGAAAGAGGGGCTTACACGAAGTTCGTCAGAGAGAACTTCAGCTACGTCATTGAAAGGGCGAATGATCCTTAAATGCTACATCACGGCTAAAAGGAGGGAAAGGAGGGAAGAAAATCCATTACATGGAGTTGAAAGTCTGCAGAAAGCCCAAAGCACACATCCTTAAGGATACTCTTCCAGTTCTGAATCCAATTCGTGGAGGTGAAAGAGTACGTATTACCACCGGTCCTAGGGGTGGGCTCACATTCCAGGAATATCAGCTTACCCGCAGTCTAGAATGGATCTGCATCAATGAAGCCTTGTAGCACAACCTCACCCTCTAAACCAGACCTCCTACCAGACCTAGCCCTCCTAGCAACCCTTCTACCCTTCATCTCATGTACTTTAAGGCATTAGAGCAGGCATCTTACCGTTTAATTCAGCTCACCATAGGGGATCTTAAATCATGTTATAAAGGCTTAGGGCCTACAGCTGTAGCCCCCCGAATTTCCAGGGTATGTACTTTTACATACCCCTGGTTCAAGATGCTAGTAATCCCAACCTGGAGTTTAACCCGAGGTTAGGGTGTAGGTTAAACTGGTTAAATAGCGTTAGGAGCCCTCCTTAACCTAAACTTAACCCTAGGATAGGGTAGGTTAAGCTTCGGCCTACCTCCACCCAGGGCCCCCACCCCCCACGTTTTAAGGTTTCACGTTGCACCTCCCATCTCGGGGTTAAGCTTTGGTTTTAGAATTTAAGGAGATAAGGTCTGTTGTAGAGTCTGGTGGTAGGGTTAAGGTTAGGAGGGTTAATGGGAAACCGTACCTTTACCTAGTCTACCCCGATGGGCATGAAAGGTGTGCTGGCAGGCTCGACAGATATCCTGACGATGTTAAGGCTTGGATCGAGAGCGTTAGGAGGCCTAGGGCTGGTGCTAGGGGTAAGGGTGGGCAGAGCGGTAGCATGGCTAGCGTTCAAACACAAACCCCAGCTCAGCAGCTGGTGAACGCTAGGGTTGAGGGTGGCAGGATTATAGTTGAGCGTGAGGTAGAGCTTGAAACAGTATGGGATATAAAGCGTATAGCCCTGGACCCGAGGGTCTACATATTGTACGCCTACGCACAGAAATACCTAGGATACCCTGGTAGCCTTGGGGAGTTCGTATCTGATTGCACCATACTATTTTTAAAGGAGCGCGGTATAGAGGTTATGTTGAAGTTACCTGAGGCAACCTAGAATAGCTCACAGGCATCCCCAGCGCTACACTAGAGTTCAACCATCCCACATTCCAATCCAGCTCTCCACAACAGGCTTTGGGTTAAGCTATTAAAGCTCTGGGGGCTTACAGCTGTAACCCACCCTACACTCTTTAAAACCCCCGCGTAAACTCAGGTTCCAAGCATTCAGGCTTAGCATAGCCTATCCAACTCCTAACCATCAGTAATATCAGGGTTGTGGGGGGATAGTCGGATCTTAACACAACCCTATCAAGTCTACTTATAACCCCTCTATAGAAAACTCTAAAATGAGGGTGGTCTTCTACGCCAACACTATCCAGGACTAGGGTTGGTAGGTATAATAGGACTACGATACCAAGGGAGGTTAGAAAGCTACTAGGCATAAGTGAGGGTGATGTAGTGGAGTGGGTCTACGAGGATGGGAAAGTAGTAATCAGGAGGGGTGGTAAAAGTGGTTAATTGCCCGTACTGTGGCTTTGAGGGTGAGTTTACGGGTTTGAAGTCGTGGAAGTTTAGGTTCTATAACGTTAGGATGTTGAAATGCCCTAGATGTGAGGGGGTGTTCAATTATTATAGTGGTTTAAGTCCTAGAAGTGGTGGGGTTTCAGAGTTTACTATTAAGCTTAAGCCGAGGATTGCGGGTGGTGGTCGGTGAGCCATCCTGTTACCGTCCCGCAGATTGATATTGATGTTGTTACCACATGTTTTAGGAATTCTGTGAGGAGGGCCGGGAACGAGGAGGAGGTTAGAGTATGGGTTTCAAAGTGTATTGAGGATGAGATACTGAACCCCCTTGGTATAAGGGAGGTTGGTAGGTACGAGTACCTGCTAGTATCCGGTGCTAGGGTGGATGCACTCTACGGGCATGTGGTGGTAGAGTTTAAAGCACCCGGGAAGCTAGCTAGTCAGAGTGATATTCAGAGAGCTAAAGAGCAGGTCATAAAGTACATAGTGCGTGAAGCTGGTAGTAAGATGGAGTGGAATAGATACCTGGGGGTCATAGTGAGTGATAGGATAGCATTTGTACGATACGATCCTAGAACCGACATGTGGATCCTTAGAGGGCCATACGATATTAGAAGGGAGGTTGTTATAAAACTTATAGAGGCTCTAAGAGGTCTTAGGAAGAAGCCTCTAGATGCAGACCATCTGATAAAAGACTTTGGCCCGAAATCGCAGGTAGCGAAGGAGCTCGTCTCCCTACTCTACACAAAACTCCTATCATCCAGGAGCCCTAGGGCTAAGACTTTGTTCGATGACTGGATGAGGCTTTTCAAACAAGCTACAGGTTATAAACCTGAGGAGTTGGAGGAGCTCCCAGAGCTGGCCAAGGAGTACAACCTCAAGGGCAACGTTAACTATGATGCGCTCGTGTTCTCCATACACACCTACTACGCACTCCTACTCAAGCTGATCGCGGCGGAGATAGCGTACCTCTACGGCGCGGGCAAGCTCTATAAATCATACGTAGCCGATCTAGAGGACTCGTACGCTAGAGGTGGAGTTGAGGGGCTTAGAGATGCTTTAAGGGAGCTTGAAGGTGGCGGTATCTTCAGGAGGCTACTGCGCATAGAGAACTTCCTTGAAGGCGACTACTTCTCATGGTATCTCGATGAGCTCGATGAAAAGCTGGGGGACGCAATAGCACGACTTGTTAGAGTGCTCTCGGACTACGAGGTTGCTACACCACAACTAGAGCCTGAGTTTGCAAGGGATCTCCTTAAGAGGCTTTACCAGAACCTTGTACCAAGCGATCTAAGGCATAGGCTTGGAGAGTACTATACACCTGATTGGCTAGCAAACCTCCTATTAGACGAGGTAGGGCTTAGCATTGACAATCTGAGGAGGATGGGTGAGGAGGATCCCCTGAAGCCTCTGGAGATAAGGGTTCTAGATCCAGCATGTGGTTCAGGCACTTTCCTCATACTATACATAGGCAGGTTGAGGAAGTACGCTGAGGAACACTTCCTACTGGACACCCTGCTAAACTACGTATTAAACAACGTTGTAGGCTACGATTTAAACCCGCTAGCCGTGCTCACAGCTAGGACGAACTACCTACTAGCAATAGCAGATCTCCTGGTGTACGCGAGCGGGACCATAGAGATACCCGTGTACCTAGCGGACTCCATAATGGTTGAGAGGAGAGCTGGGCCCTACGGGGACGCGTATATCCTGAAAACTGTTGTTGGTGAATTCGAGATCCCCACAAGCGTTATCAGGAAAGGGTTACTACAGAAAATCCTAGCTGAGATCTCCTGGAGCCTTGAAAACAAGTATACCCGTGATGACTTTAGTAGAAGGGTGGAGCACGCCTACAAGCTGACCCCAGAGGAGGCGGCCGTCCTAGCTAGATCCTATGAGACGTTGTACAAGCTCGAAGAGGAGGGTAAGAACAGGGTGTGGGTGTCAGTGATAAGGAACGCCTTCGCACCGGTACTGAAGGGCAGGTTTGACTACGTGGTGGGCAACCCGCCATGGGTTAACTGGGAGAACCTGCCAGAGGAGTACAGGAGGGTTAGCATGAGCCTCTGGAAGCACTACGGTCTAGCCGAGATAAAGGGTAAGACTGGGTTGGGGAAGGTTAAAAGGGATCTAGCAATGCTATTCCTAGCGAGGTGCCTCGACCTATACCTGAAGGATGGCGGTAAACTAGGGTTCCTAATGCCATTCACAGCGTTCAAGACACAGGCTGGAGCGGGGTTCAGAAGCTTCCTAGCTAGAAAGACTAGGATCCACGTGGTACACGACCTAGTAACCCTATACCCGTTCGAGGGGGCAACAAATAGGACCTCAGCGGTGGTGGTTGAGAGGATATGCGAGCTAGACCCCAAGCTAGGTAGCCCCTGCGAGAAAGCCCTAGGGAAGGCGTTCGAAGAGAACATGAAGGGGGTAAAGCACATCATATGGGTTAACCCAAGCGGTAAACCAATACCCACAGATAAACCCCTAGAGGAGGTTCTCAGGGAAACTAGGAGGCACGAAGCCATAATGGCTCCCCTGGAGCACAGGAAACCCGAGACACCTTGGATGCAGGTAACACCCAAAGCTTTAGAAGCCGTCAGAAAGTTGCTAGCAGGGACACAGTACTATGAGGCACACGAGGGAGTTAACGTAGCTCTAAACCAGGTGTACTATGTCGAGATAAAAGGAAGAACACCCGATGGAATGATAGTGATAACAAATCCCCCCGAGTCAGGGCAGAAGAAAAGGGTAAAACAGGTACAAGCCGTTATAGAACCAGACCTCGCATATCCATTAATAAAAGGGAGAGACGTTAAGAAATGGTATGCTGAGTTCAAAAACAAATACATAATAGTACCTCACGACCCTAAGACAGCAAAACCTCTGCCTGAGACAGATTTAAAAGTAAAGCTACCCCTGACGTACCAATATCTCAATAGCTACAGGAATGAGCTGGAGAATAGGTCAATACACAAGCTGTGGGGTAAAAGTAACCCGTTCTACGCTGTATATGATATAGGAACATACACATTTGCACCATATAAGGTTGTGTGGAAAGAGGTTTCAGCTAGGATGAAAGCAGGAGGCTTTCACACTGCTGTAGTAGAACCTATGCAAGATAAACATTTAGGGGATAAAGTTGTTATACCAGATCATACTGTAGTCATGATTCCGCTCGCAAATAAGGATGAAGCATACTATCTAGCTGGAGTTCTTAACTCTACTCTCATCGCCTTTGCTCTACAATACGCTGTGGTGTCAAGCATAGAAAATCTGGGTATTCCCAGATTTGACTCTAGCAACGAGCTACATAGACGTATCTCAGATCTCTCTAAGAAAGCCTACGAGCTTGCTAGGTGCATCCATGCAGAGAGAAAGCCCAGCTACTGTATGGGTATTAATGCCGAGGAGGAGCTTAAGAGGGTTGAGAGGGAGTTAGATCTAGTAGTTGCACAGCTCTTCGGACTCTCCGAGGACGACCTTAGGGAATTAGAGAGGCTTATGGCCATACTCTCTGGCGGAGAGCTCCCTGTAGAGGAGGTTGAGGTTGAACAAATTCCCAGTAGGGCTGATAGGAGGGGTTAAGGCCTAGGACACATAACGCGATATATGCTCTCAGCCGAGCCGGAGGAGGGGGCTACAGCTGTAAGCCCCCGGCTCACCTTCACCTCATGCGATAGTACGGCCTAGCTGCACAGTGTTAGGGGAAAACAGTGTTTTTGTCTTTAGCTTAAATAGTGTCTCATACACTTCATCCTATCTGCCTGCATGGTTTAATCAAGCAGCTTGCTGGGAGTTCTAAAGTGCTTGTAATGCGTACAGAGTTCAGACAGCTCTCCGGATAACGTCATTCTAAAACATTATTTGATAAAATTATAATCCTCCATTGATAACGTTATTAGATGGAGGTGCCCGGGGTGCCTAAGAAGAGGTATGACGATGAGGCTCTCAGAGCTAGAGCCCTAGAGCTTAGGGCTAAGGGCCTGAGCTACAGAGAGATCGCCGGGGAGCTCGGTTGCAGCGTTTTTAAAGTTCACCAGCTGATATCACCTTACGAGAGCCCTAGGTCTAGGATCAGGCAGGTTCACGAGCTCGCCACTAGGGTTGAAGAGCTCGGCAGAAGGCTTAGGGAGCTTGAGGTTCTAGCATCCAGGCTTGAGGCTACTGTTAAGCCCCCGGTTTTCAACATAGGGCCTGACCTGGAGCTCCTATGCAGAAATGTTATAGAGGCTAGGATGACATACGGACCTTGTATACACATGGATTCTGATGGGTACTGTACAAGGCTTTTTGTATTTGCGTCGGAGAGGGTGGAAGGCCTGGACTGTAAAAAGGGCTTTATAAGAGGTGCAGAGGAGGATATTGAGGTCTGCTACCCCAGCGTGCTAACACACTGGCTCTTCTGCCTTCTATGCCCATACTACACGCCAGCAGAGGGAGAGGAGGCTGAAAGAATCCTAGGGGATAGGTGGGCTGAGTGCATCAACGGGAGACTTGTACTCCGCGGGCCTGAAGAGAGCAACCCCTAACACAGCATATCAGGATGCACGGATATGAACATGGAGATGCAAACCTGTATGAGAACGGGAAACCATTCATATTGCATGAATATGAAACAATCATATGCCTGAGACCTTCCAAGCCGGCGATCCCGGGTTCAAATCCCGGCGGCCGCACCACCCAATCACTCCCACCAATCACTCCAGGGTTA
>Ga0272449_1003882_pt1 | contig 12538 bp, 8 predicted proteins | sample YNPCB0241_FD_198679 | JGI IMG/M metagenome (GOLD analysis project Ga0272449, IMG submission 198679) | Hot spring sediment microbial communities from Yellowstone National Park, WY, United States - YNP-CB-024-1 | ecosystem: Environmental > Aquatic > Thermal springs > Hot (42-90C) > Sediment...
CACCAGATCCACCAAAAGCCCTAGCTTGGCGGACATTTTCAATTCGTCCTTAGGATCTACGTCCCCCCCCATTAAGCGTTCGGGGAACAAAAACCCTACGTGGTCAGCGACTTGAGAAAGGCGGGTTAACTTAGCCAAGGGGTTGGACAAATCCCAATCCCGGTCGCTCATCTGTTCCAATTCCTTCACCACTTCATAGACCACTGCTCTGTATGCTTTGAGCTGTTCCCCCGAAAGCTCCACTTCGCACCGCTGATATACCTTAGGGGGAAGATCCAACACTTCTTCCTTTCGCCTTCTTATGGAAACCCCCCCTAGCGCCGATTTCAGCTCACCAAGGTTCTTGTACCCTAGGATCTTCCAATACATGTGCCCCCCGGTTGCCCTTTCTTGCGTCAGCAGACAATACCGCTTCCTGAAGTCCCAGTAGCTGGGAAGAAGGGTAGGGTACAACCACTTCAGCACGCTCCATACATCCAGGGGTTTGTCCCCCGTGGGGGTACCGCTCAGAGCGAACTGGAAGGGGGATTTAAGGCGCATGACCTTCTTGGTGGTCTGGGCTTGGGGATTCTTAATCCTGTGGCATTCGTCTAGGACGATGGCATCCCACCGATGCTTCTCCAGTTCGTCCCCCAAGACCAACATCCCTTCGTAGTTGATAACGAAATACACCCCGCCGTTCCGTAATCCTTCAGACAGGGCTTTCAATCTCTTGCTTTTGCTCCCTATCAGCAACACGACACCGTCGCCACAGGAAGAAGCGCAGGAAGGAGCGTGTGTAGCTATTTCCCTTCGCCAACTGTAGACCGTGGAAGAAGGGCAGACTATCAAGGCTCGCTCCAACTTCCCCCCCTTCCGCAAAATCTCCATTGCTTCGATTGTCATTTTGGTTTTCCCAAGCCCCATCTCATCCCCCAACAATGCCTTCTTTGCGGTCAGAAGATAAAGGACCCCGGAATACTGATGCTCCAGAAGGGGAACAGTAGGGGAAAAGTGGGGGATGTGCTGAAGACAGGCCTTCGCCCAATCGGGTTCCGCCTTGATTTTCTCCAAGAGACATTGACGCCTTCGGTAATCTTCGTATTCCCTGCGAGCTTCCTCTGACCACCGGGCGTCGCCGTCTTCGAAAAGATAGGCGTAAACCAGCGGGACCTTCCAAACCTTCGATTCCCGGTCCCAAACCGCTCCCAACCCCTTAACAAAGGAAAGAAATTCGGAGAAACCATCCCTGCCGTTCGAAAAGTTCCCCCGGTCGAAGCGAACCCGTAGCTCCGGCCAGAAGGAAACCACCAAAGAATATCTAAGGCCTACAAGCTCTTCTCTCCCTGCTCCCTCACAAACCGCTTCACCCATAATACCTACAGTACCCACAGCAAACACCCCCCTTCCCACACTCTCCTTATCTTTATACATTTTTTGCACTTTTACATACTTCTGCACATATTTGCACATATACACCGAACGCTCACATACTCACTGCAAATCAAATTATATATACGGGACACGACAATCTGAGGGGGAACCCCTAAAACACCTTGAAATCAAGGAAACAAAAAAAGGACACAAGTGCAAAAAGCTCACGAAAAAAAGACATCTTTGAGCAAAGAGAAAGCATTATAATCCCCATACACGTGGTTATCGGTAATCAGTGAAAGCAGAAAAAGGGGGACAAAAAATGGATGTAAAGGAATTTTCCTTTTTAAAAACTACAGAAGTCACAAAGCACAAAAATGGCAATGGCAATGGCAATGGCAATGGCAATGGCAATGGCAACAGCAATGGCAACAGCAATGGCAACGGCAACAGAAAGCTAAACGACTCGCCAGACCTAAGTAGCCCTTCCTCTCTTCTTAATCCATTAGACATAGTGCTAATTACTGCCCCAGCGGAATCCAGGGATCAGGAAGAGATAGAGTTGGGGGTGGAAACTATAGAGGGGTTGATCTGGCAACCCCACAAAGAAAACGCCAACACCCCCCACAACCCAGAAGCGGTAAACCTAGCTATCGCCGAACTGATAACCAAGAAGTTCGCCTTAAAACGCATTTTCACTCCAGACGTGGCCAAGGCTCATCTAGAAGGGGATATCCACATCCACGACCTAGGGTTGGTAATCCGCCCCTACTGCGGGGGGCACAGCCTGGACTACGTAAAGAAATTTGGCTTAAATCTTCCCAACATATCGTCCAAATCCAGCCCGGCCAAGCACATGGTTTCCCTGATAGGACATATGGTTAAATTCGCCGCCACGCTCCAATCGAACTACGCAGGAGCGGTGGGTTGGGAAGCGGTTAACGTCTTCCTTTCCCCATTCTTCCGTTTCGACCCCGATTGCACAAGCGAAGACAGGTTGAAGCAGATGATCCAGATGCTGATCTTTGAGTTCAACCAGCTAGCAGGTAGCCGGGGGGGGCAAACTGTCTTCACCGATTTCAACCTGTACTGGGGGGTTCCCAGCCATCTGAGGGAAACCCCCGCCCTAGTCCCCGGGGGCAAATACGCCGTAGAAGTAGGGGTAGGGAATGGGAAGCAGGTCATCTTTACCGACGACCCCAACCCAGCGGAAGTGATAAAGGAATTGAGAAGGAAAGGATTGAACCCTGAAAGCACCCCCTGGAAAGTCCTGACCTACGGCGATTTTTCGAAGGAAGCGAAGAAGATAACCGAAACGATGATCGAAATTTACAGGGAAGGGGACGCCTTTGGCAAGACCTTCTTCTTCCCCAAACCCCTGTTCCACATCACCGAAGAGCTCTTCCAGGAAGAAGATTGGGAAAGGTTCCTAGATTTGGTGGCGGAACTGGCTTCCGAACAGGGGATACCCTATTTCGTCTTCGACCGGGACGGCGGAGCAACCATATCTCAGTGCTGCCGCCTCCGAATGCATCTGACAAAACAAGACCTAGAAAAGGCCAAAACCCCAGAAAAGCTCCGCTTCACCGCTCTACAGAACGTCACTATCAATCTTCCCCGAGCTGCTTACCGGGCAAAAGGGGATGACAAGAAGCTCTATGCGGAGCTGGATCGCCTGTATGAGATAGCGATCAAGGCCCACATACAGAAGCGGGACTACCTTGCCCGACTTATGAAACAAGGAAAGGAAGGCCCATTGAGCTTCTTTTCTGCAGACTGGGACGGGGAACCATACCTAGACCTTTCCCAAGCCAAATTCCTTCTGGGACTGTTGGGACTGAATGAGATGGTCAAGGTTCACATAGGGGTACCCCTTCACCACCCCGACGGGCTACGGCTGGGGCTCAACATAGTGTCCTACCTGAATGACAAAGCAAAAAAAGAGAAAAGGATATGGGTATCCCTTGAAGAGTCACCCGCCGAATCGGCGTCCCACAGACTAGCCCTTCTCGACATCAAGAAGTTCCCAAAGGCGCGGGAGGTGGTCAAGGGCAATTCCGAAAACGAAGCGGTCTACTACACCAATTCAGTGCACTTGGAAGAAAGCGCCGACATAGACCTACCCACCCGAATCAAAACGCAGTCCCTGTTCCACCCCCTCATTGAAGCTGGGGCGATAGTCCATGTCTGGCTGGGGGAACACAAGCCACATCCAGAAGCGATTAAAAAGCTGATACTTAACACCTACCGCAAGACCCTATGCTCCCAACTGACTCTGTCCCCCGAATTCACCGCATGCAACAAGTGCAAAAAGACCGCTAGGGGGTTGCTGGACGCCTGTCCTTACTGCGGGGGGACGGACATAGAGCAAATCGCCCGGGTGGTAGGCTACTTTTCCAGGGTCCAGAACTGGAACCGAGCTAAGAAGGAAGAGCTGAAGGAAAGGAGAAGGGTTGTGTTGGGGTGATTGGGGGAACCGGGGGGATCAAGTCCTTCGGTTGGATAAGAAACCCCTGATTCCCCGAAAGACCAAATACAGAAGTTGGTTGACAAGAAGAAGGAAAAGAGAAGAAAAGACCAAGAAGAGAGAAAGGGAAAAGGAAGGGGGGAACAAAAAGAGGGGGAGCAAGACGAAGAAACATAAGGGGAGCCCGATCCCCCAACCCCGCAAATCAGCGGTGCTGGGGACGGAAGTCAGGGAAAAACAGCCCAACAGGTAAGTCCCCAAGTAGAAGTGGGGGGATAGAAATCTCTTTACCCAAAATTCCAGGGATACCAAACGCCCCACCCATTCCCTTGACCACAATGAAGGGCCGCCCCCCAACATAACCCCCCACAACACGACCACGGACAGAATCATGCCTGAAATTAACGGGGCGATCCCCACCAGGAAGTCCCCTAAGGAGCCGGTGGAAGAATGGGTAACGGAACCCAAGATGTAGCGGTTTCCTTCCTTCCGGGGCCAAAAGAAGGTAATACTCTTCACCTTCCCCCCCATCATCAACGCCATCAGAGCGTGGGACAATTCGTGAGCCACAACCCCGGGGGAAAGTAAGAGGAAGAAGAGCCATACTTTAACCTTGGAGCCCGACAGCCACCCCAACACCCTTTCGGTCGTTTTGCTACCTAGGACCACATACAAGAAAGAAAAGAGAATGAAAAATCCTACGGGGATGAACCCCCGCCACCAAGCAACCATGAAAAACAAGAAGGGCAAGGATGATGCGATCACTCCCTTCCCCCCGTCAACCTAACCACCGCCACGAAAAACTGGGGTTCCGAACCCCCGACCGCCACGCTTCCTGATTGAATCCCCAATCCCTTTCGATAAGGAGCCCCTAGGTGCCTACCCATTTCCCCTTGCCTTTCCCCCATCAAGACACCAAGCACTTCCCTTTTCTCAGCATCCCCCAAGCGAAGGGGAACCCACAGAACCAAATACACCCCTTCGCCGTCCGCCACCAGCTCACCCCCCCTTTCCCCCCTGATCACCCCCGGGACCTTGTTGATGAAGAATTCCTTTGCTTCCGCCATGCGACCCAGCTCTACCTTCACTTCGCCCCCCACCATCGCCTTCACCCGCTCCACTATGAATTTCTCTAGTCCACCCACTACCAACACCCGCTCAGGGAAAAGGAAGCTTAAAAGCAAAAAACCCAAGATGAAACCCAAAAGTGCGATTTGATTCAAAGTCCTAAGGGAAAGAAAAAGGCGCCACTTCGCCGCACTGCAACGATTCCTTAAGCGGGGCTTCACCCCCCTTTCTCCCATCTGGTTCGACGCTATCATCACCCATCACCCCCCACAGGGGCAAGCGGGGTCCCACAGAAGGGGCAATTGACGAAACCCGCATCGGCGGCATAGACCCCCGGGAAACACCCCCGCCCACAGACTTCAGGGGGAAGGGGGCATTCCCGTAAAGCTTCGGGCGGCGAAATCGCCATTAAGATCTCTCTGACGGCTTTGGACAGCTTTTCCCCCGCCCGCTCCCGCTGTTCCGCATCCACCAATTTGCCTATACTACTTGCCGATTTCTCCAAGATAAGCTGCAAGGCCCTTTCTTCCTTGCTTCCCGGCCGTAACCTACGGGACAACAGACCGCCTAGGAAATGGCGGACTTCGGAATCCGTCCCGTCCCCCGACACGCTCCCTGGCACCACCCCAGCGACAACCCCCCCTTTTTCCTTTGTCTTCGCCCCAACGCTTCCCTGGACGAAGGGGGAAGGAAACGGGGGGGTGGCTACCCGAAGGGTGGAACCCGCTACCCCCACCCCCTGGTACCCTTCCCCAAAGGTCTCAAGGGCAACGAAAATTGCCCACCATTCCTTCAGGGCATCTTCGCTTACCATCCAACGACGCCCCGCTACCGCCCCACCCCAACGCAACAGAGAATCGGTGGGGATTCCCATAAGACCGTCGTCCCCGGACCCGTCCCCAAGGGTAGCCCTAGACCCGGAAAGAGCACGCCGAATCAACGCTTCGCTTATAAGCTTCCGGACCATTCTGTCCAGCTCAGAATAGGAGTAGCCGTGCTCATGGAGCGTTTCCAAGAGAGCGAAGGCCTTCCGAGCATCCTTCTTGTCCAAAGCTGACAGAAATTCCACCACCACTTGCTTGGGGGGCACCCCTAAGAAGTCTTCGACATCCCCCACAGTGATGGGGGAAAAGACCAAGGAAAGCTGCTCTAGAAGGGTCAAGGCATCCCTAACGCTACCCCCTGCATGTTCAGCTATGGTTATCAGGGCGGCTTCGTCCGCCGCAATCCCTTCCCCTTCTACCACCCTTCTCAGGACTTTGACTATGTCCCCGGGGGCCAAGGAAAGGAAACGATAACGCTGGCATCTTGACAGGATGGTGGGGACCATTTTCTCAGGTGCCGTAGTGGCCAGCACGAACACAGTTCGGGGGGGTGGCTCTTCCAGCGTCTTGAGCAGAGCATTGGCCGCATCCCCGGTCAAAGCATGGGCTTCATCCAACAGGAAAAGCCTCCACTCCCCATAAGGGGCATAATGCGCCAATTGCCTTAGGGCCTTGACGTCGTTTATCCCCCGCTGAGAAGCTGCGTCTATTTCCACTATGTCGGGACCCCCCCCACCCCCCGTTATCACGCCCACACAGGACGGGCATTCCCCGCAAGCTTCTTTCCCCCCCTTCTCGCAGTTAAGGCTGGCAGCCAACAGACGGGCCACCGTGGTCTTCCCCGTCCCCCGGGGACCAGAGAAGAAATAAGCGTGAAACACCCTGTCAGAAGCCAAGGCGCTACGCAGAGAGCGCACCACATGATCTTGCCCCACCACTTCGTCGAAGCGGCGGGGCCGATACTTAGAATACAGAGCCCCCCCATCCATATCCTTCTCACCCCTTATCTTTCGCTACCCTTTCACTTACCCTTTCCTTTTGGCTTCTTGGACTTCGATTCCGAATCCGATGCTTCGCCCAACTCAAAGTCCTCTCTGCTCACCATTCGGGGTTCATCACCATAATCTTCGCACAGCTCAGGGGACAGGGCGGGATACCGCTCGGAAAAGTCAAGAAGAAGGCGAAGCGCCAATATCAAGGCGGTCATCTGCTGACGGTTAAGGGGTAAGATGCCCACTTCCACCAACAGTTCCTTTAGGGCTAGAAGGTAGTCAACATCCCAGTAAGCCCCGTGCTCATGACAAATCCGCACGGAATGCTCTGTAGGAGCGGGGGTCTTCATCCCTTCTTCGCCACATACGGGACACACCCTGGTAGCCCACTTCTCCAAGATTCTCACCACTTCGTTGTCCTTCATCCCAGCCATCTCAACGCACCCCCTCACTCTCACTCCATCCCATCACAAACTCTTGAGAAGCCTAAGGAAAAGGGGGAATACGAAAACCAAAAGCAAAGCGGGCAAAAAGCAACAAGCCAAGGGGAAAACGATTTTGTTGGGAAGGACTTCTATGAGCTGCGTGACGTAGTTTTGCCGGGAAAAGCGGGCTAGTTCCGCCAGCTTTTCCAAGGTCTCGGAAGGGGGTTGCCCCACTTCCTGGGTATGTAACAAGAACTGAACCACTTGCTCTATCTCCGGCAATCCGCACCGCTCGCTCAAGGCCCAATAAGCGTGCTTTTTCTCTTCTAGGTTTTTGGCCAAGTTTAAGTCCACCACCAAACGCCTTATTTCTTGGTCCAACGGCCCTTCCCCCCCACACAGATGATTTAAGGCTGCGTCTATGGGCATCCCCGCTTCCACGCACACCCTAAGAAGGTCCAACTTATCGGGAAGGGCGGACAATATAGCGTCTTGCCGCCGCTTCACCGCTTGTCGCAACCAATACCAAGGGAAAGCCACCATCAATGCCGCTAGGACTACCCCAACAAGGGAAATCAATCTGTTGCCACCACTTATCGCCAAGGAAACGATGGCCACCAACAAACCCATCCCCCCCACCAAAAGCCACAGAGCCATGAAAGCGGGGGCGTCAAGATTGTTGGGACGCCCCGCCCAGATCAGCATCCGGTCGATGGCGGACAACACCCCCTCAGAAAAGAACCCTTGGAGCGGCGATACCCCCTTGGCAATTCCCTGGAAGAAACGCACCGTCTCAGGTGAAACCAAGGGGCGTTCCTTCGGGGTTAAGGTCAATTCCCTTAACTTCTCTGGGCGGGCTTGCTCAATCTTCTGCCACACCCTACGCTCTACCCGCTTGGAAGGGGAAAGAAGTTCCAAAAGGGAGCGAGAAGTCCCCAAGGAATACACCAGCAAGAATAGAGATGTCCCTAGAAGGAGCGCTATAAAAAAGGCCATCTTTCCACACCCCCGAAAATCAGATTATCTTCCTCACTTCCACGATAAGCTTATTCACAAGGTAAAACCCCCCTATGGTCAAACCCACAGCCAAGCCCAATACCAAAATCCCTAAGGGGTCCCGCAAGAGCTCTAGGGCCAAGTCCCGCTTCAGGGCAAGTAGGAGTAAGAAGGCAGTGGGGACCAAGGCGGAAAGGATGCGGGCCACCCAGACCTGGCTTATTATCTTGGTTCGCAACTGCTTTCTCAAAACGTGCTGGCTACGAAGTCCTTCCTTCACCGAAGAGATTACCCCTTCGATTCCCGCCCCGGTTTGGCTCTGCACCACGACCGCTTGGGCCAAAAAGTCCAAAGCGGGGGTCCTACCCCCTTCGGCCCGACTAGCTTCGGAAATAGCTTCCACAAAACTCCTACCGCCCCGCAGAGCGGTGTAGGCGGGTTCCAGCACTTCCCGCAGGGGGCGAAGGGTCATGGCTTCGTAAACTTCCATGAAGGCTTGGCGGGGGGACCCACCCCCTTGCAAGCGGGCGTGGTAATTTTCCAGAAATATGAGTAATTGAGAAGAAACCCGTTCTTGTCTTCTGTCACCAGCCCAGGAAACGAACATCCAAACGGAGAAGACGGTCAACACCGGGGATAGAAGTAAGGCGAAGAGAAGGGAATGAAGTAGGGCATAGAGCAGAAGGAAACCCCCTATCCCCCCCGCCAACATGAAGGCCAGCAGATCTTGGGGGTCCAGCTTGACCCCGTATTCGGATAGCTTAGCCGAAACCCCTTTCAAAGGGGAAAGGCTCCACTGGGCGCTCCCTACCCCCCGCTCAGCGGAAACCCCCCCTTCCTTCCCCCCTTCCCCCCGCCGGGACATGACCGCCCACAGAAAAAGGCAGAACAAAGAAAGGCCGCAAGAGAACCCAAAGATCACGGGAAGAATCATCCTTTCCCACCCCCCATCCCTTCAAGGTCGTCTTGGTATTCTTTCCCACCGTCGGAATAGCGTGCCGCTTCCCTAAGTTTCCTCTCAAGGTAGGGGGTAGCTACACCTACCGGTTCCAGCACATCCGCATCTTCCCTGTAGAGAAATAGGGGGTTGAGCCCGTAGATGTAGATGCTTTCATCATAGGGAATCAGGCGGATTTCCCGTCCCCCCTGGAAGCGCAGGGGTTTGATTTCTGAGAGCTTGCGGGGGTCGCTTCCCCCCACCACTTCGAGTATTTCGGCCACCCTACGCCGACCATCGGGGGGGTAACGTCGTAGAAACACGATCAAATCTATCACCCGCATAACCTGACGGGTCAGGTCAGCCCTGGTAACGGCAGCGGACAGAGCGGGGTTGAGAAGGGCTAAGTCCACCATACGGGTAAGGGTCTCAATGGGCGATTCGGCATGGATGGTGGTCAAGGAACCGGAATGTCCGGTATTCAGGGCCTGAAGAAGATCGAAGACTTCTTCCTGCCTACACTCACCTATGATTATGCGGTCGGGGCGCATACGCAGGGATTGCTTCACAAGGTCTCTGATGCTTACGGCGCCCAGCCCTTCTGCCGAAGGGGGACGGCATTGCAGAGAAACCAAATTGTCCAAAGAAGTAAGGTTCATCTCAAACCGCTCTTCTATGGTTACCACCCTTTCCCCCGGGGGTATGGCTAGGGAAAGGGTGTTGAGCAAGGTGGTCTTTCCCGTTCCCGTCCCCCCGGCTATCACGATGTTAGCCTTTCCCCGAACGGCCAGCAGCAACATAGCCATGCCTTCTTGGGAAATGAACCGCGATTCCACCAATTCCGCCGGGGTAAAAACCGATTCCCGGTGGCGGCGTATGGTCACGGAAGGGTATCGGGATATAGGGGGGATGACCGCGTGAACCCGGCTACCATCGGAAAGGTAGCCGTCCGCATAGGGGTGAAGCCAGTCCAGCTGTACGTTTAAGGGGGAAAAGATGCGCTCAATCAACCTTCTGATTTCAGTCTCAGACAATTCGACATCTTCGACCTTGACGATCCGCCCCCCCCGCTCGACGAATACTTCGTTGGGACCGTTAATCATGACTTCGGTAACGGCGGGATCGGAAAGATATTTCTCGATCCCCATCAACCCAAAAAGGTTAAGGTAGACTTGGTCTTCCAACCCCTTAAGGGCAGTGGGGCCGAAGGAATACCTTCCGCTCAACCAAGCGGAAATCGTTTCCCGGATAATCCTACGCCTTTCTTCTTCACCACCCCCGAACGCCCTTTCCCCCAAGGAACGGAACTTCTCCAAACAGACATGGGAAAGGGTTTCCACCAGCTCCTTGCGGGGCAAGACCCCGACGTGGTCGCTGGCAATCAGGGCTTCGGCTTCTTCGCGGGGTTCCCCTGTCATGCCCGTCCTTCACCCCCCCTTAGTCCTGAAAATCCCGAATTATGGCTTCCGCCAGCTTTTTCGTGCTTAACTTAAATCCTTTGGCGGGGGTATAGATGCCCAGAAGGCCGTAATTCCAGGCCTTGGCCACCCGGGGGTCGTATTCGAAGTAGATCACGTCCCGGATGAAGCCAAATTCCCGCCTGACCATCGACGGGTCTATCCCCGTTTCTTCCTTCCCCCTAACCTTGTTCAAGACCAATTTCATTCTGTTGACCGGCACTGCATATTCGGGGGAAGAGAGTATTTCCGAAACGCCCCTCAGAATCCGGTTAATAGAGCTGGTGCTGACTTCCGTGACCAACACTATTTGCTGAGAGCTCATCAGGGCGAACCTAGTGATTTCGTCGCGAAGGCTGACGCCGCAGTCGAAGATTATCAGGTTATGACCTAATGCCTTCACGACTTCGAAGATCTTCTGGATATGTTCTTCCTTGATATAGGCCCCCTGGCTGGGATAGTGGGGGGCGGCCAGAAAAACGCACCCGGAATACCCATCGACCACGAAGAACGGTCGGGCTTCTTCGGGGCGCTTCACCGCCCCCACTTCCATGGCCCGGACAAAGTCGTAGATGGTGGGAATCCTTCTCCCTTCCTCACCTATGTGCTCCGCTTGCTCCCCCGTACTGATCAAGTAAGCATCGCCGTGCTCTATATCCAAATCCACTTCGCACACGCTCAGATTAGGGGATACGTGGGAAAGGTAGGCAGCCAAGTTAAGGGCGATAGTGCTCTTGCCCACCCCCCCTTTACCCGAAAAAACCGCTACCACTTGGGGGCGCAAAGGGGTGGGGGGCATGAAGGAAAGGGCGGGTAGATTCACCACCCGGAATTCAGACACCGAATGCCTACGCGCCGCACCTAAAAACCTAACCTTGCTCAACAACCCCCTCAACCTTCTTTCCCTTCTCTCACCCACCCCTTCTTCCTCTTCCTGGGATTCGGTCCCCCGTAAACCGGGACCCCCCGAAGAAAGGGGGGTGGCCACCCCTTCTTCCCCCACCCCCTTCTCCACGGGGCGAAACTGTAAAAGGGTAGGGGGGATCGAAGACACCCCCCGCAAGGGGTCGCGGAACACCCCCGAACTGGGATCGGCCAACAACCTTCCCGCGGGGTCGGCGGGAAGCGGGGCTTCCCCTTCCAGGGATGGGGGGGGTTCCGCCATCTTTACCCCCCCTACGGCTTCCGCCGCTTCGGTTTCCGCCGCTTCGGTTTCCGCCGCTTCGGCTTCCGCCGCTTCGGTTTCTACCATTCCGGTTTCCGCCGCTTCGGCTTCTACCGCTTCGGCTTCCACCGCTTCGGCTTCTACCGCTTCGGCTTCCGCCATTCCGGTTTCCGCCGCTTCGGCTTCCGCCGCTTCGGCTTTCACCGCTTCGGCTTTCACCGCTTCGGCTTTCACCGCTTCCACCCCCGGCGTCCCCCGGGGCACTTCTTCTTCCCGCTCGCCGGGCAAGGATACGACGTCCCGGGGGCGCTCTACCCGCATCGCCCCGTCCACCACACCCGAGAAGCTACGCAAGAAGGAAGCCCAGAATTCAGCGGGGGACGACCCTTCCACCCCTTCCCCCACCCCTTCGCCTTCAGCCGACCGCTCTTTCGCCGCCCGGGTTCGCCCTTTACCCTTCCCCCCCTTATCCGGGGACGCCTGGGATACGCCAGCGCTTGGGGGACGAGCGGGGGGGCGGGGTGGTAAAACATCCCCACCGCCCTTCCCCCCTTCGGAAAGGGGAATTTCCCTTTCTGGGGGGGAAGAATCCACCTGTCCTTCCCCCAAGACCATCTTCCTTATTTCGTCCCCCACCGACAATATGGTCTTGGTCTCTTGGGGGGACAGCCCTTCGGGGACCACCGCCATAAGGTCCTTCTTGGGCACGGAGAAAGGCCATTCCAATTTCCCCCCCTTGGGGACCCTGACCACCGGCACGTTCCCCAGAAGCACCAACTTCCCGGATATGGAAGCCAATTCCTTCCTCAATTCAGGGGAAAGCACCCGCCTTTCCCCTTCGTCGGACAACACAA
>Ga0272449_1003884_pt1 | contig 12535 bp, 4 predicted proteins | sample YNPCB0241_FD_198679 | JGI IMG/M metagenome (GOLD analysis project Ga0272449, IMG submission 198679) | Hot spring sediment microbial communities from Yellowstone National Park, WY, United States - YNP-CB-024-1 | ecosystem: Environmental > Aquatic > Thermal springs > Hot (42-90C) > Sediment...
TTTGGGAGACCATCGGACTCGGATCGCCGCCGCCACGTAGCTGACAGAATTGTCCCAATCGCCCGTGATTTGGCCGGAGGTATCGTACTTGAGCAACCTCACCTCAGCCTCCGGCGGCAGCATGGCAAGCAAAACTGCCACCGGGTCGCGCCCGCAGATCGTCGCCCCCGTTCGCTCGATGTACCGTCGAAAGCCGTTCGGATCCCGGCGTTGAATGAACTCGAACGCACCCAGGTCAAGTTTCCGCAGGTTTCCCGCGACGTCCGTGACGAAGGGCACATACTCGAACCTCGGGCCGTAGTGAGTAAAGTCCGTACTCGCGACCACTAATGTGTTGGAGTCCAGCTCCGCCAATAGGCAATCTGCAGCCTCTCGGACCGCCGCGTCATCCAACTGCCCTACAACCAACGGGACCAGTTGGAAGGTTCCCAGCGCAACTTGCAGAAGAGGAAACTCGATCTCGATGCTGTGTTCGCCGGGCATCGCCCCGGGCACCGTGCGGAACAGGGGATAGCGACGCAAGCGCTCGACGAACTGTTCGTCGATCGGCAGCTGGCCTAGGATCGTTTGATAGGAAGATGCGTCGGGCACCGCGATCGTGTTGCGCATCGGAACGCGATGGGTCGGCCCCATGACAATCACCCGGGAGAATGAACGACCCTCTACCACTCGGGCCCCATGCGCGGCGACCGCACCGGAAAATTGATAGCCGGCATGTGGCAAAATGAGCGCGCCCACTTGGTCGTCGCGCGTTTGACCGGATGCATCCAGGTATTGCCGCAGCTCTCGGCGGAGTTCCGCCTCGTCGGCGGTGTACCAATAACCAGCGAGAGTCGACGTGTAGGTCATCCCGGGGGAACGTTTCATCGCAGGCTCTCCTTGCGATTTTGCAGAGTGATCGGCACACGCGGACGACAGGAAAAGACCGAGCACCATGGCCCCCATGCGCCAGTCCCACCACAGTCGGGCAGCCGCCACGGGGCGACATCGTCTGGGACCCCGCAATCCGGGACCGATGGTATTCGTCGGCGGCCACCCCGCACCACACAAAGGTTCACCAAGTCCACGGACCATTACGTACATACCCAAATCCATCGTACACCCCGGATCCGCGCGGAACAATCAAGGATGCTTCACCTCGCCACGGTGGATACCCTGGGGCGTGTCCGCCGGGTGTCGGCAAGATGTGGGCCGCAAACTTCTCACCATCCCGCTGCAGAGACCGCCCAGGATTCCCGGGTTCATGAAGTGCTCATCACTCCCTAGAACCCCTTGCCACGCCGGTTGGTGCACGATGCACTTGGAAACCGGCCATGCTCTTGCTTCCTAAAATCGGCCGATCGAGTGACATCCCCGACCGACCCCACAGGAATCTGGGAACTCTAGGAAAAGTGCTCCACGGCGAATTCCGCGATGCTGCGTCCGATCATGATCGAGGCGGTGGCTGCCGGAGAGGGTGCGTTGAGTACATGTACCATGCGAGGGCCGCGCAATAGCTTAAAGTCGTCAATCAACGACCCGTCGGGCCCGACCGCTTGAGCACGGACACCCGACCCGCCTGGGGCGAGGTCGTCGTCGCGCAAATCGGGCACGAGTTTACGCAGGGCTACCGCAAAGCGATGCAAGCTGAGCGAGCGCCAAAACTCCGACACGCCGGTGCGCCAATATTTCACCGCCATCTTCCAGAAGCCCCCATAGGTCGCCATGTCCCAAAGATCCGCCAAGGAGACGTCCTTGCGGGAATACCCCTCGCGTTGGAACGCCAACACTGCATTGGGACCTGCCTCCACTTCGCCGGTGATCCTTCGAGTGAAGTGCACCCCTAAGAACGGAAACCTCGGGTCGGGCACTGGATAGATCAAATTCCGGACCAAACTGCGGCGCTCCGGACGAACCGTGTAGTACTCCCCCCGGAATGGCACAATCCGCACCGGCGGCTTCACGCCGCACAATTCCGCCACGCGGTCTGCGTGAAGTCCTGCGCAATTTACCAATCCGCGAACAAAGTACTTTTCCGATGCAGTGTGCACGACCAAACCACCGGACTCCTGATGGCATCCAAGAAACGGTGTGGCCACTCTCACCTCGCCTCGGTATTCCTCGCGAATGAGCTCGGCCATCACCTGGCACACCCGCTGAAAATCCACAATGCCTGTGTGGGGCACCCACAGTCCTTCGATCCCGTTCACCGCGGGCTCGATCCGGCGCATCTGTTCGAGCGTCATCCGCTCGACTCCGAACAAGCCATTGGCCAAACCGCGCTGATACAGCTCGTCCAGACGTTGGCGATCGCGCTCATCCACGGCCACGACGAGCTTGCCGCACCGCTCCACGGGAATGTTGTGTTGGGCGCAAAATTGGTACATCGCCTCCCGTCCCGCGGTGCACAATCGAGATTTCAGCGAGCCCGGGCGATAATACAGACCCGAGTGAATCACACCGCTGTTCCGCCCCGACTGGTGCCGAGCAATCGCCGGCTCTTTTTCGAGCACGAGCACACGACGGTCGCGCGCACCCAATGCCATCGCAGTGGCTAAGCCCACAATCCCCCCTCCAACCACGACGACATCAAAAGTTTCCACTCCTCGCATAATCAGCCCACGAAGGCGAGTTGCGCCGTTCAACGTTGGTAGATGGGAAGGTAGTGATACTTGACGGCAAGCGCGAGTACGGCCATGGACGTGCAATACACACGTCCGGCATTATGCTCTTCCCCATGGGGAGCCCGCCATGAACCGTCCTCGTTTTGCTTGGGTAACAAAACTTCTTCCACATTCCGCCGGGAGATCAACGCATCCTCCCCACCTCGCTGGTACATCCCTTGCGCATAGTAGTAAGTCCCGTACAAGAAAAAGCGGTCGTTCCAATCGAGTTTTTCGTGGCGCAAGAACGCCGCCGCCATCTCCACTTCTGGCGCCGCGTACAACCCGCACACCTGCATGGCCAGCAGCCCGTAGGAGGCCGATGTGTAGCCCGGCCCTCGCCCAGGCTGATACCCACATCCGCCCACTGTCTGACCGCGACGATCCACTTGCTTGAAGGTTTTCCGCAGATACGCCACAGCTTTCTCAATGGCTTCCTTCGGCACGTCCATGCCCGCGTTTTTGGCCGCCCGCAGTGCCATCAATTGCCAAATCGTGACAGACAAGTCCGAGTCTCGCGAGTCCGGCTCGTAACGCCATCCGCCGAAATTGTGAGAGTCATCGCGATCTTTGCGATCCTGAGACCAAAGAATCAACTCGATCGCTTTCTCGAGTCGCGCTCGGATTCGGCGATCGGTCTCGGCGTCGGCACCCATCCCCAGCAGTTCGGCCAGCGTGAGGGATACGATCCCGTGTCCGTACATGCGGGACCCATCCCCGCCGTAGTATCCATTCGGCCGCTGCCGGCCATCGGCCAACAGGTACTCCAATCCCTTTTGGGCCATGGCGCCAATTGCATCGGGAGTTCCAGGAGGATGTCCAGTTGCGGCCGCCGCCAGGATGGCCAGAGCCGTCATCGCATGCGGGTTACCTGCGTCCGTGATGGATCCATCAGCCTTTTGCTGGGCAGTCAGAAACGCCAACGCTCGGTTGACCGCCTCGTCAGTTCGATCTCGCGGGGTCCCCGCTAAAATCAGCATCGTCGATGCACACCAACATGCGCCCATCCAAATCCATTTCATGGCACCGCTCGTTGAGCCTCCTGCGCCAAAATCTTGAAGTAGAGATCCACGAGTGCTCGATATTCTTCCGGGACGCTTTCGCGATCGGCCTCCCTCATCTCGCGCGCCATCTCCGGAGGTAATCGCGCCCAATCTTCTGGAACTCGAACCGAAGAATCACCTTGCACCTCCGGCCCCTCGCGACCGGCGACATGCGCCGGAGCCCCCTGCGACGGCACGGTCCCAGGTACCTGCCCTTGGGAACGCGCACGCGCCATTGCGGACTGATGACTCGTCGTCGCTTGGGCCAATGCCTGCTGTGCAGCAGCTTGGGCACCTTCGGACATTGCCGCGGGTGCGCTACTCTGTGATTGAGCCGCCGCATCGAGCTGATCCAACGCCCGCGCCAACCATTCTGCCATCGCCAGCTCGGCTGGATTGGCCGTTGGCTCCGACATCGCCGGGGGCATCGCTTCCAAGAGCACCGACAGTTCTTGAGCGCGACGGGAAGCTTCCAGCGCGGCCGTGTCCGTCGGCTGCACTGCCCGTGCCGCCTCTGGAGAGCTCGCCATGGCCTGAGCCGCCTGGGTCATTTCGCCCGCGGCAGTCTGTTGAACCCGTTGCCCAGCCTCCGCCCACTGTTGCCCCACGTTGCGTTGCAGACGCTGTTGATGCATTCCGGCTCGTTCCACATCCCGCCCAGCCTCCGCGGCGGAGTGCACCATGCCGGACTGCTCCTGGCTACCTTGCGCCAACGCCGATTGTTCCTGCGCGGCTGTCTCACGGAGTGACCGGGCCGTTTCTTCCGCCTGACGTGCGAGCTCCGCAGCGCCTCGGGCCGCTTCCCCCGCGTGCTGAGCGGCCGACCGCGCAGACTCGGCCGCGTCGCTCCGACCGGCTTGCCGTGACGCGCTTTCGGCGTTGCTAGCCTGGCGCGCCGCTTCGCCCGCCGACTGGGCCGCCCTGCGCAACGCGCTGGCGGTTTGTTCCAAGGCGTTGGCGGCGCTGGCCCGATTGGCGGCCTCAATCGAACGCGGAACGGTCTGCGCGGCTTCTGCCAACTGTTGAGCCGCACTCTGCAGTGCACTTGAAGCCTCCGGAGCGCCCTTGGCCGCCTGCTCGGTCGCCGGTTGGACATGGTCCACAGCAAGTTGCTGAATGGCCTTGGCCAGATTCACGGCCTGCTGCGCCGCCGACTCGGTCGTCGCAGACGATCGCTGGGCGAGTTCGCGCACCGACTGGGACAACTCGGACTCTCGCTCCGCCACCTGCTGCATCCGGGCCGCTGCGTTGGCTAAGAGTTCTCGCGACAACCGGTCCAATGCCGCTTGCATCGCGGGGTTCTGCTGCAATTCCGCTTCCAATGCCTCCCGCGATGGTCCCGGTAGAGGGCCAGACAAACCTTCCGCCAACCGAGCAGCTCGTTCATACTCTCGTTGGAGCGCGTCCGCGATCCCGGCTTCCGCCTCGGCCTGCCGGAGGTCGGCACGCCGGCCCTGCGCATCCCCTTGCTCGAGCCGTGCAAAATGGTCTGCCAAGGTCTCCAACGAAGACTCGATCTTTTTTTGCTGTCCTGCGGCTTGCTCCAGCGCACTTCGGCGTTCGGCGTCCGACGATGCTTGGTCCGCTCGCCGCAGCCAGTCCTCCGCCCGAGGCGGCGGCTCCCGGAGCATCGCCAAACCATCGTCGGCGTCGCGCGCCCGCTCCCGGCCTTCTTCGGTACGCAAATCTTGCGCCGCTGCTTCGGCCCGCAACGCCTGGCGAATTTCCTCGAGCTGCTCGTTGAACTGTTGCTGCTTCGCCAACAACCGAGCAAGCTCTGGAGCGGACGGGGTCTTTTCCGTACTCGATTCCGCCGCCTGTTCGGTTTGCTCACGAATCCGCCGGGCCTCTTCCGCCGCGTGGGCAAGTTGCTGCGATAACGACGGCGCCTGAGCCAGAATCCATTGACGCGAGGGCGCCACCTCTTCGGCCAGCCGCGCAGCCAGAGCCGCAAGCTTCTCCGCGAGCCACGCCACCTCGGCCGCCACGTTTTGGCGGCCCGACACGTCTCGTTGCCGAACCTGCATCTCCTCATCGGCTCGCCGCGCTTCCGGCGCTCCATGGGCCGCGTTCAATTCCTGTTGGACCTCAGGGGAGAAGCCGCGCGCGCGCAACTCCCCGCCCAACTCGGGCAACCCCGGGTAAATGGCCGACCACTCATGTGCACGCGACCGCACCTGTCGATCGTCGGGTCGCCCCCATCGCTCATGCGCGCCCAGGGTCGCCGTGTGCCGAGCTGCATCCGACAACGTATACACCCCCGCACTCTTGCGCACGGCCGCGGTCAACGACCGAACCCATTCCACCGCGTTCCGAGCCGCGTCCTCTTCCTCCCATCGGGGCGACCACACCTTCAACGCAGACGCCACCACCGTCCACTCGCGAATGCGTTCGCGGTTGGCATCGCGCCGTAGCTCTTCGAAGCTCGCAGCATCCCGAAACTCCGCGGCGACCGCATCCCGGATCTCTTCCAACTCCACTTGGGCCCATCGCCGACGACGAGCATCCGACTGCGCACCGCGCCGCGCTTGGACGACCCGCTCCAATGTCTCCAACGGGAGGGCATCCACGTTCTGCCGGACCAACTGCCGTCGGTGCTCGGCCACCTGCTGTCGAACATCCTCCGAGATCTGCACCAATGTTGTGAGCACCGACTCTATCGTCTCGCGTACCCGTGGTTGCATGGCCCACGCTGGCTGTTCGGGCAAGGCCTCGGGCGTCGGAGCGTTTCGCAGTACCTCTTCCAGCCGACGGGCCATGTCCTTGAATTCGCCCCGTCCAGAAGAGCGCTTTTGAAGCTCGGAGAGTTCCCCCATGACCGTGCGAAGCCGCTGCGCCAGCACAGCCTCACGGCGTGTCAAGAGGTCCATTTGCGTACCCGCCGCTCGATGTTTTGCAGACACCAACCGCATCAGTTCACGCTGGGCGTCGGCCAAGTCCAGAATGAGTACCTCCGTCTGCTCCGCCGCGACCAATGCCGACGAACTCCTTTCCAACCGAGTCGCCGCTTGTACCGCACGGTCCATTTGCTCATTCGCCCAACCCGGCACCGGAGATGCATCCGTATCGTCCTTGAACTCCGATGGTTGCGTCAACCAACGATCGAGCAAGCCGAGCTGTTCATGCCGGATCCGAGACAACGAACTGGCCAGCAAGCTGAGTTCGTTCGCGCGAGCCCCGGCCGGTGTGGAATCCAATGCCCGCGTCAAGGTTTGCCGCGCCGTGTCCGCGACCTGAATGGCTCGGCGGACCGCCATGACCAGTTGGGCTCGCGCTTGCGCAGTCTCTGGCGAGTTCGGGGACTTGGCGGCCGCTGTTCGGTATTTCTCGAGCGCGGCACGCGCTTCTTCCACGGCCGCTTTCAGCCGTTCCATTGCGGAACGAATCTGCTGCCAAGCCTCGAGGATTCGACGCCGGTCCGGCTCGAAGCCCTCCCCAACGATCCAAACCCGGCGCACAGTGGACTCGCCCCGATTCCCCTTCAAATCCTCGGCGACAAATTTGATCAGCACCTGGTCACCCGGTTTCAACTGGAGCGAGAGCAGATCACGTACGGTTTCGACCGAGGCCAGGGTGCCAGTGCATGCGACAGAGTCCCCGTCCGGCGTCCACCCCCGCCGCGCGACCTGTAGCATTCGCTGGACCCGTGCCAAGCCGACGTCATCGCGCGCCTCGGCTTTGAGTCGGAGAACATCGTCCGCTGCGAGCGTCACGTCTTGGGCTGGCTCCACAAACTCTACCTGTGGAATCAGATCCGGCACGACTCGCAGTTCGTACACGGGGCGCGCACGATTTTCGAACCCCGTCCGTACTGCGACCAGTCGCACCTCGTACATTCCGGACCGATTCAATTCCAACTCCGTGGCCCAATGAAGTGGATCCTCCGGCTCCAACCCTTGCACCACTTCTTCTCCGTCGAGCCGCAACCGTAGCTCTGCGGTCTTCACGGGCTGGTCCACCTCGATCCGCACACGCACCCGCGTACCTTCCAGCCCTTCGATATCCCCGTGAGGTTCCTGGACGGTTCGAGGTTTCGACGGCATGTACGCCGGAGGTGAATAGGTTTTTTCGAACGCGACGACCTGCGGAGGCGGAACAGCTTCCACCGTATACCACCGGGTCATGCCGTCACCTCCGCGAACTCGGTATCGGAGAGTCGAGTAACGAGCGTCGAGCGAAGCGGCGAAACGCCCGCCTCCCAACGGACGCATCCGCAACCGAGCGCTCCGGCCGTCGGTCCGCGTTTCTACGACCGCCTCGTTCACAGGCCGCCCCTCCACTTGCGCCACGATGGCTACCGCGTCACCGCGGGGGACCGTCAAATCCGGGGGCGAGGGCTCCAAAATGCGCCAGCGGGTCCGCGATACGCGTTCGACATTCGCCATAGGGAACGCCATGCGTAATGTTCGTTTCCAACCTTCCAGTCCCGGCAAGGAGAACAGCAGGGCCAGTAGCGCGGCGGAGATCGCCATCCAGCGGAGCCAGCGGCGAACGATCTGAGCCGGCAGCAACTCCGCCGTACTCAACGACTGTACTTGCTCGGCAGCGATTTCTTGGACGCGACGGCGGAACACGGGCGAGTCAAAGGTCCTCGAAGGGTCTTGCGACGCCGCCAATTCCACCGCCGATAAGACCGTTTCACGCAAGTCTGGCCTCATGGCTTCGAGCCATTGGGCTAATCGGACCAGATGAACCTTCCGCAGGTGCCGACCGCACAGACGCCAAAACTCGAATGCCGCCAGTGCGTAGGCCAGCGCCGAGAGCGCATATCGCCAGGGGTCATCCAACACCCACAGGGCATCGGCCACCACCAACAACACGAGCATGCCGAGGAGGACAGCCAAGGAACCGAACAACCCACGCCAAATGAGCAGAGTTCGTCGCCGACGTGCGAATTCTTTCAGGCGAGCGACGATCGCCGGGTGGAGTCCCGCCACTTTGATCTCACGACCGCGATGCGTATTCATGGACCAACTCCATCACTATGGTAGTCCTCGCCATTTTCGAATCACCCATTCCACGGTCAGCAAAAGAACGATCGAAATCAACCACGCCCAACTCCGGGCCAAATGAACCTCCCGTTCCACCACTCGGCCACGACGATAGGGGCGGAGCACTTCGAGCAGTCTGGACAACGACTCTTCGGACCATGTCGCCCCGCCGGAAACTGTGGCAATTTGTCGAAGAAGGTCTTCGTGGGCTCGCGGCTCGGCCAGTTCCCCCGTGTCCGGCGCGCGCAAGGCGACGTGGACCCGGGCCGGCGTGTCACTTTCCGGAACACCGGAGACCGTAACGCGGACTTCGTACTCGCCCTCGGACAAGGGTTCGGTCTCGGCCCGGTAGCCACCGGATTCGTCGGCGGCCATCGGCACGACCCCCACCCGCCGCCCATCGCGGAAGACATGGGCTTGCACAACAGCATTCTCAACTGCTCGGCCCTGCGCATCGCGCACACGAGCTCGTATAGCCAGGCGGCTACCAGCCGGCTGCACGGGCGGCCCCGCATCCAAGGCCACCCGAGCATCCCGCGCGGCATATGGCGCCTCCATCACCGCCATCGCCAGCTGGTTCCAAAAACGAGTGTGCCGTGCTTCGCCGTCCGGACTGCGCCAACGCCAGATCTCATCCAGCGCCAAGAGCGCCACACGGCCCGCTCCGTAGCGTCCGAGCATCATCAGTGGGACCGCACTGCCATCATTTCGTACGCCTTCCAACCACGTGACCACGTCGGTCCGGGGCTTCCACATCCAGCACACCCGCGGCGGTTCGAGCTCACTCCAGAACGAATCTTCAGGAGTGTCCTTCACTGCGAGGTTCAACGCGCCGGACTCACGGCCCGCAGGAGTGCACCGCAACGACGCGATTCCTTCCACCGTGCCGGCTTCCTGAGTGAGTCGTTCCCCGAGCAACAGTGGCCGCAAGGGCGTCTCCTCCAGCCGCCGGAGTTCTCCTCGAGCGCCATCCAAAAAGATCCAACCGCCACCGCGTTCGCCAACGAAGTCACGTAACCACTCCAGAGAACCGGACGGCAACCGGTCGGGCGGCACTTCGCCAAAGATCACAAGGTCATAGCCCATTAACGCGTCTCGAGAAGCCGGGAACCGGTCCGGACCTTCGCCCGTCGGGACGGGTCCGTCGCCGCACAACATCGACGTCACCTCCCATTTTTCATCTCGCTGAAAGATGTTGCGAAGATACCTGGCCTCCCATCTGGGACGTCCGTCGACATGCAGGATGCGGTACTTTCGGGTCACCGCAAACACCGAAAACGTGCGTTGGTCGTTCTCGGGAATCTCGTCCCCGTCGGGCAAGGACACCACGGCGCGGAAGTCCAAGCGCACGCCCGCCGAACGGACGCCGGCGGGCAGTTGCTGTTGAGCGGCCTCGGCGAGATCTTCGATTGCGAACTCGAAAGGCCAGGTGCGGCGTCCTTCGCCGGACGACACGATGGACTTCTCCCACACGACGCGGTCTCCACTGACGATCCGTAAAGTAAAAGGACGGCCCGACGGCATGTGGTCCTGAACCACGATTGTGCCCCGTACGCGATCGCGGTGGTAAACCGACGGGGCCGTGTCCACGCTCACCAAGGCGAGATCTCTCGGCGGTCGAGTCGAGCCCATCACCACGGTGAACACTGGAACGCCTCGCCCCCCCAAAACCCGAGCCAGCTCGACCGGCGTGGCCCCGTGGTTGTGCCGACCGTCCGTACACAACACCAACACACATCGCGGAGAGCCTGATGAACGATCCTCCGGCGCCATGGCCTCCAATCCTTGCCATGCGCGGGACAGATCGGTAAAACGGCCCGTGGGCGGCGATTGGACCCAGACCGGTAACTCTTCGCCCACCTCGGATCCAGCCGGCGTGGATTCCCAAATGCGTTCGAGGCGGTCTTCGTGAAGTCCCAAAACGCGAACATCGTACGCGCTCGCGAGTTCGCGTAGAAGCGGGGTGCGTCCTTTCCAGAGGTATCCGAGCAACCGTTCCCATCGGGTGGTTCGGTCGAATCGCTCCAGTGCCGCCCGAATGGCGGGTCGACCCTCCGCGGCCAAAGCTTCCACCCGCTGCAGAAAAGCGCGGCGAAGTTCGGCCTCCCACGCCGCGACGCGACCGCTCCAAGCCGGTGATTCTTTCCAGGCGCTCGGCTCGCCTGCACCGATCGAAGCCACCCATCGCTCCAAGCCTTGGAAGAGATCACGTTGCAACGCCTCCTGCACGTTGACCGTACGGTCCGATTCGAACGGAACCAGGCGGCTTCCTGGAACCGGCGCCTCGACGGTACCGTCCGGCCACTGCCACCGTACGGCCACATGGGCTTCGCCACTGCCTTCCTTATGCAGCACCTCCACATAGTATCGTCGCCCTGCCTCCAATTTGATCCGTCGCGAACGTTGCGAGGGGGTCTGTTCCCACTGTTCTCGGCCCGTCCAACCTTCCACGTACGCAATGCGACTCTTCTGTTCAGGATCCTCGTCGGGGCTCAGCCACAGTTCGCAGCCATCATCCCCGGCGATCCAAAACACGTATTCACCGGACACTGGAGGCACGAGATAGCCGCGCAAACGTTCCCCGTACTGATCGCCCCCGTCCTCGGGCACCGCCAACGCCGTCCTTATCCCTTTCCGATCTGGCGGCCCCCGAAACTTCGGCGAGCGAGTCAGATCTTCGATCCGGTCCCCCCCGATGCCTTCCCAACGTTCCCAGGTGACCCCACCCAGCGCACGCACCCCACTCAGCCATTCTTCGGGGACGGACTCCATTGCCCGCCGCGCCCGCTCTAGGCGCGCCCGGAGTCGCTCGACCGAAGAGGTCGCGCCGTGCGTGCCCGCGATGTCCTCCATGAGCCCACGCACCAAGGCCAACTCATCCGCCACCGTCAGTAACTCGAGGCCTGGAAGCCCCAAGTCAGTCCAGCCGAGTTCATACGCGGCGAGCAGCTTGCGGCCGGGCTCCATCTGCGAGTCTTTCAACGACATGCTCGCGGAGTGATCCAGAACAATTCGCACTTGAAGAGGATTTCCGATCCACCGCCGAAGCCGCACCACTGGCCCCGCCACCATCAGGCTCAGCGCGATCGCTACCGCAATCCGCGCTCCCATGGCCGTCCACGGCGCCCCGGACTGTCGTCGGTACAACACGATCGTCGCGGCGACCACCACGACTGCCGCGATCAAGGCACCCCAAACCGTTCCGATGAACTGCAACGACATCATGCCGACGCACGCTCCAACACCGGGCGGGCAAGCCACGCTTCAAGTCCGAGTTCAAGCAACAAGACCACCATGGCCCACCACCACACGGCGCGCCAGAGCTCTCGGCCATACCGGCGGTGTCGCTCCGCCGCGAGCCACTGCGCCGGAGTTCGTGCGATCATGGCCGATGCCTCTGCCGCGAGATGATTCAACTCGGCTTCGCCCAACGGGTCGAGATTCGATTCTTCCGAGGGACGCTGCACCACAAAGTGCACGACTTCTCCTCGCGGAGGCCGCATCCAATACACCCCCGGACGCTCGGTGTGCCCAAATTCGGCCAGCCAACGGTGGCCTCGCGCTACCAACGGCACCTCGTGCACGCTCCCATCGGGCGCGGTCCACACTGCGCGGTCGCCCTCCGCCCCCTCGACGAATGCCGCCAATGCCTCCTGAGGTCCCACGTTGCGCGGGGGATGGACCGTCGTGCCAAGGTAGATCATGAGCTCTTGCATCAGCGGCACGTAGGCCGGCTTCAAGGGAAGGTTGCTCCAATCGGCGTCGCATGGAATGGCCATCAGGAGGATCCGACCTGCCCCCAAGCGATGCTCGACCCACCAGGGATCGCCCGTCTCCAGCCTCGCCACCACGCGTTCCG
>Ga0272449_1003888_pt1 | contig 12530 bp, 13 predicted proteins | sample YNPCB0241_FD_198679 | JGI IMG/M metagenome (GOLD analysis project Ga0272449, IMG submission 198679) | Hot spring sediment microbial communities from Yellowstone National Park, WY, United States - YNP-CB-024-1 | ecosystem: Environmental > Aquatic > Thermal springs > Hot (42-90C) > Sediment...
ATTACCTCCTTTATATGGTTTATTAAACCAAATAAAAGAGGTATTTTCTTTAGGGACATAATTTTGATCTATCCAGATTATCTTCAGGGACAAAAATTATGATCCAATACGTTCCTAGATATATTTTATTTTAAAAATGATATAATCGATGGGTCTTCTGATGAAGATGGACATCCAACTCCAGAGCATTGTGGCAGCGATGTATATTCTATATGGTTTTCTTCAAAAATAATTTATGATAGCAATAATAACATTAAAAGAAGCATTTCTGTTTTAAGAAATTATCAAAAAATGAATTTTAATGAGGCATATGAAAATATAGGAGTTATTGTTCATCTCACACAAGATCAAGCAGTACCACCACATGCACTAAATATCTTACATCCTTACTGGGATCAGTTTGAAAGATATTACTTTGATAAAGAATTTGATGAAGTAGATCCATCTGTGATATATGAATCTTATATTCCAGATAATCTAAATCCTTGGGAGTATTACCAATGGGTTTGGGATGATACAAGAAAAAATGCAAGACAATGGAAAGATCCACAAACAGGTGAACTGTATTGGGTTGAATCCAAAGACGCACCACCATTAGGGAAAGATGCAACCTATGGACCACATGGAAGTTATAGCGGTGGAAAAGATCATTTTGGAAAATATGAGTGCACACAAAATATTTACGGTGAAAATGAATGTAGATTTGTTCCAAAAAGCCCCCAGATAAGAAGAAGCAACTTGCTATATCTGCTGTTGCTACTATGAAACTTTTAAAATCGGCATCAAAATCACTTCCACCTTTAATTAAAGATATAAGAATAAAAAATGGCATATTGAGTTTTAAGATATATGAAAATAGATGCCAATTTGTAGAATAAGTCATTATAATGGTAAAGAATTTGAAAATAAAAAAATTGATCTTGAGACAAATTCATTTCCTTATAGCAAAACAATAAATTTGAAACTTCATTTAAAAGGAAGATACTTAATTGAGATTACCGATTGTGATGGAAATAAAGAAAAATCAGAAGTAGTTAATAGTTATATTGAAAATATAGATGAAAAAATTGAGCAAATAAAAAACACCCTATTTCAATAAATTCAAAAAATCTAAAATTCGAAATTCTCAAACTAGTATTAAATCCCTAAAAGACGCTTCCACCAAGGTTTCTTTTCTTCTTTTTCTTTTTGAGATTCTGATATTTCAATTCTTCCTTGCCCTTTATATATCGGCATATAAACCTTAAATGTAGTTCCCTTTCCTTCCTCGCTTTCAACAGTAATTGACCCTTGTTGCATAACAACCATCGCCTTTGTTATAGCAAGACCAAGCCCGCTTCCACCAACTGCCTTACCACTTGCAAGTTGAACAAATTTTTCAAAAATCTTCTCCTGGTCTTCTTTTTTTATACCACAACCTGTATCTTTTACAGAGAAACATATATAACCCGGTTTTTCCCAAGAATTTATACTTACAGTAATCTTTCCATTCTCAGGTGTAAATTTAATAGCATTTGAAAGAAGATTTATTAATATTTGTTCAGTTCTTTTCTTATCCACATAAATATTAGAAAGATTTTCACCACCTTCAAGAACTAAATTAATATTTTTTGACCTTGCCCAGGCACTCATTGCATCAACTGCATTTTTTGCTATCTCATAAGGTGAATAGCTATCAAGATTAAAAACCATCTTTCCAGATTGAAGTTTTGAAAAATCAAGTATATCGCTTATAATGGAGTTTAGCCTCTCTGTATTTCTAATAGCAGTGCTAAGCATTGACCTTACCTGGGGATTTGTTATATTTTGTTTTGACAAAATCTCAAGAGCCATCTTTACTGAGGTTAACGGGGTTCTAAGTTCATGGGTCATCATTGCAATAAAATCCTCTTTAAGTTGCTCTATTTCTCTTAGTTTTGCAATCTCAGGGGGAATAGACAGCGTACCAACAATTTTCCCATCTTCATTTTTTATAACTGCCGTAGATTTCTTAATTGTATCAAGAACTGCTTCATTCCCTTTAGTAATGACCTTAGGTTCTATTTTTTTATCAGAAATTGATTTTATCTCATCAGCAATGTTTATCAGTTCTCTATCAAGTTCCGCAATATCAAATATTTTTTTACCTGCAATATCTTTCAACTCCTTCCCTCTAACCTCACACGCTTTAGGTGTTGCCATAATGATATTACCCGATTTATCAATAATTATCTCGCCTTCAGTTATATTGGAAAAAATACCCTCAACCCTTGCATAATCATTTTCAATCCTGTTCTTTTCAAATTTAATTTCTCTTATTGCATTTTCAATTGCTTTTTCAACTTCCTTTTTGAATTTTTCCATCAGATTTGATATTATTACATCCTGAAGATTTTTATCATCAACTACCTTTGAAACTATCACTCTCAAACTCTCAACAAAACCTTTGGAGGAAATATCATCAAGGGTAATCTCATTTTTCTCAAGTAGTTCTTTTTTATTCTCTGTTTCCTTTACATACTTCTCCTTTGATATCTTTATATTCTTTACTCCATTTTCTTCAAGATACTTTTGTGGATCAACCTTCAGAGATAAAATTTTTGAAAAGATAACTATCTCCCCAAACTCAACATCTCTATAAATCTCAAAAGAGGTTATATGAGTTTTTGTATAGAGGTTTAAAAGCGTAGAGGGCATATTAGAGGAAGACATTAGAAATTCATTGTTTATGAACAACTTTCCCTCATAAAAAGACATCTCAAGTTTTTCAAGATTCATTTTATCAAGAAGATTTTTGAGTTTTGAAACAGTATCTATACTTTGAGATTTCACCTGAGGATGCTCGTAAGAATAAAGATTTGAATAAACAACACTTCTTATAAACGATTTTAAAAAATCAATTATCCCGGCCTTTATCTCAGCATCCACCAAGATACCCCTCTTAATTTTTTAAAATCAACTCTCAAGCATAAATGGATACTTCCAGTCCTTTGGTGGGACAAAATTTTCTTTTACTGCTCTTGGACTTGTCCATCTTATTAAATTCAACCAAGATCCTGCTTTATCATTAGTACCACTTGCTCTTGAACCACCAAACGGTTGTTGATTTACAACAGCACCTGTTGGCTTGTCATTTATACAAAAATTACCAGCAGCATTTACAAGAGTTTCGGTTGCCTTAATTATTGCCTTTCTATCCTCAGCTATAATTGAGCCAGTAAGGCCATAAGGTGATGTTTTATCACAAAGTTCAAGTGTCTCTTCAAATTTATCATCATCATAAACATAGACAGTTAGAACTGGACCAAATATTTCTTCAACCATTGTTTTAAACTGAGGATCCTCTGTAAGAATTACAGTTGGTTCAATAAAATAACCAACACTATCATCACACTTACCACCAACAATTATCTTTGCACAAGAAGCATTCTTTGTATAATCTATATACCCTTTTATATTTTCAAATGCTGCTTTATCTATAACAGCATTCATAAAGTTTGTAAAATCCATAACATCACCCATCTTTATGGATTTTATCTCTGAAATAAACTCATCCTTCATCTCATCCCATAAAGATTTAGGTATATATGCTCTTGATGCTGCAGAACACTTTTGACCTTGATACTCAAATGCCCCTCTAACTAAAGCAGTTATTAAAACTTTTTTATCAGCTGAGGTATGTGCAAATACAAAATCTTTTCCACCAGTTTCTCCAACAATTCTTGGATATGATTTATACTTAGATAAATTCTTAGCTGCTCTCTCCCACATAGACCTAAAAACAGCGGTTGAACCCGTAAAATGAAGCCCTGCAAAATTTTCATTATCTATAACTGGATTTCCAACCTCAGCACCACTTCCAGGCACCATATTTATAACACCATCAGGAAGCCCTGCTTCTTTTAAAAGTTTCATGATATAATATGCTGAATAAACCGCTGTTGATGCTGGCTTCCATACCACAACATTCCCCATTATCGCAGGAGATGTTGGAAGATTTCCTGCAATAGATGTAAAGTTAAATGGAGTTACTGCAAAAACAAATCCTTCAAGAGGTCTAAAATCCATATAATTCAATGTCGGTTTTGGAGAATATGGTTGCGATGAATAGATTTTTGTTGCAAAATATGAATTAAACCTAAAAAAATCTATAAGTTCACATGCAGAATCGATTTCTGCTTGAAATGGATTTTTTGATTGTCCAAGCATTGTTGCTGAATTTAAAATCTGTCTATAAGGACCGCTTAAAAGTTCTGCTGCTTTAAGAAATATTTTTATTCTCTCTTCCCATCTCATTGATGCCCACTCTTTTCTTGCTTTAAGTGCCTCAGATATAGCAAGTTCAACCTCCTTAGGAGTTGCTTTATGACATTTTGCAATAACTTTTTTATTATTATGCGGCATTACAACATCAAATGTTTTTCCTGTTCTTATCTCTTTCCCACCAATTATTAAAGGTATCTCTACTACCTCGCTAGACATTTTCTTTAATTTTTCTTTTAATTCCTTTCTTTCAGGACTATTTGGAGAATAACTTAAAACTGGTTCATTCTGTGGCTCATCAAGTCTAAATATTGTATTGTTCATAAAAACCTCCTTTTAACCTTCTCAAAATTATTATAACTTTTTAATTAAAAAATTCAAAATTTATTTGAACCCGGTTTTATAAGCGGAATTTTCTCAAAACAGAGTGGACATCTTGAAGGCAAATATGTTTCAAGATTTAACTCAAGAATATAAAAATATGGAAAATCAAACTCAGGGTTTCCTCTTTTTATTATTGAGGCAGCACCAACGACTTTTCCTTTGTATTCTTCAACTATTTTTTTAACCTCAAGTGTGGATTTTCCAGTTGTAAAAACATCCTCAACAATTAAAACCCTTTCATTTTCATTTATTTTAAATCCTCTTCTAAGTTTCATTACTTTATCTTCTCTTTCAGTAAATATGAAAGGAAGATTAAACTTTTGTGCAACCCCAAATCCTATTATAAGTCCACCAAGTGCTGGTGAGACAATAAGCGTTGGAGAAAGATTTCTGGTCTTCTCGTATAGAATTTCAGAAAAAAGTTCAACATAATTCGGATACATCAGCACAACTGCACACTGAACATATGTATCTGAGTGAAGACCACTTGAAAGAAGAAAATGCCCTTTAAGTATCCCACCTGTTCTTTTAAATATCTCAAGTATATCATCCATTCATCATCTCCTTTATTCTTTTTATAACACCACAAGGGTCAGTGCTTTCAGTAACAGGTCTTCCGATAACAATATAATCTGAACCAAGTTTTTTTGCTTGGAGTGGAGTAAGATATCTTTTTTGATCATCATCTGATTTGTCAAGTCTTATTGATGGAGTTACAAATTTTATACCGGATATCATTTTTGAGAGGTAGCGAAGTTCTCTTGGTGAGGTTATAATTGCATCAAGATTGCATTTCTTTGCAATCCTTGCATAATGAAGAACCTGATGTTGGAGAGAATATCTATAGCCAAGTTTTGCATACTCAATCTCATCTATACTCGTAAGTATACTTACACCCCATAACTTTATATCTCCACTAACACTTTTTGCAGATTCAAGCATAGAAAAACCACCTGCTATATGAAGAGAAATAGAATATACATTTACATTGAGATTACGTATATTTTCAATCGTTTTTTTAACAGTATTGGGTATATCAAAAAGTTTTAAATCAAGAAAAACTTTGAGTTCTTTTTGAGCAAGAATATCTAAAATTTCTTTCGGATATCTTACAAACATTACCGGTCCAACCTTAAAAATATCAACATCTTTATGAATTTTCTCGATAATAAATTTTGCTCTTTCAATATCACAATCAAGTGCTACTATTATTTTCATAAACTACTCCATCGAAAACCTATCAAAAAATATCAGGACACCAATTATTGCAATACAAAGCCCACCGATCTTCTCAAAATAATAAAAAATTCTTTTGTTCCTATTCATAAACGAAAAAAACTTCTCAGCAAACACCCCAGCAAAAAGGAAAGGGAGTCCAAACCCAAGTGAGTAGATAAAAAGCAATAACACTGCTTTTAACACAGTTTTGTGTGCTGCCATGGTTAGAATACTTGCAAGAAATGGACCAATACAAGGTGACCAGCCAAAAGCAAAACTCATTCCAACCAAAAAACTTTCAAAAAAACCAACCCTTGACGTTTTGTAAATACTTCTTTTCTCAAAATTTAGAAATGGAATTCTGATAATTCCTGATATATGAATACCCATAATAAAAACAAGAATTCCTGAGATCTGCTGAAAAATTATTCTGTTTTTTGTAAGAAAACCTCCAGCAACTGAAGAAAAGGCACCTAAAATCACAAACACAAGTGAAAACCCAAGAACAAAAGAAGTAGAATAAATAAGAACCATATTTTTTCTGAAATTTCCCTCAAGTATTTCTTTTGCACATATTCCAGAAACAAGTGAAAGATACCCTGGTAAAAGTGGTAGAACGCAGGGTGAGATAAAACTAAAAAAACCGCTGAAAAAAGAGATGAAGTATTCTTTCACTTCCTGTTTTTTCTCCAAACAGAATATAGTACATTTTCAATCTTATAATTACAAGTATTTTTTGGCCAGATACCCTCTTCAAAACCCCTTTTCACATCATCTACAAAACCTTTTGCCTTTATTATCATATCGCAAACCTCTCTAACCGCTCCATCCCCACCTTTCTTTGTTGCTACATAATGACACACTCTCTTAACCTCATCAACCGCATTAGAAGGGCATACAGCAAATCCTGCTCTCTTTAAAACAGGAATATCAGGAATATCATCCCCCATATAACAAAGATTTTCATAAGTAAGATTGGTTTTTTTAAGTATCTCATCACATGCCCATTTCTTGGTCAAAAATCCTTGATAAACAAATCTCATTTTCAAAAGTGAAGCCCTCTGAAAAACACTTTCAGATTCCCTTCCTGTTACAATTCCTGTGATTATCCCAAATTTATTCAAGACAATAAGTCCTATTCCATCCTGTGAATTGAATGCTTTAAACTCATGATCAATACCATTTGCATCAGTGAAGTAAAACATCTTACCATCCGTAAGAACCCCATCCACATCCATTAAAAAGATTTTTATATTTTTTAACCTTGACAATTTCATAGATCAGTTGCTGGCGGAGTAATTTTTACATTTTCTTTCTTTAAACCGGTACTTCCAAAACTAAATATCCCCCTTTTAGATCTATCAAGTTCTTTAACCTCCTTGAATTTTGGATAGTACACAGGAACAACAACAAGTTGTGCAATCTTTTGCCCCTTTTCAACAACCTGTATCTTATCTGTAAGATTGAAAACACAAACTATTATCTCACCACGATACCCTTCATCTATAAGACCAGCGGTTACTATAAGCCCTTTCGGTTCTATTGAACTCTTTCCCCATATCATCCCACAGGTTTTTTTAGGAAGAGATATTGCTATACCTGTTCTAATCTGTGCAGGAGAGTGTGGCTGAATATGAACCTCCTCAATCGAAAAAAGGTCAGCACCAGCATCGTTCTCATAAGCCCTTTGGGGTAGATGCGCTGTTTCAACAAGTTTCTTTACTTTTACCTTCATAGACACCCCTTATGTAAAAAAATTATTTTTTAGTATAGTCCTTGACTATAGATTTTAACTCCGATATGTTTATCGGTTTGAATAAAACCTTTATATCTTTTGAAACCCCAAGTTTATTAAATTCCTTTGGATCCATTCCGGTCATTATAATTATTGGAATGGATGCAAGCTCCTCGTATGATTCTATCATTGCGATAGTTGTGTCTCCTCTCATCTCTGGCATTTGAATATCAGTTATTATAATATCCGGCTTTTTCTCAAGAGCGTTTTTAATTAACTCCATACCATTAATTGCACCAACAACCTCATATCCTTCATCCTTCAAAACCTCAGATACAAGTTCTCTGTTTATATCATCATCCTCTGCTACAAGTATTCTCATAAATCTATTTTACAAATAATTAAACATTATTCCAATCAATTTTAAGTAATCGGAGATAAAATTTAATCTTATCTATCATATATAAAATTTACAATCCCTTCAGCAAGTGTTCTTGCTAAAAGTTCTTTAAAATCTTCGTTGAGAAGCATCTCTTCATGCTGAGGAAGTATCATATAAGCGTTTTCAATAAGAATTGCAGGCATTGATGTAATTCTTAAAACATGATAATCACCAAACCTCAAACCCTCATCAAAAAGAGGAATATTTTTAACATACTGTTTGTGAATATAGTTAGCAAGTTTTTTTGAATGAGGATGGTAATAATATATCTGAAAACCTCTTGGTTTTGAAAAAGGATCCTCACCATCTGGTATTGCATTGTTATGAATACTTATAAAAATATCTCCACCAAATTTCTTTGCAATCTTAGGCCTTTCTGAAAGAGGAACCTGTTCTTTTTCATCATTTGTATATCTTGTCATAAAAACATCAGCACCAAGATTTAAAAGTTTCTCCTTTAATTTAAGAGCAATCTTTAAGTTTACATCCCATTCATAACTTCCAGTTGGCCCAACTGCACCATCATATGGTGGATTAATTTTATATGAATGACCTGGATCAAGAACAACTTTTAAACCTTTTAATGGCTGAAGAGAATTCAACTGTATATTTGGCCTAAACTTAAAAGAAATATTCATATAATTATCAGTTGAATATGTTATATCATAACCCCATAAATTTTGAGGGTCCTTAAACTTGAAAACAAACAAAACACCATCTGTTTCTTCTTGTCTAAATACAACATTATCAATATGAGTATCGCTTGAGTCATAAACAACCCAGTTTGTTCTAAGATTTATATAAAAGAGTTTAAGATAGATTTTCCCATCCTCCTCATAAACCCTGTATGGAACTTTATCAGAAATATATAATCTTGCAAGGGTCCTTGAATCATCCTGTTTGATAAACTTAAGTGTTCCTGTTTCATTTCTAAATTTCTTATTCAGATATCCTTTGAATATAACCTTATCCTCATCAACCCAAAGTTTTATCTCACCAAGGTCAACTCTGTATCTATTTCCTTCTTTTCTATCTGAGAAAAGTTTAACACCCTCCGGTAAAAAAAGAATATATCCCCCTGTCTCATTTTTAATAACTACATTGTCTGTTGATGTTTCAAGAAGATATTTTTTATCTATTATATTTATAAAATTTTTAAAAACAATCTTTTCACCATTGTATTTACCACCTTTGTACTTAAACAAAAGATCAAAACTCTCATTTTTTACCGTATAAGGAATTGTACAGGAAGTATAATAATAACCACTCACCCCTCCATCCATATAGCCATCACATATATCATCAATCTTATAATAGATTGTTGATGATGGTATCGCTTTTAGATTTATAGAAAAATTATCACCTTTCATAATATAAATTGATGTGGAGCCAAAAATTTCAAATAAAGATGCCGTATCGGTTTTCTTTCCATTTACAACCGTTCTTGTTGTGCAATTTATACCATAATTATTTTCGGCACAAACAACAAATTTAAACTCACCAATATCTATAGGGATATAAGCAAGAAAACTACCAGTTTTATAAACATTAACTATATTCCCATTTACGGTTATAGTAGGGACATATGGAACGACATTTCCAAATATAAATTCCTTATTAACTCCACCAATATCTTTACCCTCCCATGGATAAACTATATTTACAATTGGTAGCGAAGTTGATAGGACTACTCCACTGGATATATTTAATCCTCCAGGTATCTGAGAATAGAGCAAAAAACTAAAGAATAAAATCAATCCACCCACATCTACTCCTTAATAAGAGCGAAACAGAAATTTAACATAAAAATATTATAATAAAATTATAAGAGTATGAAAACATTTTCAATTTTGATTTTATTATTAATTTCAAACCTTTTCTCAAAAGATTTTACATACACATATCCATCAACAAGAGCAAACTCAATGGGGAGTTCCTTTTCCAGTTTAAGTAATGATGCTTTTGCTATATTTTATAATCCAGCAGGTCTTACACAAATGAAAGATTGGATGGTCGGAACTTCAATAAACAGAAAATTTTCAGATAAAAACCTTCTTGATATGTCTCTATCATATGTCAGACCTGTTCCTGAGATGAAAGATATCACAGTTGGATTTGGTTATCATGGAGTAAGGCAATCAGTTAAGGGAAGAATGGACACATACATCCTTGGATACTCAAACAAAACAACAGTAAAATACTTCCAACTGCCAATAATATATGGAGCAAACCTTAAGATAATAAGTTTAAGATACCCAAGCGATGGGATATCCCATCTTGGTCTTGGAATTGATGGAGGAATAATCTTAAGTTCTATTGAAAATTATAGAACATCAGTAGTAATTTCAAATCTAACAACAGGCATGGGCTCATCATCTCTTACAACAATAACAATTGGAAACTCTTATAGATACTTAGATACAACTTTTGTTATGGACCTTAGAATAAGAGGAGGATACTCTGAATTTTTACCTGGAGTTGAGAGAAAATTTTTTGATGACCTTTTAAGATTTAGAGCAGGTAAGGGAATAAATCTTGATGGAAGGGATTATATAGTTTTTGGAGCAGGACTTAACTTTGATCCATTAATAATTGATCTTTCATTTTCATATCCTTGGAAAGGATTTCAATCTAACGCTGGGCATTATGGATTTGCTCTAACATATAAATTTACCGGTCCAACATATAAAGAAAGAATGTTTGATGATGTATCTCAGAAAGTCAAAGAATTAAACTCAAAAGCAGAAACTCTAAAGGAGGAGATAAAAAATCTTGAAAACGATAAACTTAGATATGAAACACAAAAAGGGATTCTTGAATCAGAAATTACACTTTTAAATACAAGATATACTGAACTTAAAGAAAAAGTAAAAGAAGAAGAGATAAAACTCATAGACCTTGAGTTTTCAAAACAAAAGGTTAAAGAAAAACCACAGGAGATAAAAAATCTTGAAACGATAAAAAAAGAAGAGAAATGGCCTAAACTACACAAAGTTGAAAACGGTGAAACTCTTAGATCCATATCATCAAAATACTATGGAACACCTGATATGTGGAAATTGATATATGATGAAAATCAATCAAAGATATTTAAAGGGCTACCAAAGGAAGGAGAAATTCTTGTAATTCCTCCACCAAAAAAATGATAGGAAAAAAATTAATAATTGTAATAGTTCAAAAAGAAGAGGAAAAAAAAAGATTTGAAACAATATTTTCATTAACTGATTTTTCCTATTCTTTTGTGAAATCCTTAAATGAAGCTCTTAATAAGATAAATGAATATAAACCATTTGCTTTAATTATCTCAGAGAACATCTGGCCACCTGTAGATATTTATATAAGTGAAATTAAAAGATACTTTAATGATATACCAATAATAGTTGCACTTAAAGCAAAAGATATTGTAAAAAAAGAAAAATATCTTTCCGAAGGTCTATATGTCATGGATTTTCCACATACAGAAATTGATCTCATAAACATAATTAGAACAATTGATGAGAAAAAAGAAGAAAAGGTCATTGAAAAAGAAAAAAAAATATATACAAAATACTTTCTACCTGTTTTAATTCTGTTTTTTTTAGTGACAGGACTTGGTATATACATCACAGGAAAAACTCAAAAAGAGAAAAACAAAACAGATATATTAAAGATAGTAATTCCTTCAAGAAATACATCTGGCTTTTTTCATAATGAAAACAAACTCTACATATACGACTGGCTTATCCAATCATTTTATATATTTGATGAAAAAAAAGATTTAAGTATAAAAAGTTTTATTACAAAGGATATTTTAAAACTAATTAAAGATAGCAGTGAGAGTTATTTTTTTGCTGTAAATGACGAAAATGAAATAAAAAGAATAAATAAAAAGGACTTCAAAATACTATCAAATAAAAAAACTAAAGAAAATATAAAGGACCTATGTTTTGATGGGGCATATATATGGATACTTACAGACGGTTATTTAATAAAATCCCTAAATAACGATGAAATAACAGAGATAAATAGATATATTCTTTCTGAACAATTAAAACAATCAGAATATATAGGGTGTGACATAGATGATAAAATCGTTTTATATACACCATCAAAGATAATAATAACATCATCGCAAAATCCTAACGAGATATTAAAAACTATAATCCCACCAGAGTTTAAGGTATTATCATTTGATTATAGAAAAAACAAATTGAAATACATCTTTGAAGTTTACGAAAAATCTATTTACACTGAACTACCTTTATACTGATTAATTATAGATTATGAATGTTAAATTATGGATTTTAAAATAGATTTTATTCTTTCACATTAAAAATCAACTCTGTCTTTCTTTATATCTTTTTTCTATTTCCTCGATCCTCTTCTCATATGAGATTTTCATCTCTTGAGTTTGACAGTTGTTTTTGAAAAATTCTTTATTTATAAGCATTTTTTTAAATTCAATAAGAGATGTTTGCACTACAACCCTATCCTCTTTACATAAAATATACAAAATATCTTATGATTTTT
>Ga0272449_1003890_pt1 | contig 12524 bp, 10 predicted proteins | sample YNPCB0241_FD_198679 | JGI IMG/M metagenome (GOLD analysis project Ga0272449, IMG submission 198679) | Hot spring sediment microbial communities from Yellowstone National Park, WY, United States - YNP-CB-024-1 | ecosystem: Environmental > Aquatic > Thermal springs > Hot (42-90C) > Sediment...
AATAATTTCATCTGCATAATCTCTAACTACACCATGTTTATTTTTTAGGGCTTCTATTCTCTCCAATGTAGAAGTTTCCCTTATTCCCTTTTCAAGACTGAAAAGTCTGATAATATCAACTATAGGGGCAATTCCTTTTATTTTTAAATTAAGTTTGTCTTTATGTTCACCGCTTTTTTCAACAACAAATGTTTTAAAAAATCCAAGAGGTGGTTTATTTCTTACAGCAAGATTTGCAAGATAACCCAAGAAAATTCTCTGGTCTTTAACTATACTTAAAAGATAATCTCTTAAAGATTCTTCAAGAGAAAAATCTCCGTAAATAGCTCTAAAATCAAAGAATATATTTGAAAGATTTATTGATTCACCTTTTGGTGTATATATCCACTGAGAAAAATACTTTTTCCACGCTTTAAAAGGCTGACACCATTTTGGATTACTTGCCATAATATCTCCAGGACAAGGTGGAAAACCGCATTTAAGAAGACTTTCTTTGACATAATTTGTAAATTCTAAAAAATACTTTCTAACTGAATCTTCCTGTTCTGCCATAGGATCAGCATAAATTAGAGCATTGTCTTGATCAGTTTTAAATGTCTGCTCCTTCCTCCCTTCAGAACCAAGAGCAATCCAACAATAAGGAACAGGCGGAGGCCCAAATTCTCTCTCAGCAAACTGAATTATTTTTCTCACTATTCTGTCATTAATCTCCGTCATAATCCTTGTAATGTTGCTTGCTTTTGCCCCCTGCTGAAGTAAATTGCCAACAAGATTTGTTATTTGTTTTGAAGTATGAATAATTCCTTCAATGCTCTGTTGCATCTCTATATCTCGCACTATTGTTACTGGAGAAAATCCTTGAAGCATCATAATGTCATGGTTTGTAATTATTCCACCAACTTGACCATTTTTAATAACAAGAAGATGATGAATGTTGTATTTAAGCATTTTTACAATTGCTTCAAAACAATAATCCTTTGCATCAACTTTAATTATCGGGAAGCTCATTATGTTCTTTACAGGTTCATTAACATCCCTTGCTGCTGCAACTACTTTTCTTCGTAAATCTTTATCAGTTATTATTCCAACTGGAATTCCCTCATTGTTTATAATTACAAGAGAACTTATTCCATTTTCACACATTACTCTCGCAGATTCTTTTATTGAAGTATGCTCAGGAATGGAGATAACATTTTTTGATGCTATTTCTTCAACAGTTGTAGTGAAAAGAATTTTATCAACAGAACCAATAAGTGTTCTCTTAGAAGTCTCTTCAGCATATTTTTTGTCAAGATATATATTCATAAAGGACTTTAAATAGAAATCTCTTACCTCAGGATATTTATTCATAAGATTCAACATTGTCTCTTTTGGAATTAAATAGCATATTGTGTCATCTATAGCAACTACATTTGCACGAGATTTATCTCCACTAATTAATGAAACAAAACCAAAGGAATCTCCCTCGCTTCGGAAGTCAATTGTTATTTCTTCTCCGTTAACTTTTCTGTAAACCTTTATTCCACCTTTCTTTATAATGTAAAGAAATTCACTCGGAGAGCCATCTTGAATAAGTATATGAGTACCCTTCGGATAATACTCCAAAGAGGTTTTAACGGCAACAGAATTTACAACTTCTGTATCTAAAAACTCAAATGGCGGAACACTTTTTAGAAATTCTATTGTGTCTTCTATTATTTTTACCATCTAATTATAGGAGAGCAAATTATATGCCAATATTATAACTGTTCAAAATAAAAAGGATTTTTATCTATTTTACAATTTATTATGTTACTAAAAGTAACAATGGAATGTGTAAAAAAGTTACAATTCTAAGAAAAATATCTCAAATTGTATTTATCAAATAGAAACTTTTGAAATTCTTCAATTTTTTTGAAAGATTCTTTTAAAATTCCTTTTTCAGTTTTTGAAAGAATATGGGGATCAATGAAGTTATCGGGTTTTTTACTATCCCTTAATTGAATTGCCTGCGATTTTAATCTTAAACTCATTAAGAATCTGTAAGATTCTTCTAAATCTCTCGAAAACTGGTCAGTTAATACTCCTTTACTTCGCAAAGCTCTTATTCTTTCAAAGGTATTTGTTTCAACTATTTCATTATCAAGGGTTAAGACTCTTACACCATGAACTATAGGGAAAATACCATATTTTTTTATATCAATCTTTCCCTTATGCTCTCCAGTTTTTTCTACAACAAAGGTTTTAAAAAAACTAAGGGGAGGTTTAAACTTTACCGACTCAGAGGCAAGAAAAGGAAGAAAAGTTTTACTTGTTTTTATCTTTTTCTTTATGTAATCTCTTAAATCTTCAGCAAGATATTCTACTCCTGCAACATTTCTGAAATCGAAAAATATACTTATATTTAAAATGTTCTCTGGCTTCGGATTTTCAATCCATTTATTTATCTCTTTAAACCATTCTTCTTTATTCCTTCTCCAATAAGAATTACTGATCATAACATTCCCAGGACAAGGTGGAAATCCGATTTTAAGTAAAAAATCAATATAGGTTTGAGAAAATTTTTCAAAGTAGATTTTATGTTCATTTTCATAAATTAAAGCATTATCTTGATCAGTTTTCAGACTCTGCTCTCTTCTTCCTTCTGAACCTATAACCATAATACTGTATGAAGAAGGCGCTGAACCTAAAAAATTTTCAGTTAACTGTGAAGCTTTCATCATGAAACGGTCATTTAATTCTGAAATATACTTCCCCACATACTCTGGATCCATTCCACTTAAAACACCCTCAATTATACTGTCCTGTATTATTGAATATAAATATGAAAGCTCTTCTACTTTCTTTGCCTTATCAATTTCTTTTATAAGAAAAATTATATTTTTACTTTCATGGGAAATTACTGTCCTGTCATCAAGGACTCCTGAAATAGAATTGCCGTCTTTAATTATAAGTTTTCTTATTCCATGTTTTGCCATGGTAAGGAGAGCATTAAAAAGAGGTTCCGATGAAGAAATCTCAATTACAGGAAAAGTTGCTATTTCCTCTGCCTTTATATTTTGAGGATTTAGGTCCTTTGCAAGTACTTTTTTTATTATGTCTCTCTCTGTAATAATTCCCAAAGAATTATTTTTTCTTACAAGGCAAAAAGTTGAATCTTTCTCAGCCATTAATTTTATTGCCTCTTGAAGGTTTATATCAGAGTCAATTATTATAGGGTCTTTTAATTTTATATCCTTGATTCTAACATCAATAAGTCTTTCCATCTGAAAAGAAGTCTTAGTTTGAGGAAGTCTATGTACTCTTTTTGCAAGCTCCTTTGTAAAAAATTTTGCAAATTCATCATACTTTGAAATAAGTTTAATAAAAATTTCCTTTGGTAGTTGTAATATAACTGTATTGTCCTCTACGACACGGGCTGTAGTGGCAGGAGGTAGTTCTCCAAGTAAAGAGACATATCCAAAGATATCTCCTTCTTTTAAATGATATATGAGTTGATTGTTTTTTTCAAGAAAAACCTCTCCTCTATTAACTATATAAAGAAATTCAAGTGGTTGGTTACCTTCTTTAAAAATTATATCGCCTTTTTGATATTCCCTCTTTAATAAAAAATTGCATAAACTTCTTATTTCTTCAACAGGAAGCCTGTTAAAAGGATAGGTATTTTTTATAAATTGTTCTAAATCTTCCATAAGAATGCCTCATATTGTTTCGAGCAAATTATTCCAAAAGTAAAAATCAGAGATATTTTACAACTAAAATTCTCAAAATTACCAGCACAACAACTATAAACATTGTAGTTCCATAGGGAAATATTTTTCTTGCTATTTTATATAGTGGCTCGGTAGCCCTGTAAAAAATTGCATAAATTGGATTATTTAAATTTTTCGTAAAAAGAGAAATAATGGCTCGTCCTAAGACGAGCCACATAAAGAAAGCAATTGTGTAATTCAGTATAAGTTTTAAAGTCATTCTTCTTTACCTGCTCCTACCGCACCTTTTGGATATCTTATATTATCTACAAAATTTTGAATTTCAGAGTCAGGAGCTTTTGTAAGCCTTGACACAATAAGTGCTACTATTATATTAGCTGGAATACCAAAAATTCCAGATGCAATTGTTTTTATTCCAAACCAGTCTAACCCATAAAATCTACTACCTATCAAATAATACAGAGTAACAGTAAGTCCTACTATCATACCAGCAACCGCTCCAGCCCTGTTCATTCTTTTGTCCCATATACCAAAAACAACAGCTGGAAAAAATGTAGCAGCAGCAATGGAGAATGCCCAGGCAACAAGTTCAACTATAATGGCAAGTTTATAGGTTGCAATGTAAGCTCCAATTGCAGCAACTACAAGCAGAAGAGCTTTTCCAATTTTAACTCTTGTTGATGGAGATATATTAGGATTTATAATTTTGTAATAAAGGTCATGGGATATAGCATTCGACATAGTTATGAGTAGTCCATCAGCAGTTGAAAGTGCAGCAGCCAATCCACCAGCTGCAATTAAACCTGCTATAACATATGGTAGTCCTGCAATTTCTGGAGTTGCAAGGACAACAGCGTCAGCATGAATTCTTACTTCAGCAAACTGAATAATACCATCACCATTTAAATCTTTAATTGTTATCAATCCAACTCCTGCCCATTTAGTTGCCCATGCTGGAAGAGCTGTAAAAGCCTGTCCTACAATATTTGTTAAAATCTCGCTTCTTGCAAAGGCTGCATAAGCTGGTGCTGTAAAATAAAGCAGGAATATGAAAAATAGTGCCCACGCAGCAGAGTTTCTTGCTTCTTTTACTGTTGGTGTTGTATAAAATCGCATCAAAATATGAGGCAACCCTGCAGTTCCTACCATAAGACAGAAAGTTAAAGCAAGAAAATTAATTATTCCTTTACTGTCAGTTGGAGGTTGCACATAGGATTTTGGAGGCTTAGACATTCCCTGCGCTGTTTTCATATCAGCAGTCCATTTCTCCTTTGCTTCATCTGGAGTTTTTGGGTAAGCCTTTAAAGCTTTTTCTGCCTCTACCCTTTTTAGATCATCTGAAGGTAGTGTTTTTATCTTTTCTTCTAATTCAGATTTTTCCTTTGCCCAGCTGTCTGGCAATGCTTTAATTTTTTGGTTCAAATCCTCTGCTCTTTTTTTCCATATCTCTCTTACTTCGACTTCCTTTGGGTCATCTTTAAGTTGTTTTTGTTTTTCTTCTATTACTTGAAGTGCCTGTCCATACATGACTTGTGGTATTGGTACTCCAGTATGCTTATAGGATATTGCTACAACCGGAATCATATAGGCAATAATTAAAATGATATATTGGGCAACTTGTGTCCAGGTTACTGCTCTCATACCGCCAAGAAAAGAACAAACCAAAATACCAGCAAGACCAACGAAAACACCAAGTTCAAAAGTAAGACCAAGAAATCTACTGGTTATAATTCCAACTCCAGTAATCTGGGCAACAAGATAAGCCAAAGATACAATAAGTGCACAAATTATACCAATGAGTCTTGGCAGTTTCCCTCCATATCGAGACTCAAGAAAATCGGGGATTGTGTATTGTCCAAATTTTCTTAAGTATGGAGCTATAAGTACAGCAAGCAATACATACCCCCCTGTCCAACCCATAATAAATGCAAGTCCATCATAGCCTTGAAGATAAAGGGCACCAGCCATGCTTATAAAAGAAGCTGCACTCATCCAATCAGAGGCTGTTGCCATTCCATTAAACACCGCAGGCACTTTTCTTCCAGCAACATAATACTCAGCAACTATAGATGTTCTTGAAATGATTCCAATAGCTGCATAAACTCCGATTGTTCCAAACAAAAAGGCATATCCAATAAATTTAGGGTCTAATCCCATTGTTTCGAATATCCATAGACTCACCACAAAAAGAACAAAGACCCCTGTATAAATTCCATAAATTTTTCTTAATTTAGCTCTCCATGCATCCATAGCTTCCTTAGCCATATTATTCCTCCTCTGCTAAACCGTATTTAATATCTAATTTGTTCTGATAAATTGAGTTATAAAGATTAAGAAGAACAAAGACTGTTATGGCTCCCTGAGATCCCATGTAATATCCCATAGGAAAGCCGAAAATAACAATACTGTTTAAGCTTGATGCAATAAGTGCAGCACCGTATGAAACAATAGCCCAAATAAAAAGAATAAATAACATGTTTTTCTTCGTCTCTCTCCAATACCGTTCAAGAGTTTCTTTTTCTACCATAATACACCTCCTAAAATTGATAGTTTAATTGTTGCTTATAAGACATGTATCTAGATACATGTGGTTGACCAATTTTAAGTAAAAAATCTAAATCCCATATATTTAAAGACTCAATCAAGGCTATTTCTTTTTGAAAAATCTGGGCTGTGACAAAGGCATCTGAAAGAGAATCATGTAATTTTTCAGGTTTTATTCCTAAGGATTCTGCAATCTCAGAAAGCATGGAAATTTCAGAGTATTTCTTTGAAATAACACTCTTTTCAATAAGCCATTTAAAAATAAGATAGGTATCAACACCCTGTGGATTAAAATCTAAACCAATATATTTTCTTATAGCTCTTTTTAAAAATGAAAAATCTATCTTTAAAAAGTGTCCAACAAAAATTGAATTTTTGCAGAATAATAAAAACTCCCTTAAAATAGGTTCTAAATCAGGACATAATTCAAGTTCCGAAGGCATAAGTTGATGAATTACTACTCCATCTTTATTTAAAACAGAAGATGGATTAAGATGCCTGTAAAATATTTCACCTAAAAATATTTTCTTTCCTTTCATTTTTATTGCTCCTATTGAAATAATAGAATCTTTCCTTTCATCTAAGCCCGTAAGTTCTGTATCTATAACAACAAAATCGGTATTCTGGATGACTTTTCTGTCTCTTATTTTCTTTTTAAAAAAGTTAAACATCTAACATATTCTTTGCAAATTATATACCATATAAAAAAGAAGGTAAAATCTTGATATATGAAAATTTTTTGTTACAATAGGTAACTAAAAGAGAAAAAAAGTAACAAAATTAAATTTTAATTCAGAAGGTTAAATAGGAGGGAATTTATAAAAGAGCAAAGAAAAATAAAAAAAGGGAGGGAATACCCTCCCTCTGTCATACTATTCGATTATTAGTTTTCTTTCCTTTGATTTTGCTTCTTCTGTCTTAGGAATTCTTACTTCAAGAACTCCATTTTCAAATTTTGCCTTTGCTTTATCAGTTTGAACTTCAACAGGAAGCCTGAAAGTTCTTGTAAATGAACCATAGCTTCTTTCATATCTGTAGTAGTTCTTTTCTTCTACCTTTTCTTCTTTTTTCTTTTCACCAGAAATTGTAATATAATCATCGGTAATCTTTACTTCGATATCATTTTTACTTAATCCTGGCAAATCTGCTTTGAAAACCAAATCATCCCCTTCCTCATAGATATCAACTGCAGGAGCAATAACTTCTGCTTCGCCCCTTATCCTTGGAATAAGAGAACTAAAAACTGAGAAAGGTCTCTTCCATACTTCTTCAATAAATCTTTCAATTTCCTCAAAGGGAGATAAAATTTTAGGTTCAATTCTTGCAACATCCTTTGCTTCTTTTCTTGTCATAGTTTCACCTCCTTAAGGTGATATTTATATTATATGACTAAATTTATCATAATTATATAATATTTGTCAAGGGGTTTCATAAAAACATTTATACAATTTATATCAAATTATTTGAATACTTCCTGAACTTTTTTCTTTAACTTCACCGATAATTTGAGCACTCTCAATTCCTTCTTCTTTAAGTCTTATAATAAGTTTTTCAGCTTTTTCTGGTGGCAATGATATTAACAGTCCACCTGATGTTTGAGGGTCTGATAAAATATCAAGAGTTATTGGATCAGTGTTCCCTATGTCAACTAATTTTTTACAATAGTTTATATTTCTTTTACTACCTGCTGGTACTATTCCCATAGATGCCATTTCATATGTTTTTGGTAAAACTGGTATTTTATCTCTAAAAATTCTTATTGTTACCTTGCTTGCCCTTGCCATTTCAAGACAATGTCCTAAAAGTCCAAATCCTGTTATGTCTGTACATCCATTAACACCTATTTCCATCATAACCTGAGATGCTATTTTATTAAGTGTTGCCATTGTCTTTATAAGAATTTCTGTTGTCTCTGGATCAAGAAGTTTCCCTTTTAATGCAGTGGCAAGTATACCTGTTCCAATTGGTTTAGTAAGAACTAAAAGGTCTCCCGCTTTAGCTCCTTTATTTGTAACAAATTTTTTAGGATTAACCAATCCTGTTACTGCGATACCATATTTTATTTCTGGGTCTTCAATGCTATGACCACCAATCATTAGAGTTTCTGCTTCTTTTAATTTATCCAGTCCACCTCTGAGAATTTCTCTTAATATAGATTTGTCCATTTCATTAATTGGAAAACACACAATATTCAATGCTAAAAGAGGTTTGCCTCCGACAGCATAAATATCGCTTAGAGAATTTGCTACAGCTATCTGTCCAAAATCATAGGGATTATCTACAATAGGAGTGAAAAAATCAATACTTTGTGCTAATGCAACTTCATCATTTAGGCGATAAATTCCTGCATCAGACCAATCCTCAGAGCCAAGTAGTAAATTAGGATCAAAGGGTAAAGGTAAATCCTTCAGTACTTCTTCAAGGTCCCCTGGACCTATTTTTGCAGCTCAACCTGCTGATTTAACTTTCTCTGTAAGCATCTCAAATCTCCCTCTTTTTCTTAATTTTATCATAAAAAGGACTTTTTACTTGAGAAAAGTTTATAATTCTGATATCCTTAAAATAAGGAGGTAAATCTAAGATAGCAAAGATTTACGGATATACAACAGGATTAAAAAAAAGCATAGTTTATTTATTAGAAAAACTTTACAGAAAAAGACAACCTCTTGATGCTGTTATTACTGTTGACTTAGCAAAATATTTATGTGCTATTTCTCACGAAATAAATAGACAAATAGGCGTAATAATTGATAGATCTGGCATCATAACACATATAATTGTTGGAACCGCCCAATCTATTTTAATCCCGGAGCTTGATAATTTCCCATTAGGTAGAAAGTCTTTAAGAGGGCTTAGATACATTCATACCCATCTTCACAGTGAAATGCCTGACAGAGAAGATATAACTGATCTAAGGCTTCTAAGGTTTGACCTTCTTGCTGTGATCACAGAAAAACAGGGGTTACCAGAAGATATTCATATTGCTCATCTTCTTCCCTACGGAAAAGAACAAAATTTTGAAATATTATCATCAAAATTTTATAGTTTAAAATTCAATTTTAAAGAATTTATAAATAATCTTGAAATGGAAATGGAAAGAACTCGGGCAATAGATACTCATGATCAAAGAGAAAGAGCGATTCTCATAAGTGTATCCACTTTACCAAAGTATGTTATCGAAGAACATATTAAAGAATTAGAAGACCTTGCCCAGTCAACAGACTTAGTGGTTATAGATAAGATTATTCAACGAGTTAAAGAAATAAATCCTAAATATCTCTTAGGAGAAGGTAAACTTAAAGAATTAATAATAAAAGCAATGGATATAGGAGCTACACTTTTGGTTTTTGATCAAAATTTAACTCCTTCTCAAATCAGAGCTATTAGTGAAATGACAGAGCTAAAAGTTATTGACAGAAGTCAATTGATTTTAGATATTTTTGCAAAAAGAGCTCATTCACGAGATGGAAAAGTTCAAGTTGAACTTGCTCAACTTCGTTATATGCTTCCAAGACTTACAGGGAAAGGAACAGCAATGTCACGTCTTGCTGGCGGAATAGGAGGAAGAGGACCTGGGGAAACAAAGCTTGAAGTTGACAGAAGAAGAATCAAAGAAAGAATTCATCATCTTGAAAATGAACTTAAAAAACTTAATTTAGCAAGACAACAAAGGAAAAAAAGAAGAAAAGAACTTTCTATTCCCATTGTCTCCATAATTGGATACACAAATGCAGGTAAATCTACTCTTCTTAATTCTCTTACAAAAAGTTCTGTTTTCGTTGAAGATAAAATGTTTGCAACTCTTGACACATCTTCAAGAAGGCTTAAATTCCCAGAAGAAAAAGAAATTATAATTACTGACACTGTAGGTTTTATTAGAGATTTACCTGAAGATTTAATAGCGGCTTTTAAATCTACTCTTGAAGAATTAGAAGATGCTTCTCTTTTAATTCATCTCGTTGATATATCAAATCCCTACTTTGAAAATCATATTGACTCAGTTAACAGTATACTTAAAGAACTAAATCTTGATACAAAACCTATGATTATTGTTTTTAACAAGATAGATAAAGTATCTTCTGAAGAAGTTAAACAGATTTGCGAAAGATATGATGGAATTGGAATTTCAGCAATGAATAAAGAAACACTCATACCTTTAATAGATGAAATAAAAAACAAACTTTGGGAAGAAAAAATTACTTGTAACGCTCTACTTTAAATTTATAAATTTCTACATCAGAATCAAAGGGATCAATACCAGCTTTAAGCTTAGCAATTCTTAACTGTTCATCTACAGTGTTTACACCCTCTATATCTGGAAGCAACAAACCTTTTTGCCAACCCTTAATTACAATAATTCCATATTTCTTGGGGTCAAGTTCATCAAGACTTTTTACTGGTTCAGGCGGACTTAATATATCAACTGAATACTCCAGATCATCAAGTTCTCTTTGTTCAATCGGTGGAAAACGAGGGTCTTCTGTTGCTGTTGCAATTGCATTTCTTATTATTTCTTTGTATATATTTTCAGTAGCAGGAATAAAAGTTCCAATGCATCCTCTTAACTTCCCTTTTTTTTTAATAGATACAAAAACACCAGCTTTTTTTTTCATATCCTCTGGTATAGGTTCAGTTATAGTAATAATTTTCCCTGATTTTACATATTCTTCAACGGTTTTTTTTGCTAATTCAGTATAGGGATGCATAATTAAATTTATGCTTTATTAATAACCTTTCGCCATTGCCTCAAGCCTTTCAATCCTTTCCTCAATTGGAGGATGAGTGCTTAAAAGTTTCATTAAATTACGACCAGAAAGTGGATTAACAATAAATAAATGAGCAGTACCTGGATTTGCTTCCATAGGAATTGCCTGCGAAGCATAATGAAGTTTTCTCAATGCATTAGCAAGATAAAGAGGATTACCTGCAATTTTTGCTCCACCTTCATCAGCTGCATACTCACGAGCCCTGCTAATTGCAAGTTGAATAATCATAGCTATAATTGGAGCGATAATCATCATTAATAAAGCTACAATTGGATGACTGCCTTCTTCATCATCATTTCTTCCAAAAATACTTGCCCACATTGCCATCTGAGCAAGATAAGAAATTGCACCTGCTATTGTAGCAGCAACGGTGCTAATAAGAATATCTCTATGTTTTATATGAGCAAGTTCATGACCAATTACTCCTTCAAGCTCTTCCCTTGAAAGTATTCTCATAATGCCAGTTGTAACTGCAACTACTCCATGTTTGGGAGATCTGCCTGTTGCAAAGGCATTTGGCTGTTCAGATTCAATGATGTAAACTTTAGGCATCGGCAATCCTGCTCTCTGTGTAAGTCTTCTAACCATACTATAAAGCTCAGGAGCTTCAGCTTCAGTAACCTCTTTTGCTCTATACATAGAAAGCACTATTTTATGGCTGAAAAAATATGCAAAAAAGTTCATACCAAGAGCTAAGATTAAAGCAATCGTAGCTCCCTGTTTACCACCTATTAAAGAGCCGACAAAAATGAAAAATACTGTAAGGAAAACCATTAAAACAAGCGTTTTCAATGTATTCATACAAACACCTCCTTATTAATTTTAATTTTCAATGTCTTTATTTATATTTTAACATAAAAAAAAGGTTAGTCAAAAGATTCAACTCTTTTTATTTGATGATTCCATCCAAATATATGTTATCCTGTTATTGGAATTTTCTATTGACTTATTCATACAAACAGACTTTTTTATATCTCTTGGATATTTGAGAAAAAAGTTGAAAACTACATATTTCTGTGTTATAGTATTAATAATCTTCAGGGAAAAATTTTAAATCAATATAGTAAGATTTGTTGTGGGAAATTTTTATCCTGACAAATTCCCTGGAAGGTAATTGAAAACTACTTTAATTAAAACCATTTATGAATCTTAGAGGTCTATAATTTATGGACTTAAAGAATTTTAAATTGACATCACCTTCTGATTTCACTATTGGTATACTTGGTGGTGGACAACTTGGGAAAATGATAGCAATGGAGTGTCGAAAGTTAGGAATAAATGTAGTATGCCTTGACCCCAAAGAAAATGCTCCTGCATCCTTAGTTTGTAAACAAATCACAGGAAAACTAAACGATAAAGAAAAAATAATAGAACTAAACAATCAAGTTGATATCATCACTTACGAAATAGAACATATAGATACAGAAATACTTAAAGAGGTATTACCAGAAGATAAAGTTTATCCATCTATTCAAATTCTTGAAATCATTCAAGATAAATACCAACAGAGATGCTTTTTTAA
>Ga0272449_1003891_pt1 | contig 12522 bp, 3 predicted proteins | sample YNPCB0241_FD_198679 | JGI IMG/M metagenome (GOLD analysis project Ga0272449, IMG submission 198679) | Hot spring sediment microbial communities from Yellowstone National Park, WY, United States - YNP-CB-024-1 | ecosystem: Environmental > Aquatic > Thermal springs > Hot (42-90C) > Sediment...
GTACTTACTTTGGATATCCAATGGTTTTCTTCTGGACTATACTGCTTTTTTTGGCTCTCGGCAAATGGAATCCCTTAAGGTTAAACTCTGCGGAACTTATTGCTGTTTGGTGTATAGTTTCTTTTCTTGGTGGATCACGTTGTCTATCCCGATGGACGCATACTGAGCAGATTCTTCGTTTAGCTGACATGACATATGGAATAATTCCGCTGGGATTACGTGATATTCCTGAGATATATGGGCCGCTAACTCCTGCGTATTTATTTCCAATCGAAAATAGAGAGGCTCTTGTTTCAATTCTTTATGAGGGATTAACGCCTGGTCAAGTTTTTCCATGGAGCGCGTTTGTGCTGCCGCTAACTATATTTAGTATCTACTCGATATGCCTAATGTTCATATCCTTCGCAGTCGTATTCGGCATTATAGGGAAACCATGGGCCGATATTGAAAAACTGACATGGCCAGTTTACGGCCTTCCACTAGTATCAATGACGCAGTATACGTTTGAGGAGAGAAGACTATTTAATTTTAAAGATCGGCACATGAGAGTTTTCTGGGTCGCTGTAATCATAGGAGCATTCTTCGCAATTACGCCCATATTAATAGAGCTACTTCCCGCTATGCCATTGCTTGGCTCATTCCAGTTTGGTGAAATGAATATCGTAATTCTTCCAGGAATACATACAATTCTGCCGGGCGTTTTAGGAAATGTATGGTGGGTCTTCCCGCAGTTCTTCATCGGTCTCGTTGTACCTAACGATATACTTATGACCTGTGTTTTTGTGTGGATTTTCGAGAGCGTTTATAATGCAATCGCATTGCAAGCTGGCTGGTATGTGAGCTATACACCTGGACAGGAAGTTACCGGATGGTCTGGCGCTCTTCCATTTGGTCAGTACCCAGTGAACTTTTATGCTCAAATGGTTCCGGGCGGTGGAGTCGCAACAGGGCTTCTTTTGCTATGGGCTGCCAGACATAGATTAAAAGAGATTTGGAGTGCTATGAGGGGAAGAGACATTATAGAACATGGGTTATCGCTAAAGTTTATCGGTCTCTTTGGAATTGGTAGCTTTATATTTATAATTGCCTTCCTTGGAATTTTAGGAGTTCCAGTAATAATTGCAATCTGGTGGCTTACTGGATGGATCTTATATTACACTATGACGGCTAGAGCAGCGGCTATGTATTGGGATCACCCTGCGGACTCATGGAATCTTTGGAAAACCTCTTTTGCTCTGGGTCACGCATTAGGCTATTGGCCAGCAGAACCATCAGCCAATCAGTCTCTCTACAATACGCTTGTTTTAATGAATTATGGGCATAATTCATGGATCCCGAGATGCGGCGGGTTCTATAATATAACAGGTATTGCACCTTTATATTATTACGCTAGAACCTTCAATGTTAATTTGAAACATCTATTAATCATGCTAATAGCAATTACTGTTATAGGCGTACCCTTAACCTTCTTCACAGAGTACTGGTTCCTGGTGCATGGAGGAGGCTTTGCAAACACAAATACATATAAATGGTGCCAATGGATGCCATATGGCGCAGGATTAGCTGAGCAATGGTGGTGGTCTGGCGGTAACCTCCAGATGGAAGTCATATGGTTCATCGCGGGCTTTATTCATATTTTCTTGATCTATGGCTTAAAAGCTGTATTTCCACGTCTACCCATAAATCCATTCTTCTGGGCTCCAGCTATACTAGCATTAGACTGGTATTGGTTTACTGCATTAGTATCCTTAATAGTTAAAGTTATCGCTATAAGAGTCGTTGGCCCGAAAACTTACATGGAGTATAGCATCGCCTTTGTCACAGGAGCTATGGCAGGTTTCGGCGCAGTATTCGCCATCGCTTCATTCCATCAGCTATTTACGGTAGCCATACCAACATTCCTCTCCAGATATGTTCCATAGTCAGAAAAAATTTTTATAGTCCCTTCCTCTTTTTTATAATTAAAGGCGTATTTGAGGCATCTTAATGGCTGGCAGACGTTTAGCCGTAGCTAACATGTTAATCTCAATTTATATTTTGATGTTTTCACTATATTGCATTATTAGTTCAAGTTCCATTTATTTAGCCACATCCCCTCAAAACCCACAAATATCCAAGATTTTTAATATAAATGCAGAGTCCTATTACATTAATGTCTCCGCGATCTTAAACCACGTTAAATACTTTTCAAATTGTGGGTCAAGAGTCACAGGTTACCCAGGAAATATTCTAGCCGCCGACTATATAATCAGGGTTTTTAATGAAACAAGATTAAAAGTTTTTATTCAAAAATTTAATGTTACAGTTCCAGTTGATGAGGGTGCTACAATCACCCTAGAGAATGGAGAGACAATAAATGCTTATGCCCTATGGCCGAATGGTGCACAAACATGTTCAGTCCATGATCTTGAGGGTTCTCTTATATATATTGGAGGAAAAGAATTGTCTGATTTTGATGGATTTCAATTAGATGGTTCCATAGTCCTAATGGACTTTAATTCTGGAGATAAATGGTTATTCGCAGCGGAGATGGGCGCATGTGCTGTTATCTTCATAGAACCTTATCAAACATTTGACTTTGAAGTCTTTAATAAATTTACTGAAGCACCTTTTAACTTTCCAAGGCTATATATTGATAGAGAAAACGGTGAAAAATTAATGAAACTCACTAATAATGGGCAGCTATCGAAAGTTAAAATAAGTTCTAAAATGGTTTGGAGAAACGTTGAAGCGTTTAATATAATTGGGGTCATAGATGGTTCTTCCCGGCCAAATGATGTGATAGTGGTGTCCTCACACTATGATTCATGGTCTGTTGTCCCTAAAATTTCATATGCGGCAAGCGATGCTTTAGGGGTCTCATTCTTATTAGAGCTTGCTAAATATTTCTCCCGAAATAAACCGGATAGAACCATATGGTTTGTTGCTTTCTCTGGATTCTGGCAAGGGTTAGCTGGCGTGCGAGAATTTATTGAAGAAAAATATTTTAGTACGGAAGTCCAAAGTGATGTAATTAAACCTTGGTTTTTCATAGGTTTAGGTCCATTCTCCCCCGACACTAATAATCTTCAACTTCTGTGTATAAGTTATTTTTGCGGAGCCGGATCAGCTAATGAACGTTTAGGCGACAGATACAGTTGGATGAGAGGGGTCATCTGGAATAATTATTTGACGGATCCATCACTAACTTCCATCATTGAGAATTTAACAGGCCAGGCTCCCAGGACATTAATAACAGATAGATTAGTACATAGTATGTGGTGGGGTTCTACTCAATGGCCAATATTATTAGAAAGCGAAGTTGTTCATACAACAACTTCTATAGCATTCAACATTTTAAGCTCTCCATTATTATCTTATCAAAGAAATCTAGGTATTCCATTAAATGACGAAGAAAGAGTGTTAAATGTGCAGGCTGCGAAATTTCTAGAGCCGCAATTTATTATGGCAAAAGCGATAGTTGAAGGGCTTGCTAATCATCAGGGCGATTATGGAATAAGCTGGGATGTGGTTAAGCCTACCCGCAGTGCATATTCAGGATACGCTTGGAGCCCGCAAAGGGCAGCTGGCTTCATAACAGTAAAAGGTACAGTCTTATGTTTTAATTATACTAAAGGTTGGTATGATAAAATTCCGAACGCTGTTGTTAGATTATATCCTTTATCATTATATAATCCATTTTCTTATTTAACTGCTATAAGTGATGAAAACGGTTCATTTATTTTTCATGGAATACCAGCGTTCACTTTAACATATGCGAGGGGAGGTTATAGAGTAGAAGCCTATGTCTTAAATGAGACGGATAACAATATTATTTATGCACCAGATATGGGAGTTTATGGTGGGAGCGTTTTCTCGCCAATTATTTATCCGTTATCGGAAGTGTCCAGCGTATCTATTGTCTTAGCAAGGCTGAAGCCCATCGAAATCTTTAGCGTACTTGATCCTAGAAATTTAAGGCCTTTCCAATTGTTTGATCCTAGAATGCGATCAACAGTTATAGGCGATCTCTTTGTATCAAGCGGTGGCATGTTCTTTCCAATTAACTTTAGAACTAAAGGTGTTCATCTCGAATTTGGCTTAAAATTTAATCCTTGGGAAAAAGTTGCGATAGCCTTTGTTCCAGAGAAGTTAGAGTCAACTTTATTGTTTTATGTAGGTGGTATTGGTGAACCAGGATTAAAATGGCCTATTTTCATTTCTAACTCAAGCGAAAACAATCCGGAAGGAAAAGGGTTACTGGCAGTAGATGGCTTAATAAGGTTAAAATTTTCAGCTTATAGAAGCGCATTAGATATGTATTTAACTGCTAAAGAGAGATATAGGAAGTTGAGAGACTCCAATATAAGATCGCTAAGTATTGAGAATTATTTAAATGAAGCAGCCCAACATCTAGATTTATCAGCAAAATATTATAAAGACAAAATTTATAGTAAATCTTACGCTCACGCTCTATTAGCTTATTCCACCGCATATAGAGCCTACGATGAGACCATGGGATTGATTGATGGTTCTGCCACGGCAACTCTATTTGCAATTGTTCTAGTCGTTTTTTCTTCTCTTCTCCTTGAAAGATTAATTTTTAATATCCAGCATGGTACGATTAGACTAACAGTAATATTTGTAATAGCATCTATCTTACTAATATTCTTATCAGTTTTTCATCCGGCCTTCGCAATAATGAACAATATTGTAATGGGCATTTTTGGCATAGGGGTTGAAATAATAACCACTTTTGCTTTAATAATTTTATTAATTGAAACAGAAAAGGTGCTTAGAGAGGTCTCGGTGGAAATCTTAGGCATGCATACAGTTGAAAGAGGTAAAATTGGACTTGTTGAACTAGCAACCTCTCTATCAGTTGGATTTGCGCGTAAAAGACCATTTAGAACAACTCTTACTTTACTAACTGTCTTCATAACTGTTGCCTCTTTAATTTCAATTTCATCTACATCTTATTATACAAGTGTGAGATATACTGGGTTCCTAAATCCCTCCAATCTTCTATATGAGGAGCAAATATTTTTGGTCAAAGCGAGAGGACAATCCATAAGCTCTCTTCTCACCGATGATTTTGTTAATACCTTGAATTACTGGGTAGGTGATAAATTTAATGTTCTTCCGAGAGCAGTATATTATCCACAAGTGATATATAGAGAGGGAATGGTTCACTTAGAAATGCGTTCAGAGAAAGGTTCAAGTATCGCCATAAGATCAATCTTCGGGATTACTGCAGCTGAATCCGAATACCTTTATAGGATTGCGCCCGCCAACGTTACTGAACTTGGCAGGTGGTTTTTTGACACGGACTATTTCACATGCATATTATCTTCAGAACAAGCTATGCTTTTGAACGTGACAGTTAATGATATAATATATATTAATGGTTTGAAACTGCATGTTGTAGGGGTTTTGGATCAGAGTATGCTCAGCTTAATAATGGAGCCTAATACTTACCAATATGGCCCTCTAGATCCAATTTATATAGGCGTGTTATCTAAGGATCTTACAATCCCTGTTGGCTCTATGGCGTATATTCCCAGATGTCCCTGGCGAGCTACATTAATTGTTCCTCTGAAATTGGCAAAGGATATAGGAGGATATATTTCATCCGTAGCCTTAGTACCACGTAATAAGGTTGATGCTGAGGAAATAATTAAATTATGTAAACATATATCATTTGCCTTTGATTTAGACGTTATATATAGCTCTGAAAATAACTCTCTTTCTTTCTCAAGAAAAGTTGAGTATCTATTTATTAGATATGAGTCACTATTAATAATTCTTGCAATAGCTGCCCTAAATGTGGCGATTACAATAGTATCAAATATATCCGAAAGAAAAAGAGATATTATGGCGATGGCAACTCTTGGATTATCACCTTTAGGTCTCTTATCTCAAATAATCTTGGAATCATTATTTTACGCGATGATAGGTGCAACCATTGGATATCTAGCTGGTTTTGGTCTAAATGCTCTACTAATCCAGGTTGGTATAATACCTTCAGATACGCCGTTTAATTACGCTTCTACATTAACTATGTTTTCTTTAATGGTAACTCTGCTATTTGTTTTTGTTGCCTCGATATTCCCTGCCCTTCAATCTTCGAGGATTGTTACCCCTTCATTAAAGAGAAGATGGGAGTTGCCTACAAAACCTATCGGAGATACATGGGAGATTCCTATACCCCTCAGGATTACAGAGAGAAATGAAGCTTTGGGTTTTCTAAAATATCTAATTGAATATCTTGAAGGTGCAGGTAATATAGGCAAGACTTATATTGTTGATAAGATAAGCGAAATCATCGAAAGTGAGGATAAACTTTATTTCGAAGTTGAGATAAGACTTGCACCCTTTGAATTCTTAACATCCTCGCATGTCACAATAAGCTTTCAAAAGACTCAAGAAACATACTTTCTTAATTTAATTCTAGTTAGAACTTTTGGTGAAAAAAGAACATGGATCTCATCAAGCTTCTTCTTTATTGATAATTTAAGGAAGCAATCTCTACTTTGGAGAAGTCTCAAGCCGCAAGAACGAAGTAAATATTTAAAGTGAATTGTATGGGAATGCAAAAACTTAAAAAGGGGCTAACATGGCGTAGTTTAATTAGCATGCTTATAGCTGGAGTACTATTTCTTCCGGTCTCTGCTTTTTGCATTTTAACACTTGGTTCAACTGCTATAGTTTCTGTTGCAAGTTTCGTACTAATCATAGTTATAGGTGGAATGTCAAGATATTTCGGAAGACCATTGACTAAACAAGAAATTTTTATAATGTACTCTTCAATAGGTTACGTTATCGGTTCAATTGGTCCCTACTATTGGCTTATTTGGAGAGCTTTTTATATAAGTACCCCTACATTTGCAGAGATCAAATTAATGGGAAAATCACTTATAGATTTTGTGCCAGATTGGATGGCTCCAAAATCTTTAGATATAATAAACCAAAGAACATTTCTTATGGGGGGTTGGCTAATACCTATTTCTATAGCGTTAGTAATGTCCTTTGCGGGTTTTCTACAATATCTTTCCCTGGGCATGTTCTTTAGTCAATTATTTGTTGAAGTTGAACGACTTGAGTTTCCCATGGCCCAAGTTCAAAGTGCAATCATCGAAGTTATTTCTGAAGCTAAAGAAAGGGTATACGAAATAAAACGGATGAGATATTTTACTTTCTCATTGCTTGCAGGCTTCTTTATTGGTACAGTGTTTTATGTTCCTCTAGTTATAGGTAGACCTTTAATCCCGTTTCCATTTATAGACCTGACTTCTTTCACTACAGATTTTGTCCCAGGAGCCATAATAGGCATAGCGTCAGATCCAAGTGTATTTATTGGGGCAATGCCCATTCCATTGCATGTAGTTTTTTATGCCTTAATATCTTCTATTATAGTATGGATCATCCTGAATAATGTTTTCTTAGTATCATTACCAGATATATTTCCTAAGTGGGTGGAAGACTTTTATAGGGGAATGACAATTCCAACTTTACAGTATAGGTCCTATTTAAGAATATGGCTTCCAATACAATTTGGGCTAACGCTTGGAATGGCTATAGCATTCACAATATCTCTTAGAAAAGAAATTATTAAATCCTTTAAATTGTTTTCTCGTATAGAAACTAAAAGTGAATTGCCTTTATCACCAATTGCAAATCTCGCACTATTTCTTGGATCATCTCTTCTTTCAGTCACCATTTTTCTCTTTTTAACGCCAGGCTATCCATTATTAGTAGCATACAGTTTATCACTTGGTTACAGCTTTTTAGCGGCATTAATATCTTCTAGAGCTTTAGGAATAGGCGGCGTTGCTCCATCAATTACATGGCCCTGGCGAATCATAACGAGTCTAACCGATTACAAAGGTTTTGTTGCATGGGACTTTAGTCCTGCAATTGAGATGGGAGGTTCGTCTTCCATAGTTCAATCGGTCAAAGTATCCTATCTAACCGAAACCAAACCTGTAGATCTCATAAAATCTCTTATTTTGGCAACAGCTATAAGTGTGCCGATATCGCTGTTAGCTTTTGACTTCTTTTGGCGTATGGCCCCCATTCCCTCCATCGTATATCCGCATACGTTGCTATATTGGCCACAATACGTATTAGAGCTTATTATGTTTGCCGCTGGAGAGATCAAGATAAATCCTGAAATAATAGTCCTAAGTTTAATGAGCGGCGCGGCATTTCCATTTATTGAAGGCTTATTTAGAAAGTTCGGTCTTATATTTTCATCTATAGGGATAATAATTGGAGTCTTTACAATACCGCCATATACTATATCCATGTTCATCGGTTCCCTTTTAAGCAACATTATCATACCGAGATTCTTACCGGAATGGAAGGATTTCCGCTTCATCTTTATAAGTGGTTTATTCGGAGGGATGAGCTTAGTTACCTCTATTAGTTTAGGTCTCTCTCTTTTAGCAAGAGCGGCTTGGATATGGCCATGGTGACGTTGATTGAAAGGAAGATCAAAAACGTTGAGGAGTAAATGGATACTTGTTCTCATGGTGACTTTTACTATTCTCTCACTCACCATCACTTGTTACTTAATTCCTAAATCGTTGATTGTAACGCAAATTAAGCCCTCAAAATTTCTATTAAAAATTGATGTTTACAATTACTATTCTAGTGAGCCTATTAAAGAATTAAGTTTTCAAATGAACGTAACAACTAAAGAGAATGAAAAAATCCATGTTTCAGCATCTTCAGGGGATAATGGAACTACAATTATTGATCTACCCTTAAATACTCTCTCATCTTCTGATCTATCAATCACTCAAATATCATTTTCCGGAATATGGGTTTTGGAAAAAATCATTAGTGAAAAAGAATATTACATATCAGATGGCAAATGGAGCATTATTAATCCTGAAAAATTTCCCAACGCTACAGACTATATATTGAGTGATATTCATTTTTTAAAGGAAAAAGGTGGCGCTTCGACAGTATTTTTTAAACTAAAGATTTTTTTAGCTGAGGGAAGAGTTATAGAGATATTCAACCCAATTAATGAAGCGTTAAAAATAGATCCTCGCATTAAAATTAAACTTTTATTCCTTAATTTTATCGAGTTTAGAAACATTAATTTAGCAGTTGTGCCGATTAGAGAGCCCTTAACAATCAATATACTATTAACGTATGTCGACTTTTCTTGGAACATAAATATTTCATATGATCCGAATGAAAAAACTTTTGTTGACCTTACATCCCTAGTTATAAGGTCTCTATCAATCTCGCAAGTAAATAGTTTAAGAGAAATGCTTGAAGTCCTGGAACCATATGGATTTAGACTCGCTGAACTTTATAGTCGATTAAATCAAATATCCTTATATCATGAACAAGCAGCTCAATATTCTGAATCTCATAATTATGAGGAGGCTATAAAATATCTTTATATGGCTCAAAGGTCTTATTACGACATTTATACGCAAATTATTAATATTTACACTAGCATTATTAGCTGGTCACCAACGCTTATTATAATCTTAATATTCTTCGCTTTCTCCCTCTCCCGCATCCTTACGGAAAGAAAAATGCTGGCTAACGTTATTTTTTTACTCCTATTTTTCTTGTGTTCTCTCATTTTTCTTTTAACTCATCAAGGCTTTAAGTTTTTTATTCTTGGTTTTCATCATATACTGCAGAAAATCACGATGCCTTCGCTCATAGCATTTTCATTTCAAATTTTTCAAATAATTTTTGTCATATTTATTATTTTCATATTCATGTTTTCAGATTTAAGAGATATGATTTCGCAGACTTTCGGAATTAGCATAAAAAATTTGAGACGCCGTAGAGCAAGGACGTTACTTGCATTAGCACCTCTCGCATTGATTTCAGCCTCAGCGATGTGCCTATTAACTTTTACCTCAATGAATCCAATATATTGGGCTCCAAGTTATCATTTAAAACCAAAAGTAAATAATGGCCTAGTAATTTATAAACAGCTTATTGCGACAACAAGGTCATACTTTACTTCAGGCAGTGGTTCAACGGTCACCCATTATATTCCATTGCAGCCTTATGAAGTCTCTCTGTTTATGGGGGATTGGGTTGAATTAATAAATATTTACGGGATAAAAAAAGTTTATCTCGGTTCTACTATATTTAACATTATTATAATTAATCAAGAGTTTATGGAAAAATATATGAACGAAAGCGAAGTTCTAGATTTAAAGTGGTCAAATCTTGCAGGTCGAAATATGATTTTAATTGGCTCACGAATCGCATCTCTATATAATTTAACAGAGGGCTCAGAAGTGCTTATTGATAGTAGGAAGTTTATTGTAAAAGATATTTTTGATGAAGAGAAAATAGCTGAGTTTCTGAAAGAAATAGATGGAGATTATTTTCTATTTAATATTTATGATTCAGTAAATAAAAAAATAATAAACGAATCTTTTATTTTCGCTTCAATAAAAGATTTTTCAATTCAAGAAATTGAAATTTACAAGATTTCTATAGTCTTAAAAAGCGAATACATGATGAATATGACAAATATAGTGAACGACCTCGCCTCTTTAGGGTTCAGCTATTGGGAAACAGAGACAGCCACGTTTATGCAGAGATATTTAATAAATGCTATTTTTAATGGTTCATTATTACATGTTTCTCCCGAATCCTCTGTCATCACACTATTTGGCAACTGGCAAGATCATATAGTTCCATTAATAATAGCATCTTTAGTTCTCTTCATGAATACCCTTAGTATTATCTCTGAAAGAACGTCCGAAATTCACACACTATTTGCAATAGGTGCTAGTCCACGTAGGGTCAGCTTAATCTTCATAATCGAAGGTTTAACCTTAGGCATTATAGGAGGAATATTTGGCTACATAATAGGTTATATAATGACACAGATTACAAACTTAACGTTACCATCATCAGTTCAGAAAAACCTAATAAGCGTTTCTCCCTTCACAGTAGCGTTCTCCATATCTATTATAACCTCAGTATCTGGATGCTTAATACCTTCTAGAATGGCAGTTAAAGTAGCTGTTCCAAGTCGTGTGATTAGCAAAAAAATAGGTGATATAGTCAGAATTGAGGATGAAGAAGCAGCATTGGAAGTGCCGATAAAACTTCAGGAGAAAGAAATGAAAAGTTTTCATGTTTTCCTAGAAAGTCTTATGAGAATCTATGATGGAAAATTCTTCAAAGAGATTATTTTTGATAACCTATTACTTAATAGTTTAGCGGATGAAAGCGTCTGGAGTTTTAGAGTTAAATATTCGGGAGACTATCACGTTAATTTTCAAATATGCATAACTGCAAAAGAAAATCGAGATATAAAAATTAAAGTTAAACCTTTAGATGCTATCTCAGGTAAAATAGCTCGCTGGGAGACAAAATATGAAGATAGTCTTAAAAAGATTGCACCTATACTTCGAAAAGAATTGCTAAAATTTCTTACATTTGAAGGAAAAATAAAAACATTGGAAAGCTAACTTAACTCATGCCGCCAACCTTAGGGACGTTTACGCCACTAACGTCAACAGCCACAATTATTGGTTCGTCAAAATCCCTTTAAGGCTTCATGAGCGATAAATCAAGTTTCAAAATACGTCTCCTAATTTATGAGTAGTTAATGGGTGAGAGCTTAGACACAAGTCTGTTTAAAGCTATGGTGAAGCCTTCAAAAAGATGCGTAGAGAATGAACTGTTCTCCTCTTAAGCTTAGGCTCCGTCACAACTATGGCCGTAGCATGAAATTTATGGGCATATATTGCAAATTTTTAGCGAAAAAATTATATTACGGGGAGGTTCTATTTACTTGATAATTGGCGAGTGAGATGATCAAATTTCTATTTAGGCAAACAGCAAAGAATCAGCGGAAAAAGGAACACTCTAATTATGCGCAAAGGCAGTTGGAAGATTTTCAATCTCTTGTTCAAGAAAAGCAGCCTCCAGCATGGACTTCATCAACTAGACAAATAGAAAATGAAGCGAATAACCAGCTCAAAGTTTTCCAATCATACGTAAGAGACATAAAAGAAGCGTCTTTAAGGCTTGAAGAATTATCAAAAATGCTAAAATCGGGGGAAATCTCAGAAAACATATACAAACTTCTCTTAGATGAATTAAGTAGCAATTTATCCCTATCTGTAGAGCAAATATTTAAAATTAGAGAAATTTTAGAGATGTTAAAAGCTAAAGCGAAGATTGAATGGGCTAGGGAAAAAATAAAAATAAAACAATTTGAGGAGCAGATTTCAGAGTCCCGTAACATTTTCAGAGAAGATTATTTAGTTAGGGAAGTTTATTCGCCAACTTATAGGTGGCAAGAGATAATAAATAGGATAGATGAAGCTTTATCTTCCTTAACCTTTGAGGAGGAGCTGTCTCTTATTGAGCGTTATCTATCAATAGTTAAGGAAAGAGCGTCCCCCTCAAAGGAGATTGAAGAAGCCAAAATGATCTGTCAGCAACGTTTATCCGCCCTCTCTGAGAAGTGGTCATCTATGAGAAGAGAGAAGATTGGGAGAATAATGGATCTGGAACTTCAAGCCTCGCAGA
>Ga0272449_1003892_pt1 | contig 12513 bp, 12 predicted proteins | sample YNPCB0241_FD_198679 | JGI IMG/M metagenome (GOLD analysis project Ga0272449, IMG submission 198679) | Hot spring sediment microbial communities from Yellowstone National Park, WY, United States - YNP-CB-024-1 | ecosystem: Environmental > Aquatic > Thermal springs > Hot (42-90C) > Sediment...
AAGGCCCCAAAAATAGCCTCATCCTTCCCTTTTTCCTCCAGAGGGCCTCCTCCACCACCTCCACGTTTCCCAGTCCCGCCACGTTCCTTCTGAGGTAGATGAGATTCAGGGGATGGGGCTCCACCGCCACCACCCTCTCTGCCCGAAAAGCCGCTGGAACCGAAAAACCCCCCACCCAGGCCCCCACATCCAGCACGGTGTCCCCTTTCTCCACCTCGAACCCGGGAGAGCAATATTCAGAGTAAACCTCCGCAAAATACCAGGGGGACCCTTCTTCCTTGGGAAGGAGGAAACTGCGACCCCTCCACCTCAGCACCTAGGAGCTTCCCAGGCGAACCGTGAAAAACCTCTCCCTCCTAGGATGGAGCTGAGAATACAGAGACACGACTCGCCTCCACCCTCTTCTTCAGCTCTGCCAAGGGATCTTCCCCCGGAATTAGAGACATGGAAGCTTCCCCCCGGGATGCCCAGCACGTACGTCATCTGTTCACGCTTGACCGGTTGTTTTCACTTCTTCGTTTTATACCCTTGCTTGTTAAATCTAAAGGGAAGTGGCCTTTTTCCGTGGGCTTAGATTCTAGTGCCTTTTCTGGCCTTCACGAAGATGAGCTCTCTCCAAGAGGGATAGAGGTTGCCCACTGCCAGCAAGCCCCTAGAGAGGACCCTCTTCAGAAAAGACCCAGTCTGGGGAGAGGAGGTGTTCACTAAAGACGCCTTCTCCACCACGAATCCGCACTCCCCTAGGAGATGCTTGACCTCGTCCATCGTCCACTCTCTATGGTGTCTGTCGTGGAGAGGGGTGGAGTAGAAAGAGTGGTAATCGGTCATGAGTTTCCCGAACAAAATCTTCAGCCTCACCACTAGCCTGACCGCGTTCGGGGTGGATAGAAGCAGGACACCTCCATTCTTCAGCACCCGGTGGATTTCTCGCAACATGTGCGAGGGGGAGCAGAGGAGATGCTCTAGCACCTCGCTGCAGACCGCATAATCGAAGGTTTCATCCCTGAAGGGGAACCTCTCCCTTTCAACATCGCATTTCCTGAGCTCTATCCTACCCCTCTCAAAAAGCCCCCGGTCGGGAGCCCCTACATCCAAGGCGAAAACCTTTCCCCCGGACCACTTCTTCAGCAGAAAACTCAGCCGTCCGTTTCCGGCTCCCACATCGAGAATCCGGAGAGAAGGAACCCGGGGCACGTGTTTAAGGAAGATAAAATACCTGTTTCTGGGGTTTTCTCGAAAACGGATTCCCTCCTCGGCTCCTAGCCCCAGCTCCCCCTCCCATAACTCAATTTCCTTCTCCAACTTAATTCCTTCCCATCTTTCACTCACAACACTCTTCGAAAAGATCTTTATACATTTTTCCTACAATTTCATAGGAGTACCCTTTCAGAATCCTCTCCCTGGCCCTCTTCCCTAGCCTCTCCCTGAGTTTCCTGTTCTCCAAGAGTTCCTCCACGTAACCCACGAACTTCTCGTTCCCCTCGAACTCTGGGGAGGAGGAGATGAGGGCTTCTCTCCGGTTCCTGACCACCTCCGCCACCCCCGGCGAGTAGAGCGAAACGATGGGTCTCCCGCAGGCAGCATACTCCAGGGTCTTGGTGAAGATAGTGGCCCCCACCTCAAAGGAGAGGCATATATCAGAGGTGGCGATGGCCTCCGGAACCCTCTCCGCTGGAAGGGGCCCGGGAACCACGGCCTTTTCCTCCAGTCCCAGCTTCCGGAGGAGACGGAGGAGGGGCTCCCTCCTGAAGGGTCCCGGGAAGAAGTACTTGAAATCACCCTCTATCTTTCTCCCCAGATGGATCAGGAAGTGATGGAGGAGCTCGTCGTGGCCGTAGTGGTAGGTAACTAGGGTTTCCCCTTCCAGCCCGAGCTCTTCCCGAAGCCTTCCAGAGTCCTTGGAGGGGGAAAAGAAAGCCGTGTCTATCGGATATGGTATGTACCTGAGCTTCTCTTCCGGCATGTCCCGCTTCAGATATTCCATCATCGTCTGGGAAAGAACCTGAACGTAGGTGGCCCTCTTCAGAAGGCTGAGCATCAGGATTTTCTCGAGGCGATCCTTGTAAAAGGTGCCCACGGGTAGCCTAGAGTAAAGTGAGAAGTTCTCCGGAACCTCCCGGCGGTAGTAGAAACAGTAGTCGAATAACAATATTACCGGTTTCCTCAGTTCCATGAGTTTGCGGGTGCCCAAGTAAGTGAGGTGATGGGTGCCGAAAAAGCACAGAATTACATCCACCCCCTCCCTTTCGACCACCTTCCTGACATATCGGTGAAGCCAGACGCTCCTGCGGAAGAACTCCCCTAGGGGATAGGGAGCCAGCTTGGGGAGTCTGTAAATTTTCAACCCATTCACCTGACTGAGGTAACCTAGGCCTTCCACATGATCGGAGAGGACAATAACCTCTACTCCGGCCCTTCTGGAGGCCAAGACAGGGCGCAACATCCCTGAGATTCCGGGATGAAGGACTTGTTCCCCAATCTTGTTCCAAGGTAAAATGAAGAGAACCTTCATCCTTTCCATTCCTCGTATTTTTCCAGAATCAAATCGGTCATTTTTTTCATTACCACCTCTTTCTCGTAGTTTCTTCTGACAAATCTGTATCCTCTTTCGGCTAGTTTTTTTGCTTCTTCATAGTTCTCCATCGCCCAGAGGATTTTGCTCTCCAAATCCCTAGAAGAAAAGGGGTCGAAGGTGACTACGAATGGCTTCAGTTCTTCACCTATCGCCCCGAGGCTGGCCAAAACGGGTTTTTTGCAGGCTAGGGCTTCCAGTATTACCAGAGGCAAGGGTCCCTCCCAGAAAGATGGCAGCACGAAGAGATCGCAGGCGTTGTACCAACGAACCAGCTCTTCTTCGGTGATTTCCCCCAAAAGATGAAGGTTTTCAAATTTTCCAAGTTTCCTCTCTGTAGGCCCTACCGCATACAAGTCCACCTTATCCTCAAGTTTCGAACAAACGCTGACCAGACTCAAGAAGTTTTTCCGGGGATCCGAAACCCTCCCTACGAAAAGGATTCGAAACTTCCCACTCGGTTCTGAATCCTTTTTCGGTTTGAATCTGCTCGTATCAACGAAGGAGGTGGGACAAATCTCGTAATTCCTTATGCCGTACTTTTGGAAAAATGCATAGCACTCCTTAGAAATCCCCACAACCAAATCCGCCCTTTTCATCATATAGATGTGCACTTTGACCACGGGGAAAGCGGTAAGAGAAGAGAAAAAGGGCATAGAGACGAGCTGCCTGTCGAGATCCCCGATTTCATAACAAACATAAAAATTTCTTTTAGTTTTCAAAAAAAACCCGCCTTGGGAGTAGGTTATATCAAATCCATGAAGAACCCCTTTCTTGTTCAGGTAAAAGGTGCCCCAAACTGCATTGTAGCCTGAGAGCCTTTTTGGAAATACTCTTTTGACCTCAATCTGATCGAACCCAACCTCCTCCCTTTCTAATACTCCCAGAGTAGGATCCAGTCCATGATACTTCCTGAAGCCTTCGGCTATGGCGAGGGTGGTTTTCGCCACCCCTCCTTTCCGCTCCCCCCTCCAGATAAAGATCTTGGGTTCTTCCCTCATCCGTGAGCTTTTTCCCTTCCTGATAAAAAAAGGTTCGATGAAGAAACTTCTGATGGTGGGAACGGGGGTGGTGCCTGTCCCCCCCAAGTTCGGGGGGGGCACCGAGGTCTTTCTTTACGATATCTGCCGTTTCGCCTCGGGGGAGCTTGACTGCGTCCTCCTAGACAGAAGATGGCCGGGTGCCCCCCCTGAGGAGACCAAGGAGGGGGTGAGGTTTTGCAGGGTGAGGGTACCCAAGGTGGACAACGTCTTCGCCCTAAGGCTAACGGAACTCCTGCTGGGGTTCAGGGCCCTGCTCAAAGCCAGGGAGCTGAAGCCCCACCTGATCCACCTCCACACACCCTTCACCGCCCTCCCTTTCGCCCTTCTCAGGTTTCTCTTACCCCAAAGCAAACTGGTCTACACTTGCCACAACCCCACCTGGACCGTTCCAGACGGGGAGCTGGACCCCTTCAACCTCCTCATCGAGAAGGTGGAAGGCTTCGTGATGAGGAGGATGGACAAAGTGACGGCGGACTCCAGAACCTCAAGGCGATGGATCCTGCAAAAGCTGGGCCTTCCCTCCCAAAGGGTGGTGGCCCTCTATAACTTCATAGACTTCGAGAGGTTCTCCCGGGCCCCCAGGGGTCTCTGGAAGAGGAAGAGGGGAATAAAGGGCCCCATCGTGCTCTATGCCAGCAAGCTGACGAGAGCCAAGGGAATAGACCTCTTCCTGAAGGCGGCGGCCTTGGTGAAAAGGAAGTTCCCGGAGGTCAAGTTCGTGGTGGTGGGTCCCGTTACCTTCGAGAGAGAAGCTGAAAATCCATGGGTGAGGCTGGCAAGGGAACTGGGGATCTCCCAAGATACCCTCTTCACTGGAGCGGTGGATGAGGAGGAGTTCCCCCTCATCTTCGCCTCCGCGGACGTGTTCTGTCTTCCCACCCAACGGGAAACCTTTTGCATAACAGTGGTCGAGGCCATGGCTGCTGGCCTCCCGGTGGTGACCTCTGACCTGGAGAGCCTCAGGGAGGTGACGGGGGGAGCTGCCATACTAGTGAACAGGAAAGTATCGGAAATAGAAGAAGCCCTGAGCAGCCTTTTGGCTTCCAAAGATGCAAGGATAAAATTGGGAAGAAAAGCCAGGGAAAAAGCTAGGGAATACGACAAAAGAAGAGTATTGAAGGGATATCTCCAGCTCTACAGGAAGCTGGGTGGTTAAAAATGAAAATGTCAGGAAGTTTCTCCCCGTTGGGTGGCTCCCGAAACAACTTTTTTGCCCTTTCTTAAGCTCAGGGGGTCCGACTGCAGGGAATATGGATTCCACCTGAGGATTTCTTCCACGCCGTAGTTATCGTCTCAGGCCAGAAGATGGTCCTCGTTTCATACCCCAGCCTTCTCAGAATCTTTTCAACCTCCTCCCTCGTCTGCTTCCCCCGGACCACGTGATAGGTGGCAATCGCCAGGTGGGAGGTCTTCTCCCTCAGGGTTCTCCTGGCTCCCTTGAGAACCTCAATCTCCGCTCCTTCCACATCCATCTTTATGAAATCCACCCTGTCCAGGTTCAGCCTCCTGACCTCCTCGTCCAGAGTCGTGGCCCTTATCCTCCTTATCCTCCCGCATTCCTCGAGCAGAAAAACCGAACTTCCTATCGCATTCGTCTCAGCAAACTTCACGACCGCCTTCCTGCTCCAGAGCAATCTTTTCAGGGCAACTACGTTTTTCAGGCGGAGGGCTTTTATGTTTTTGACCAGTTTTCGGAAGCTGTGGCTGTCCGGTTCAAAGGCGATCACCCTTCCTTTCTCCCCGACGAGCCTCGAAAAAATCAACGCAGTATCCCCCGTGTACGCCCCCACATCTATCACCACGTCCCCCTCTCTGGGCACATATTCCTCCAAGTAGCCCCTCCCCAGCATAAACAGACGCAGTAAGGAGCTGTTTCCGAACCTGCGGTAAACAGCACTCCATATCCTCATGTAAATGCTTTCTATCCTGTACCTCCTCTGCTCGGAGAACCTCGACTTGAACTCGTTGAGCCTGTCCCTCAGCACCATCTGCCACGCTCTAGGAACATGTTCTGAGACCTCGTTCATCCCGTCAGCCCTCCGAAATCACCTTCCTTCCCCTCACTATACCCTTCTCCGTCACCTCCGTGCTGAACCCGGCCCCCTCCAGCATCTCCCTCACCCTCGGCCAGGTCTGCTCCCCCCTCCAACTGTGATAGGCAGCCACCGCTATCTTCCTGGTGATCCCCAGCGTCCTCTTTCCCCTTCTTAGAATCTCCACCTCCGCCCCCTCCACATCCATCTTTAAGAAGTCCACCCTCCGGAGCCCCAGCCTGGAGACCAAGCCGTCCAGCGTCTCGGTCCTCACCCACACCCAAGATTTTGCCTCCGCCAGGTGGGCCCCCTTACCCGCGATCAGGGAGTGCTGGAGGGAAGAAGGCCCCAAAAATAGCCTCATCCTTCCCTTTTTCCTCCAGAGGGCCTCCTCCACCACCTCCACGTTTCCCAGTCCCGCCACGTTCCTTCTGAGGTAGATGAGATTCAGGGGATGGGGCTCCACCGCTACCACCCTCTCTGCCCGAAAAGCCGCTGGAACCGAAAAACCCCCCACCCAAGCCCCCACATCCAGCACGGTGTCTCCTTTCTCCACCTCGAACCCGGGAGAACAGTACTCGGAGTAAATCTCCGAAATGTAACGGGGAGGCATCTTTTTCTCTTGGGGGAGAAGAAAGTGATGCCCTCTCCACCTCAGCACCCAGGAGCTTCCCAGGGGGACCGTGAGGAACTTCTCCCTCGCAGGATGGAGTTGGGAATGTAAGGTCATGGCGATTGCCGAGACCCAAGGATTCGAATCCTCCACCTGCCTCTTCAAAATGCCTAGGTATTCCCAGGGAACTATGGGCATGAGCTTCCTCCGGTAAAATCACCACCACAAGGGAAGTAATCCGCGGGACACTGTGCTGGCATTTATGCCTATAGGTACTTTCTTTAAAAAAAGCCGACGGTGCCCCTTTTTGATGCCGTAAACGGTTCAGCTCGACGGAGGAATTCCTTGTTGGACTCTTCGCTTCTCCAAGCATACACCGTTTCATCCTCCACGTAGGTCTGGAACCCAGCATCCTTCAGGATATCCTGCACGAAGGGCCAAGTGAAATGTTTTCCCAGACGATGACACTCAACCACCACCTTTCGGGTCCTCTTTAAAATCTCCCTCGCCCCCTCCAGCACCTCCAGCTCCGCTCCCTCAACATCCACCTTCATGAAGTCCACCCTCTTGATTCCGAGTTCCTCCAGCATGTGGTCTAAGGTGTCGGCCTCCACCTCGATGCTCCCCAGGGGCTGGTGGCCCAACCTCACCACCGAGTGCTCCCCCGGGCTCCCCGACAGGTTGAGCCTGACCCTACCCGCCCGCCTCCAAGCACACTTCGCCAAGATCCGCACGTTCCCGAGCCGGCGGCTAGCCTTCCTCAAGAAGAGGAGGTTCTGGGGCTCGGGCTCCACGGCTACCACTCTTCCCCCTTTCCCCACCTTCCTAGCCGCGGGTATGGTGAAATCCCCCCTGCAGGCCCCTACGTCCAGAACCACCTCCCCTGGCTCTATGCTGAAGTACCGGGTGTCCTGCTCGACCGGCGGATCCCCGGCTATCAAGGCCTGGGGCCTGGTCAGCGCGGAGGTGTACCCCCCCCACCGCAACAGCCAGCGACCACGACCGGGAAGCACCCAAACCTTCGGACGGTGGGGATGCAGTCCCCAATAGAGAACCAAAACCGGGGCAAACAAGCAAGGGGGAAGCCTCAAAAGCGATTTCTTGACCTCCTGCAGAGTTAGGAACATAAACTTCTCCTAAGGGATTTTTAGCCCAACCGGAGAACCGTGAAGGCCCACCTCCCCCCTCATCTCCCCCCAACTCCCAACCTCCCCCTCCACCACTCCAGCACGTCCTCCAGGGTCTTGGAGAGGGGTATCTCCGGCCTCCACCCGCACTCCCTCCTTATCCTCCTGTTGTCCCCCACGATGAGCGGCTCGTCGGAGGGGCGCAGCTTCTTAGGATCCGTTTCGACCTCCACCCTCACCCCCGCCATTTCCACCATCCTCTCCAGGAGATCCCCCACCCTGTGGGCCCTCCCCGTGCAGGCGTTGTAGACCTCCCCCTCCCTCCCCCTCTCCACCACCAGCAGGAGGGCCCTCACCATGTCCCTCACGTCCGTGAGGTCCCTCCTGGCCTCCAAGTTCCCCACCCTCACCTTCCCCCCTCCCCTCCTCTCCGCCTCCGCTATCTGGGAGGCGAAGTCCGCCAAAACATCCCCCACCTTCCTGGGCCCCGTGGTCCCGAAGATCCTCACCCTGTAGGTCCTGAGGCCGTAGTTTTTGTGGTACTGGTAGGCCATCAGGTCCTGGGCCACCTTGCTCACGGCATAAGGGCTGAGGGGGCGGAGGGGGTGGTCCTCCCTCAGGGGCCTCTCCGCCGGGCCGTACTCCGCGCTGGAACAGGCCACCAGGATCTTCGGGTCCACCTCCAGCTCCCTGACGGACTCGAAGAGGTTCACGGTCCCCAGCACGTTCACCTCCATGGTGGTCCAGGGGTCCCTCCAGGAGAGGTCCGGCCGGCTCTGGGCGGCCAGGTGGAAGATCACCTCCGGTCCGCTCTCCCTGAGCAGGGCCCTCACCCTCCCCCTCTCCCTCACGTCGCACCTCCTCACCCTGATCCTCCCTCCCAGATGGGCCACGTTGGTCAGGTCCCCCCTGAGGGTGGTCCCCCAGACCTCCCACCCCCTCCCCACCAGGAGGTCGGCCAGGTGGCTCCCTATGAAGCCGTCCACTCCGGTGATGAGGGCCCTCACGGAAAAACTCGGGCTCCCCCCTTTTAGTCCTTCTCAGGGCTTCTCCGCCCTGGCGAAGATCAGCTCCTTGAAGGTGGGCCAGAGATGGGTCGCGGCCAGGAGGAGGTCCATGAGGAGCCTCCGGCCCGGGGAGGCGTACCTGGAGGGGCCCCTCCAGGAGGTGGTGTTCCGGCAGAAGATCCTCTCCACCCTGAATCCGTGCTCCAAGAGGAGCTCCCTCACCTCGGAGAGGGTGTACTCCTTGTGGTGCCTGTCGGGGGGAGGCGAGGCGTAGAAGCTCCCGTAGTGGCACAGTTCCTTCCCCAGCAGGACCTTGAGCCTCACCGCGAGCTTGACCGCGTTGGGCGTGGTCAGGATCAGGACCCCCCCCTTCCCGGAGGACCCTGCGGCTCTCCTCCAGCATGTGGTGGGGGGAGTGGGAGAGGTGCTCCAGCACCTCGCTGCAGACCACGCAGTCGAAGCTTTCGTCCGGGAAGGGGAACCTCTCCCTCTCCACATCGCACCTCCTGACCCTCACCTCCTCCCCCGCCCAGCGTCTCCTGACCGGGAAGAAGTCCAGGGCCTCGACCTCGCAGCGGCACCACTTCCCCAGGAGGAAGGATAGGAGGCCGCTCCCCGCCCCCACGTCCAGGATCCTGCGGGCCCCTGAAGGCACGAGCTCCAGGACGGTCGCGTAGCGGTTCTTGGCGTCGTTGTGGAAGGCCAGCCTCTCCCCCTCGTCCATCTCCATCCTGCGCCCCCAACGCTCCACGAACTCCTTCGCGGATCTCCTCACCGTCTCCCCCCGGCTTTCCCCTCGGGACCCCTCCCCAGCCTCCCCCTCACCACCCCCAGCCCGAAGGAGAGCTCCCTCACCACCAGCACGGGGAGGAGGAGGGGCCAGTACCTGAAGCCCTTCGACCTGGCCACCACCCAGACGGACTTCCCTAGGAAGTAGAGGAGGGCCGCCCCCGCCCAGAGGAGGAGGGGGAGGGGGGAGAGGGGGAGAAGGAGGAGGGCGGCCACCGTGAGGGGAAGGGCCAGGAGGGGGAGGAGGTCCATGGCCGAGAGAAGCTCGGGGTGGAGCCTCACCACCTGCACCCTGTCCCTCCCGTTGGAGTACATCCTCCTGAAGAGGGGGAGGAAGCCCGACCTGCGCCTGTGGTAGACGAAGAGGGAGGGATCGAAGACCATCTTCATCCCCCTCTCCGCCATCCTGCGGTGGAGCTCCGTCTCCTCTATCCCCCTCAGAAGGGGGTTGAAGCTCTCCCTCTCCAGGGCCTCCCTCCTGTAGGCCACGTTGCACCCCCTCAGCCTCAGGGAGGGGTCCCGGGGGGGACCCCTGGCCAGGTCGAACTGGTAGAGGGTCCTCTCGAAGTAGGAGGAGCCCTCCGGTATCACGTCCTCCCCCCCGTACACCATCAGCTCGGGGTCCTGGGAGAAGGCCCGGTGGATCCTCTCCAGCCAGTCGGGGGGGAAGGTGCAGTCGTCGTCCGTGTAGACCAGGACCTCCCCCCGGGCGTGCTCGGCGCCCACCCTGCAGGCCCCCGCCCTGGTCCCGTGGTCCTCGTACACCAGCCTGGCCCCGTACCTCTTGGCCACCTCCCCCGTCCCGTCGGTGGAGTGCCCGTCCACCACCACCACCTCGAAGTCCCTGAAGGTCTGCTTGGAGAGGCTGGAGAGGCACTCCTCCAGGAGGGCCGCGTGGTTCCTGGTGGGGATGATGACGGAGAGCCTCATTTCCCCCTCAGCCTCAGGATCTCCCTTATTCCCTCCTCCAGGGTGTACTCCGGCCGGTAACCCAGCAGCCTCCTGGCCTTCCTCAGGTCCGCCCTCTGCCTGAAGATGTAGTTCTTAACCGGAATCCTCACGTACCTGGGCTTCAGGTCCGTCCCGAGCATCCGGTTGAGGATCTCCACCAGCTCGTTCAGGGAGGTCTCCCTCCCCGTTCCCACGTTGATCACCTCCCCCGAGACCCTTTTGGCCCTGGCCGCCAGGAGGTTGGCCCTCACCACGTCCTTCACGTACACCAGGTCCCTGGTCTGCCTCCCGTCCCCCCACACCACGGGCCTCTTCCCCTCCTCCATCCACCAGAGGAACTGGGAGACCAGGTTGGCGTACTCCCCCTTGGATTTCTCCCTGGGCCCGTAGACGCTCATGTACCTGAGGGCCACCGTCTCCACCCCGTACTCCAGGGAGTAGAGGCGCCCCAGGTGCTCGCAGGCCAGCTTGGAGGCGGCGTAGAAGTTGGGGGGCTCCACCCTCATGTCCTCCCTCCAGGGGACGGGGTTGCTCCCGTAGATGGAGGAGGTGGAGGCGTGCACCACTCTCCCCACCCCGCTCTCCCTGGCCGCCTCCAGCAGCCTGAGGAAGCCCACCACGTTCACGGAGACCGCCCCCTCCAGGTCCTTCAGGAACATGGGGGAGGAGGAGGCGGCGGCCTGGTGGAAGACCAGGTCCACCCCCTTGGTGATCCTCCGCAGGAGCCCGGCGTCCATCACGCTCCCCCTCACCAGCTCCACCTCCCTGAGGAAGGGGGCCAGGTTCTCCCTCCTCCCCAGGAAGAAGTTGTCCAGGGCCACCACCTCCTCCCCCCTCTCCACCAGGGCCTCCACCAGGTGGGAGCCTATGAAGCCCGCCCCTCCCGTCACCAGCACCCTCATCCCGCCACCTCCCGGTAGATCCCCTCTATCCTGCGCACCAGCACCCTCCAGTCGTACTCCTCCGCCCTCCTCCTTCCCTCCCTTATCAACCTTTCCCTCAGGGACCGGTCGGAGAGGAGGAGGGAGAGCTTCTCCGCCAGCTCCCTGTGATCTCCGGGGGTGAAGAAGAGGCCCCCCTTCCCCCCCGAGACCTCCAGGAGGGGGGGGAGCCTGGAGGCCACGAAGGGGAGGCCGCAGGCCATGGCCTCCACCAGCGCCAGCCCCAGCCCCTCCACCGTGCTGGGGAGGCAGAAGAGGTGGGAAGACTTCATCACCTCCACCACCTCCCTCTGGGTGGGGAGGAAGCCCAGGAACTCCACCGCCCCCTCCAGCCCCAGCTTCCTGGCCAGCCTCCTGAGGTTCCCCTCCTCCTCCCCCGTCCCCACGATCCTGCACCTGACATCCGGCACCTCCTCCCTCACCAGGGCCAGGGCCCTGAGCAGGTCCTCCACTCTCTTGTATCTCACCAGCCTGGAGACGCAGCACACGGTGGGCTCCCCCGCCTTCCTCGCCCTGACCCTCCGGAAGAAGGGGAGGTCTATGCCGCTGGGGACCACCTCCACCCTCTCCCCCTCCACCCCGGCCCTCACCAGCTTCCCCCTGGTGTAGCCGCTCACCGCTATGAACCTCTCCCACCCCCTGGTGAGCACGTACCTCTCCAGCAGCTCCCCCAGCACCCCTCCCGGACCCACGTTCCTCACCCACTCGCCCAGCCAGACATCGTGGTAGGTGGCCACGGCGGGAACCCCCAGCCTCCTGGAGAGCCTCCAGGCCAGGGGGTAGGCCACGAAGCTGTACCCGTCCACCAGGTCGAACTCCCCCCTCACCCTCCTCCCCCCCTCCAGGAACCCCAGCCTTCCCCCCAGGTCCCAGCGGTGCGCGTACCCCCTCTCCCTCCCCACCCTCCTCACCTCGAACCCCAGCACCTCCTCCCTCTCCGGCTGCCCCCTCTCCCTGGAGGTGAGGACGGTGACCTCGTGCCTCTCCGCCAGCAGGTGGGAGACGTGGAAGGCCCTGGCCTCCACCCCTCCCCTCACCCCCCCCTCACCGGAGGAGAAGAACTCCGTGACCAGGCAGATCCTCACCTGCCCATCCTCCTGGCCACCAGCTCCGCCGCCTCCCTCAGGTCCCTGGCCACCAGCTCCGCCTCCCTCTCCAGACCCTCCTCCGTCTCAGGGCTGGGGACCAGGATGAAGGTGCAGCCCGCCCTCCTCCCCGCCTCCAGGTCCAGCCTCCTGTCCCCTATCATGAAGCACCTCTTCAGGTCCAGGTTGAAGTCCCTGGCCGCCCTCTCCAGCATCCCCGTCCTAGGCTTCCTGCAGGGGCACCCCTCGTCGGGATGGTGGGGGCAGTAGTAGATGGCGTCCAGCCTGGCCCCCCTCCTCCCCAGCTCCTCCTCCATGCGCTGGTGTATCCTCCTCAGGTCCTCCTCCGTGA
>Ga0272449_1003893_pt1 | contig 12513 bp, 10 predicted proteins | sample YNPCB0241_FD_198679 | JGI IMG/M metagenome (GOLD analysis project Ga0272449, IMG submission 198679) | Hot spring sediment microbial communities from Yellowstone National Park, WY, United States - YNP-CB-024-1 | ecosystem: Environmental > Aquatic > Thermal springs > Hot (42-90C) > Sediment...
GTCAGGTTGACAAGTTCTAGGGCAATCATGGAACCCCCTCCACCACATCTTTCAGCACATCCGCCTCCTCCTTCAAACCCCTCTCAATACTGAGAACCTCAACGGCCCTCCTCCCAGACTCACCCATCTCAGCCCTTATCAACTCATTTTGTGCGAGACGGACCAGGGCCTCTGCCACCTCCTCATAGTTATGAGGGTTAACCACGTAGCCGGTTTTCCCATCCTCAACCATCTCCGATATACCTGCTGCTGAGCTGACTATCACAGGTTTGCCGTAAAGCCATGCCTCTGCCACAACCAGCCCAAAGCCCTCAGCCCTAGATGGAAGTATGAAGATATCGCATCTCTCATAAGCTGCATCCAGCTCACCCTGGGGCAGGTGTCCCGTGAAAACCACCCTATCTCCCAAGCCCAGGCTTTCCACAAGCCCGGCTAGCTTTTCCCGCCAAGCCGCCGCCTTATTGAGACCGAGACCTCCAGCGCTACTTGAGAAACTTCCGTCTCCAACAAAGACCATCTTCAAATGAGGGCATCGCTTGACCGCCTGGGCCAGTGCTCTGATAGCCATATCATGGCCCTTCAACGGGTCGAGCCTAGCGACGAGAAGAGCCACAATATCGTTGTCTTTGATGTAGTATTTCGCGCAGAAAGCATCAATCTCAGCCTTGCTGGGTCTTCGATATTCCTTGAAGTCTATGTATGGGTATATGTGGTATGCCCTACCCCTGTAGCCCCTCTTAACCAAGGAGTCCAAGTAGGATCGGCAGCTGACTATGACGGCTTCATATGCATTGAAAAACTTTGATAGGAAAGGTGACCAGTCCGGTGGTATTATCCGGTCGTCAAAGGGTATATGCCACCTGAAGACCTTCGGCTTCAGCGTGCTGAGCATAAGACCGGTAGGAAGCTGTTGAAAATCATGTATGTAGAATAGGTCAAAGTCTTCCTTTTCATCCAGTTCACGTATAGTCTCGGCGCAGATCCTGTTATACAGGTTGAAGTAGGCATAGTCCTCAAACCATGCGAGTTCTAAGAGGGAGGGAGCCGATTCATCGGCTGTTCCGTGGAAGAGCCTCCACATAAGCTCCTTGATCGAGCCATATGCCTGTAGAGATGCGTTGTCTATTCTTACGCTGCGGAGCTTAATTCCATTTAGGATGAGCTTAGGAGGTGCTGTGGGGTTGAGGGATACCCACCAAACATCCTCAACCATTCCCCATGCTCTCATGTGGAGGAGAAGGGGATAGACCATCCTCGTGACACCTCCCGGTGAAAAGATAAAGTCCCTGTACTCCTTAAGGTCTCCAACATCCAAGAAATCCTGTGAACTTAATCCATCGACAAGAAGTCTAACCAGGGGTGTCTGGGAGCAGACTGCAAGACGCATCATCCGCATATGTAAGAGCCTTTGATATAACTCTTACCATCATATCAGTCGTAGGGCCGTGCCTCAGCTTCCCCTCACACCCACTCGGCTATTTTCCATATGTCTCCCGTAGGTAGGGTATGATCTCCTTTGAGTAGGCTTGGAAGACCCTCTCCTGGTCAGAGCTTAGGTTGCATATAGTTAGGCTGGTGGCCCCAGCTCTAAGATATGCCTCAAGCCGCCCAATAACATGGTCTACAGGTCCAAAAGCAGCGACCTGTTCAACAGCCGATCTGCCAATCCTACTGCTTATCTCAGATAATGCTTCTAAGGTGGTCCTATCTGTGGGGTCGAGACGCTGCAGTGATAGGGTTTCTGGCACCTCCATTTTAGTAAGCTCCCTCAAGACCTCCCTCTGCTGTGCGAGCATACTCTTCACCACCGGCGCCACAACCTGGTAGGAGCGCTCAACATCCATATCTACATCGGTATAGACTGTGATGTCCACATCTATCTGATTTAGCGTCCTACCAGCAGTCCTAGCACCACGTTTAACATCGCTCAAATGTCGTTCAAGAGTCTGTGGACTCTCAACAGCAACAGGAAGCCAGCCGTCTCCAATGCTTCCCACAAGCTCACGTGTCCTGGGCCCAGACGCACCCAAGTAGACCGGCGGCATATGTACTGGCTTAATCTGAAGGAACGCCCTACGGAGCTTGAAGATCTCACCATCATATGTAGCGGGCGAATCCTGAGTAGCACTCCATAACAGTTTGATGACATCTACAGCCTCCTTAAGCCTCTTAACGGGCTCCGACCATTCTATTCCGAAAGGTTTTAAGTTCATCTCTTCGCCAGCCCCGATCCCAAGTGCCGCACGTCCGCCTGTCATGATGTCTAAGGTTGCAATGGCCTGTGCGATTTCCACCGGGTGTCTCCTATAGCTATCTGTCACGGCGGTGAACAGCCTAACCCTCCTAGTGAGAACGCCTAACGCGCTCAATATTGTATGGGAGTTGGGGTAGTGAGTGCCGCCGGGGACTAGGACATGATCCCCTATTCTAACATGATCGTAGGAAAGCTGGTCAACCATCACAGCTAATCGGAGAACTTCATCCACAGGATACCTAGAAGTTATTATGTGACAGCCGAAGTGGCGCAGCCTAGGATTCATACGGTTCGCCAACTGTGGATAAGATTGATCACATCCTACCCCTCCTCAAAGCTCGGACGGGTGCAGGTATTGGGTCTTTCTTCTCCCTTGGTTTGGGAGGCTGCATAACCATATGATCCACCCTCAGAATAGTTGCGGCAGCCTCAACTGCGGATTTGAGCACCTGAATCTTCGTCAAGGACGGTTCCCAAATTGGGTTTTCATGAACTAACCCCCTGTATCCATTCAGACTTAGGCTAGCTCCAGCTGCGACGCTAGCCCTCATCGCAGTCTTGGCCGCTACAAGATCCCCGCCACTATTCGCCACAATGTATAGTGGGAGATCCTCGAGCGCCTCTGCGAACGCTAGAAATGGCATTTGGATCTTGGAGGGGTGATTCAATGCTAGTTTCCTTATGTCGCTGGCTATCCGGTATTCTATAACACCCTGTCCAGCCACCAGTCTCCCATCATTGAGGAGCGACTCTAGCATCCTCATAGCCGTTGCCACAGCTCTCTTCATCTCATCAACTATGAAATCACCTGGGCCCCTGATTAGAATGCTTTTAAGCCGGCTATTTCTACAGCCCTCAAAGAAAAGCCACTCATCATGAGCCGCTACTACACGCTGTTCAACCATAGTACAGAATCCGAGGGCCGCCTCATGTAGCTCTCTTGGGCTGAGCACCAGCTCTCCACCCGCCGCCTCCCTCAAAATCTTAATATCCTCAGGAGCGGCATTCCTCACGGCGAGTACGCCATGGTTGGCCAGAGGTTTTCTAAGCTCCTCAGCGATATTTCCACCACATAGGAGAACATTCGCCCCACTATCTATAACGGGTCGGAGGAATTCATCAAGGATCGACCACCGCCATTCATAAAATTCACCGAGCTGGGATGGGGTTGAGAGAACAACTTTTGTAAACATGTCAGGTCTCTCGATACCCATCATGCCTTGGACGAATGCTATTCTAGCGTTGGTTATCCTCTTCGGCATCAATCGGTCCACACCCTTCTTGTGCAAGACAACACCCTCCACCAGCTGGGAATCCTCCACAGATCCACCGGCTCTACCCTCAATCTTCACAAGCTCTCTCCTAACTCTCATCCGGCCGTCCACCACTACCGCAGTACCTAGCAGAGCTTCAACCACAATAGGTGCTAGGTGACATGCCCATGATAAGGGCATTTTTGTATTGAGACATCTCTCGGCCAGCCTTGTTAGAGTCTCATGATCCTCAACATTCAGAGGTTTTGATTCACTCTCTATAGTTTTGAGAGCCTCCCTTAGAGCCAGCTGATATCCATTGGCTACCATGGATGGGTGTAAACCCTCATTCGCAAGCCTCCAGCCCTTCTCGATTAAAAGCCCCGCTAGGAGAACGGTGCTGATGAAGCCATCGCCCACTTCCCTCCTAGCTGACAACCCAGCCTCCATAAGTATCCTGCCAACAGGGTGGACGAGCTTAACCTCCCTAGAAATTATTTCCAAATCTCTTATCACCTTGTATTCGCCATTGTCCTCGAGTAGAATCTTGGCCATGCCCTGTGGGCCTATGGAAGTGGAGAATAATTCTGCTATGAGCCTTGCTGCAGTACAGTTCTCTCTAAGGACATCAAGACCCCTCTCCGTCCTTGCTCCTTCCTTGGCGTACCTTGGTGTCAGCTGATTCATTTCTCATTACACTGCATTATCTTTCTATCACGACGGTGCCGGGATCCACAATCCGTAGCCTCACTATGTACTTTTGAAGGGCTATAGCCACGACTGCCGCCAAGATTATCTGTAGTGTGACCGCCGCCGCAAACATTGCCGGCTCATTCTGGAAGTTGAAGAACCCTGAGAGCTGTGCATTATATGTTGCCGCCGGTGTGCCTTGTGAGATGAGCCAGCTGAAGAAGAAGTCATTCCATGAGAAGAGGAAGGCGATCACGGCAGTGGCCGCGATTCCCGGCCCAGCCATGGGCAGGACAACTCTGGCGAAAGCGCCCATCCTAGAGCAGCCGTCAAGGCGGGCCGCTCTCTCCAAATCACGTGGTAAGGCGGCGAAGAACCCCATCAGAACCCATGTGACGATGGGTATCGTGATGGTGAGGTGTATGATTATCATCCCAAGTAGGGTTGCTCTCAGCCCTGTCTGGGTGAAGAGGAAGAAGTATGGGAGGGCTACAGACACTGGTGGCAGAGATCTGCTCGCCAGTAGCAGAAGTATGAGTATGCTGCGGGCCTTCACTTTAAGCCTTCCAAGGGCATATCCAGCCGGTACGGCGGCAGCAATGGTTATAGCCGTGACTATAGGTGCTACTATCATTATGTTGATTAGGCCCCTGATCAAACCTTCAGAAGCTCCATAAGCCCTAAGATACCCATATGGTCCTTGGACATCATACCCGAGAATACGGAGGTAGGCGTTTATGTTTGCGTTAACTGGGTAAATATTCCCCGCCACCACATCCCTCACATCCATCAGAGATATGATAACCAGGCTATAGATGGGTGCTACGCTATACACAGCTATGGCTATCGCCGCCACGTAAACCAGTATTGTCCTCAGCCTCATATTTACCTCCTCCAAGTCAATAGCCTGAAATAGAAGACGCTTGCAACCATCACCATCACCAGTATCAGCCATGACATAGCGGCGCCATATCCAAAGTCCTGGGCGTTAAAGAATACACGGAACCCGTAAAGGGTTGCTGGTGTTGAAGCGAAGCCGGGCCCGCCCCCCGTAAGGGCGAAGGACAGGACGATGGATGATGCCGCTAGTATTGTGGCCAAGACAGCTGTGATAAGGATGGCATATCTTATGAATGGAAATGTTACTATTCTGAACCGCTGGAGGGCTGAGGCTCCGTCCGTCTTCGCCTGCTTATAAAGGTCTTCGGGGATTGTTTGTAGGGCCGAGAGGATGAAGTAAGCACCAATGGGCGCAATGTTCCAAGCGTAGAATATGGCAAGCCAGTCCACTGCGTTTATTGGATTTAGGAAGTAGAGGGGACTATCCACTATTCCTAGACCCACAAGTAGAGCGTTGAGGAAACCATAATTCCGGTCCAAGAAGAACCTGCCCGCTATAGCTACGGCGAACTCTGACAAAGCCCACGGCAATATCACGAGAACCTTCAAGGCAGGTGCAATAGCGGTCTTCTCATTCAGGATAAGGGCCATACCAACGCTGGCCAGCATGATAAGGGCCACGGACTCAACCACGAACCTGGCTGAAACTTGGAGGGAGCTTATGAACAAGGAGTCGCTCAGGGCTTTCCCATATTGCTGCAATCCGACGTACTCCACGGTTTGCCTGATAAGGCTTACGTCGTTGAGACTAAGCCAGAAAGAATATGCTATTGGGTATATGTTTATTGAAAAAACAAGGGCGATTAGGGGGACTAGCAGTATTAGCGCCAGGCCTGTGTCGCTGAGTCTCATCTTGAACCTCAGCTAGCCGCCGTGGAACTTCTTATACAGCCGGTCAGACTCCTCCCGCAGCCTCGTCACACCATCGGCCACCGATGTCGTTCCAGCAGTGACTGCTGAGAGTATCGGGAAGGATATGTCCGCCCACTCTGTGTAGAGTGGTGACTTGAAGACAAATGGTCTGCCCATCGTATTGGCTATGTCATCGAATATCTTGAGGGTCGCTGGCGCCCTGTCACCGAGCCAGTCCCTGAAGCCCTTCTGTACATCCGGGTGCCTCAGTGTATCTGTGTATCCTGATCCAAGGGCGTCGCTTATGGCCCAAGCGGTTGATGTTAACCGTTCACCTTCGGGTGTACGCCATCCTAGGAATTTGATTAGACGCTGAGACCTAAAGTCATCGGTTGTCTTCTTCGGCCAGCAGTAGAGTCCGGTGTCAATCACACCCCAGCCACTCTTCGTGACAGGTACCAAGTTAGCCTTGCCTAGCGGTATTCTTGACTGGCTTGGATCGTTCTGGACCTTGAAGTAGTAAAGGGCTGTAGGTGTGAAGGCAAATTTTCCAGTCACTATCGCTGACACATGGTCGCTATCGCCCGCTTGAGCTAGGACTGTGGGGTCTACTAGACCCTCTCTGAATACCTGCTGCCATGTGGTAAGCAGCTCGCCCACCTCAGTATTTTTGTCAAAGACGGGTTGGAATTTCTTGTTGAAGAGCGTTTTGGTAAGATCCGGGTCATTGTATACATTGGACATTTCAGCCAAGAAGTCCCATGTTATACCGTAGTTGGCGTTGAACCAGTGGGGCATCACCGGGTGTTCAGCAGCTCCAGCCTTCTTTACATCACGAGCCATATCCCAAAGCTCATCCCATGTCCCAGGCCTCTCACCGCCCATTCCAGCCTTCTCGAGAATCGAGTCATCAACCACGGGGCACGACCTTGCTGACCAGAAGTATGTAAGGCCTGCCAGTTTTCCATCAGCCGTACTATATGCTTCTATTATGCTGGGATACATCTCGGCTTTAATCTGCTTTATTTCGGGGAATGACTCAACATCTCGGGTGAAGCCCAGCTGAACAAGGCGTGCGGCCTCGAAGAAGTTAGCATAGCACATGTCGATAACATCTCCAGCCTGAAACTTAGCCTCCAGCAATGGGTTGTAGTTCTCATTGGCGAGATGAGTCTCAACAACCTTCTCACCATAGTATTGCTCAAACTTCTTGACATAGGAGGTCACAATGTCGTCACGGTAATGCCAGTGGACGAACTGTAGAGGTGGCCCAGATACGGTGGGCGTCCCTGTCACGGTCTGTGTTACAGTCCTCGTCACAGTCTCGGCGCCTGCTGTGACTGTGGTTGTTACTGTTTGGGCTCCGGCTGTGACTGTTTTGGTTTCTGTTCTTACTCCTCCTGTGGCTGAGCCGGCGAGATATCCGCCCACGCCCGCAATTATCCCAACACCCACAACAGCGCCGGCGGCTACAGCCGTGCTAACAGCCTTCCTGCGTGACACCCTCCTGTTAAATGGATTCTCTCCACTATCTTTTTCCATGCTATATTCAACATACCGCGGGCATATATCTTTTTCTGAGGGCGGGACCGGTCGGCCCAGCCACGCAAGTTCAGCGCGTCTTTAGAAATTTGTACTGGAAATCTGGGAGGAAAAAGATTCGTGGTAAAGCGAAAAAATGCTTATATTTACTCCTAAACCCTGGGATTTTGAGGGTTTTTGGTCTCAGTTAGGCTGGAGGATGTTACAAAAAGATTCGGCGATACAATAGCTGTTAATGGTGTAAATCTAGATGTGAAGGATCGGGAGTTCTTTGTTCTTCTAGGGCCTTCCGGCTGTGGAAAGAGCACAACACTCAACATGATTGCCGGGCTTGAAACGGTGACAGCTGGAAATATTTACTTCGATGATCAGCTGGTCAATGATGTTCCACCCGAGAAACGTGACGTGGCGATGGTTTTCCAGAGTTTCGCCCTATACCCTACGATGAACGTCTTCGATAACATAGCGTTTCCACTACGTGTCAGGAAATATAACAAGTCTGAGATTAGGCAGCGGGTTAGGGAGACAGCTGAGCTGCTGAGGATAGTGCATCTCCTTGAGAAGAAACCCCATGAGCTGAGCGGTGGAGAGAAGCAGAGGGTGGCGCTGGCCAGGGCTATAGTGAGAGAGCCTAAAGTCTTCCTATTCGACGAGCCTCTATCCAACATAGATGCGAAGCTCAGGGTTTACATGAGGGCTGAGCTGATCAGGCTTCAGAAGGACCTTCAGACGACAACAATCTACGTTACGCATGACCAGGTGGAGGCTATGACTATGGGTGACAGGGTTGCGGTGATGGATGCAGGCAGGGTCATGCAGGTGGCCGAGCCGATGGAGGTTTTCAGAAAACCCGCCAACCTCTTCGTCGCTGGCTTCATAGGAACTCCCCCCATGAACTTCTTCGACGCCTCTCTCGTGATCGAGAATGGCAACGTAAAGCTTGACTGTGGACACTTCAAGCTAGCACTGGATGAAAAGCATGCTGAGCTTTTGCGCAAGACCGCCCATGGCAGCGAGCTTGTCCTAGGCGTGAGGCCCCATAACTTAGGAATCTATAAGGAGAGGCCTGCCAGGCCAAGTTTTGAGGCTGAAGTCTTCGCCGTGGAGCCTCTTGGAACCGAGACGGTTGTTGATGTCAAAGTCGGCGATAACATCTATAAGATCGTCACAGGCCCCGGCTTCACGGCTAGAATGGCTGAAAAGGTCTTTGTAGTTATAGACGTAGATAGCGTACATCTATTCGATAAGAAGAGTGGGCTTGCTCTGGCTTAAGTCCTCTAAAGATAGCCGAGACCTTCCAGGAGGCCCAGTAGGCGCTGGAGATGGATGTTATCCCTGTTAAGCCTATAGCGCTTAGGTGAGTAGCCCACCTCCACCACCAGACCATGCTTCTTCAAAACGTTGATTATCCTAGCGATCTGTCGAGGGTTTATTCCTGTGGATTTCTGGAGCGAGTATTTGGTGGATGCGTCTCCTGCTTGTGCGAGGGCCCTAACTATCCTGAGATGATGATATGTTCTCAGGATTTCCTCAGCAACTGCCTTGGGCCCTCTCTTCCTCACATCCTGCTCCCCAGATATTTCTCAAGGGATTCCAAGTCTATATCACGGAGCTCTATATTATTTCCTTCCCTTACATATAATACACCCTTCGCCTCTAGGTTTTGGATGATCCTACGCAGATTCAAGGTTTTTCTATGTCCCAGCTCCTCAGAGAGGATTCTGCACATTCTACCCACCTCGGACAACCCTATGTAGGCTTTCTCAGTGATCCTCAATGCACGGCCCACGGCCATGAGCACAAACTTCTCATCAAAGTCCAGCCGGGCCAGCTCTTCCGACGTAATTATGGCGTGGAGGCTCGCCATCACCTTACGGACATCATCCAAGCCAATATACTTCCTCCCACCTGCCTCCGCCAAGTTTCCGGCATAGAATAGGAGATCGAGCCCATATCTTATATCACCATTCCTAGGTGGCTCGGCCGTCCTCTCGGCGATATACTCTACAACCTCATCGGATACCACACCCTCTTGGAAGGCATCCCCCACCCTATCCATGAGTATGTCATAGACCTGGACTGCACTATAGGGCTCCAGCCTCAATATCTGATGGCCGAGGGAGCTGAGCTCAGGCCGGGGCAATGCCCTGCGGAACTCACCATCCCTTGAGACAAATACCACAGCCAGTATGTTGGTGGCTGATCCGCCGGCCAGTTCAGGGAGCCTAGTAAGGTCATAGACTAGACCCTGGGTATGGCTCACATAGTAGTCTATCTCATCAAAGGTGAGGAGTAGGTAGGTGTTTGTGTCTTTGAGGTGTTTAAGTAGGTTGAACAGGAGTTCCTCAGCCGAGAGTGAGGGGCTGAAGATATCCTCGCTGACAGATCTGACCAGATGCCTGTAGACCGTTACTTTTCCCGAGAATCCTTTAAGATTGAGGTAGACATGCTTTACCTTGAGCCTGCGCTTCTCACCCTCCTCCTCCAACCATCTTCCACTCTTCAAGGATAGTGTGGTCTTCCCAGCTCCAACCCCGCCCATCAGCTGGACCGAGACAGGATATGGACTTGGTATGGATTCGAGGCATCCTCTCAAGACCGTCCTCATGAAATCCTGCTCCTTCTCCCTGTGGAGCATTCTAGCTGGGATATAGTGGGGTGAGAGCTTCGACCTATCCCTGAATATTGCCATTTACCATTTGAATTCTTTCGGGTGTTATATAGTTTAGTTATTTGGCCTTCTATAGCCTCTAAATCCACATACCTAACGTCCTCTCTACTACACTTCCTGCTATTAGTCCTAAACTTGACCATACCAGTCGGGCATACCCTTACCCCCATATCCCATGCCACAATTTACTACAAAAAGAGACGCCCGTCCCTATACTCTTCCCTCAAAACTTGAGGTGAGGATAGAGCCCTCTTCAATCTTCACTGTCTGATCAATTACTGATCATAGAGGGATAGGATGCCCTTTCTCGGCTGACTCCATAGCCTTCAACGCTATTTCTAATGCTCGGCGTGCGTCCTCGGCGGGTATGAAGTGTGGCTGAGAGCCTGAGGCTATACACTTTGCGAAATACTCCAGGCGGGTATGAAGTGTGGCTGAGAGCCTGAGGCTATACACTTTGCGAAATACTCCAGTTCGTCTCTCAACGCGCCCTCAGCATATCCATCCATTCTCGGCCAATAGGTGATGTCGGGCTTGTCCACACCGTTCTGACCATAGATGGTGAAGAACTCTCCTGGGGTATGGATGTGTATTGTAGCTTTTTCGCCTACCATCTCGAATTGTGAGTCGATGAAGTGTGGGAAGTTGTCGCTGAGGAGGAAACCGTTCTCCACCACGCCTAGGCATCCGTTATCAAATCTCATTACAGTCCAGAAGGCGTCAGGGTATTTATATGGTAAGATCCTTGCGGAGAAGCCGCTTACCTGGGCTACCTCCCTTCCTGTAACCCACCTCATAATATCTATGTCATGTACCCCTGTCTGTACTGGGGGTGGGACTCTATTAAGATATGTTCCTGCAGCTCTTCTCCTACCAAGTCGGCGGGCGTAGATGGAGCCGATATTCCCTACCTCCCCACGCTCGCACATACTTTTCACCAACCTATAACGTCTATCGAACCTTAGTATGTGTCCCACCATGAATATCACCCCATACCTCCGCACTACGCTTATTATCCTGTCGGCGTCCTGTAGTGTGGTTGCTATGGGTTTTTCTAGCAATAGGTGTTTTCCAGCCTCTGCAGCCAATATGGAGGGCTCTACGTGATCATCATCAGCCGTGGCAACGGTCACCGCATCCACTTCGCTATCCCCAACTAATTTCTCCCTATCCGTATACCATTTCCTCACACCATAGCGCCTGGCAACCTCCTCAGCCCTCTCCCTGCTACGCGAGCATACAGCCACAACATCAACCCACCCTATGGACCTTAACGCCTGAACATGTCTCTCACCAAAATCACCAAGGCCAATAACGCCGAAACCAACCATACCCCCATCCCCCAACAAACACCTACAAGTAATTATAAGGATTTTTCAGAAACCTAGATACCATCCCCCAGTGCCTGTAGGTGATGGAACGAGACGAAAGTGATTAATAGGGCGTATTGGACCTTGTTGGAGACCGCCATAGTTGCCCCTTTTATGTGAAAATTTTTTAATATCAACAAACATATCATAGTTGGGAATGGCGTCTGTTAGGCTGGTTAATCTCCGTAAGAGTTTTGATAGGACTGTGGCTGTTGATGGTGTCTCCCTCGAGATAGCTGATGGGTTGTTTGTTGTTCTGCTGGGGCCCTCGGGATGTGGTAAGACGACCACCCTCCGCTGTATAGCTGGTTTGGAGACCCCTGATGCTGGTGAGGTCTGGATTGGGGATGTGATGGTGAACGACCTGCCGCCTAAGGATAGGGATGTGGCTATGGTTTTCCAGAACTACGCCCTCTACCCCCATATGAGGGTTTATGATAACATAGCCTTCCCCCTCAGGATGAGGAGGGTTCCGAGGGATGAGATTGACCGTAGGGTGAGGGAGACAGCCGAGCTCCTGGGGATAGAGCATCTCCTGGATAGGAGGCCGAGGCAGCTCAGCGGTGGTGAGCAGCAGAGGGTTGCGCTGGGCAGGGCTATAGTGAGGCAGCCGAGGGTATATCTCATGGATGAGCCGCTGAGCAACCTGGATGCAAAGCTGAGGCTGTTTATGAGGGCTGAGCTTAAGAGGCTCCAGAGGGAGCTTAAGACAACCACCGTCTATGTCACCCATGACCAGGCTGAGGCCATGGCTATGGCTGACAGGATAGCGGTCATGAACCTGGGTAGGATCCAGCAGTATGATGACCCGTCAAACATATACAACAGGCCTTCCAATGTCTTTGTAGCGACTTTTATCGGAAGCCCGCCGATGAACATGTTCAAGACATCAGTGGTCAGGGATGGCGGCCAGATCCAGCTTGACGCAGGCCTCTTCCGCTACACCCTACCCGAGAGCTATTCTGAGACCGTCGCATCTAG
>Ga0272449_1003896_pt1 | contig 12512 bp, 13 predicted proteins | sample YNPCB0241_FD_198679 | JGI IMG/M metagenome (GOLD analysis project Ga0272449, IMG submission 198679) | Hot spring sediment microbial communities from Yellowstone National Park, WY, United States - YNP-CB-024-1 | ecosystem: Environmental > Aquatic > Thermal springs > Hot (42-90C) > Sediment...
GGCTGGAAGAATGGAGGAGAAGCAGCGTGGTTAAGGTTAACCCCGACTCGCCTCAGGCGCCTGTCAGGCGTTTAGCGCTTCTGAATAACATGGTGGTGATAATGCCTACTCCAAGGCTAAGGGAGGGCTTCCTGCTTCTAGAGCCTGAAAAAATAGATAGACGCGACTACGGCTTCGCCTCAACGATTAAAGGCGCCTTTACCTTGGGTAGGAAGATCAAGCCGGCTGACCTGCCGAATGTGGATCTTGTGATTGTGGGAAGCGTGGCTGTTAACGAGCAGGGTGAGAGGATAGGTAAGGGTGAAGGATATTCTGAGATAGAGTGGGCTGTTGCCAGAGAGTTCGGCAAGGTTGAGGAAAACACTCCAATACTCACCACTATTCATGATGTTCAGCTTGTTAAAGAGTTCTTCGACATAGCGCCCTACGACTTGCCTTTAGACTGCGTTATAACACCGACCATGGTGCTTAAAGTTGAAAGAGTAAGGGAGAAGCCTAGAGGCTTATATTGGGATCTTATTCAGCCGGAGAAGATTAGGGAAATACCTATTCTTCAAGAAATGTTTAAAGAGCGCGTGAAAAACAGTTAAACAATTCGAAGTTAAATTAAGGCGGAAACCGTCAGAGTACCTTCATAGCCCACAGTATCCCGCCTAAAAGGTGTTTCCTAAACCATTCCTCGCCCCATATTTCTTGAAAATGGCCGAACGCCGTGTAGAAAACTCTGCCCCCGCCATACTCGTGGCACCAGGCTAAAGCATAATCATTATCCTCCCTAGTACCCTTGCTAAGGTCCACTGAGGAATTATCCAAGCTTATCAACACATGCGTCCTGCTGCGGCTCCAATCCTTGAAAGTATATACTTCCTCCTTAACGTTAAACTTTTCCGGCAGATGCCTTGTGGAAGGATGATTCCTATCCTCGACTCTCACAGTAACCTCTTGAGTCCAAGGATGACCGTTGAAATATCCTCCAACCATCTCCCCGTAGGCTGGAAACTGGTAGAAAGTGTCAGCCGCGTTGTGAACACCTATAAAACCCTTCCCGTTTTTCACGAATTCTATCAGCATCCTCTTCTGCTCCTCATCCATAGGCAGCTCGCCTGTTGTGATGAAGAGTACTGCAGAGAAAACGTTTAGAAAATTCTCTTTGATGATCGAGCAATCATCAGTTGAGAAAACGTTAAACCCGTTTGAATCCCCAAGCTCCCTGAGGGTTTTAACAGCAACAGGAATATAGTCGTGTTTAAAGCCTGCTGAATGCGTTAACACCAGTAGCCTCCTAGACGGCATACGTGTAAAAGCATCCTGCAAAATTTAAGCCTTACTATTCAACGCAGGCTTGAAGAGGCCTAAACTAATATATTTCTTTAAAGTGGAAGACCCATGAATCCGGATAGCGCTGGATTATGGCTAATCCTGCATTCCTCTCCGCTTTCTTCGCGGCATCAGTCACGATATTCGGTAAAATAGGCTTAAAGACTGTTGACCCCACTGTGGCTGCAGGGTTAGGGCAGTAATAATGGCTGTAACCATGATCGGAATAATAATCATTCTTGGAAAAAGCTCGCAGATAGCGGAGTTAACGCGCGCGCTATAAAATTTTGTCAATAATAAATAAAAATACAAGTAAGCAATACTTTCCACACCTTCAGGCACTGGAAGGCAACGATGGAGTATCACAAGACCAGGGATATCCTCAGGGTTAAGGAGATGCTTGGCCACAGGGATATAGATAACACTATGCTCTACGTGCAGGTTGAGAAAACCCTGTTTGAAGATGATAATGATGAATTCATAGTTAAAACCGCTAAAGACCCTGTGGAGATTAAAAGCCTGCTCAAGGTTGGCTTTCAATACGTTTGCGAGAAAGACGGGTTAATGTTCTTCAGGAAGCGCAAGTAAGAACAGCCCATAATGCTCAAAACCAGCCGCTAAGACGCATTATGAACGGGGTGACGAAAGCCTCTATCACGCCTGCGACAATGAAGAAGGGCACTAGGCCCAGAATAATATAGATTGTTCTTCTTAAAGCATTCTGGAAACCAGGGTCTGAACACAGGCTCCCTGTCTTCAAAGCCTTGAGAAACTCCATCCCGAGCCTTAACCCGGCTGAGCCTGCAATTAGGAAGGCAGGGAGCTCCACCACGCCGTGTGGAAGGATAGCTGCTAGAAACATGGTCAGGTTCTGAACAATATCCTGAACAACCCCAAGGATGAACCCGTTGAAAACCAGTGTCACAAAAACCGGAGCTATAAACATGATTCCAGAGACGGCTGTAGCAAGGGAAACCTGCCAGTTGTGGAAAGATATGTCAACAGCTAGAAAGGGCAGGCTGTAGGCTGCTTCAACCAGCAAGCCCCCTCTTCCTGGGACATACCCCAAGGCGTAGACTATCTGCCTGATGCCTGAGGATGACAATTGTTTACCGAGAATCACACCTAGCATGAAGACTAGTGTTGAAGAAAGGTGGAAAACCATGTTCCTAGGCTGGGAGATGAAGCCAGCGAGCTCGCTTAAACCCTTCCCAACCTTTTCGAAGCCTGTTTTCAAAACATGTTTGAAAACATCGTTTAAAACAGGAGGGCCGAGTGGAAGCGGTGTGAACGATGGTTCAGACACTCCTTTCAAGAAAAGCATTGTTTTAAATATGTGGAAAACCGGAGTCATGATGAAGCTTAGAGTCAAAGTGGCGATGGAGGAAAACTGTACTCCAAGCAGGCCAGCCAGGAACGCGACGGTTGAGACAAGCAGTGTCGACAAGGCTCTTAGAATACAGTACGCCAAGGTGTTAGCTGGAAGACTTAAGCATGTTCTCACGCTTCTCCTAACTGAGCTGAAACCATACGCGCCGGATGCGGCTGCAGGGTAAGCGTAAACCGTTAAAACCGTGAGAACCATGGTTAAAATCAACGCGAACACTCCTAGGCCAAGCCAGAGGGAGAGCCTGTTGAGCAGAGCTAAGGGATCCGGGCTTGTGGAAACAAGGCTGAAAGCATCCAGAAGTATTGGAACAAGAGCAGCCAGCAGGGGGAGAAGCTTCAAGGTTTCAACCACCAGCACTGTCCAAGCCATTTTAAACCATTTAAGCCTCATTTCTTCGAAAACATCTCCTGTCGAAAGCCTGCCTTCGCGCAGAAGACGAAGGTAAGACCCGTATTCAGCTGAGTTCAGAAAGCCGCCGGAAATTATTGAAGCAGAGAGGAAAACAAACGTCGAAACAACTATGATCGTTAAGAGCGTCGGGAAAACAGGGGAGATAACGTAAACCAGCCTGGAGAACTCTCCTGTCCTTATAGACTCGGCTACAGCCATCAGGATGCCTGCGGAAGCCAGCTGCATAAGGCTAACCATTAATGCGGCGACGATTATAGACTGCTTCAAGACTTCAACAGCACTAGCCAGCATCACGGGGAGCGTTGAGGAAGGATTAAGCCTCCAAAGCCAGTAGGACACGTTGAACAGGCTTTCTAGAGAAGCCTGTTTAATTGGCAACGGGTAGGGTGGTGAAGGAAACTCTGAAGAGTATTCCGGCTGCGGCAGGCTCACAGCACATGATTGTTGAAAAAGTATTTATCCTTTATTCTTGCAGGGCTTATTCAGCGCGCCTGAAAACGGGTTCAGCATGCTAAAACTGAACATGTTCTAACAGTTCTTTCTGTTTCCTACAGGCATGCGCACAACTGCTAGATGTCGAAGTAGAGGTAGAACTCGTAGGGATGTGTCCTCGCAGAGACTTGAACATGCTCGCTTAAACCGTTCTCAATGATCTTCTCCAAGAGCTCGTCTGAGAAAACTGGCTTCAGAAAACCCCTGTCGCTCTTTAAGCATTCAACAGCCTCCTTAAGGCTTCCCGGTAGCTCCTTTACTCCAAGCTGCCTCCTCCTCTCGGGAGTCAGGTGGTAAATGTTCTCGTCAACAGGGTCGCCGGGGTCAATCTTTCTCCTTACGCCGTCTAATCCCGCGCTCATTATTGCAGCGAAACACAGGTATGGGTTGCAGGAGGGGTCTGGGGTTCTGTATTCAACCCTCTTCCTGGCTGCGTTGGCAACACCCTTCTCGTACACGGGTATCCTTATGTTTGCAGACCTGTTGCCCCTGCTCCACGCTATGAAGACTGGCGCCTCATAGCCTGGGACAAGCCTCCTGTAGGAGTTGGTCGTAGGGTTAGTTATGGCTGTTAAAGCCCTGCTGTGCTCGAGAAGCCCTCCTACGAAGTATCTTCCAAGCTGGCTCAGCTCAGCATACTCGTCGTCAGCATCGTAGAAAAGGTTAACGAGCTTCTCTTCCTCAAGCTTCGTCAAAGCCGGGTTTCCTCCCCATAGGCTCACGTGAACATGCATGCCGCTAGCGTTGTCTCCAAAAACTGGTTTAGGCATCATTGTCGCAACCATGCCCTGCTGGACAGCAACGTTTTTCACAACGTACTTCAGAGTCATCACGCTGTCAGCCATTTTAACAAGCCTATCCCTAACCATGTCTATCTCGCACTGCCCAGCTGTAGCAACCTCATGGTGATGAGCCTCGCAGACAACCCCGAAATAATCCTCCATCAGCCTAACGACAGTGGAGCGGTACTCCATGAGAGTGTCGTGCGGGGGAGTGGGGAAATATCCTTCTTTAAACCTGATCGGATAGCCCTCGCCTGAGGACCAGGCTGCCTCCGGAGACTCTATAAAGTATGATTGACCCCTGTATGGGTTTAAAACATCCCACGTAACCCTTTTGAAGACGAAGAACTCAACCTCAGGCCCCCAGTAGGATGAGAAACCCTGTTCCAAAGCATACTCTTCAGCCCTCTGAGCCACAAACCTGGGGTCGCTTGACAACCGGCCGCCACCATAGCCCGCGTAAACATCGCAGAGAAACCTAGCAGTCTTATTCTCAGGGCTCATCCACGGGATTATGGCGAACGTAGAGGGGTCGGGCTTCAAAACAAGGTCTGAGTCGAATATTTCTGTGAAACCCCTTATTGATGAGCCGTCGAGCTTAGGAACCCCTTGAGAAAACATGTTTAAGCTAAATCTCACGGCGGGAATAGTAATATGGTGCAAGCGTCCAGGAAGATCAGTAAACTGGAAGTCGATGAAACGTACTCCTTCATCAGAAATCCTCTTCACAAGGCTTTGGATGCGCTCACCCTCAGGCGGCATAGCTTCAACTGTAAAGAGCACTATATAAATCTTATGTACAATTTTTCAGTAAACACAGCATATAATTGACAAAAATAACAATAATCAGTTATAAACTAGACGCTCGTCCACTATGAGGACATGGGGGAGAGAGGAAGGATTCTGATCGGACACGTGGGATTAAGAGCCCGGGTTACAGGGAGGCACATGCTGAACAAGCCTGTTTCAACAGTTCTTTCACGAACTGCTTCGAACATTTCTTTTCGAAAAATCTTGAGAACGCTTAACCTTCTTCTCAGAAATAACTAGGAAAACAGTGAAAAAGCATAGGTAGACGAGTGTCGAGTAAACATCGCTCCCACTAAGCAGACCGGGGAGAACCATGAGCAGCGCAAAACCCAGGATAAGCCAGAGGATCTCGATCAGTCTCATACTTTAAAGCAGGCTTCGTCAAAAGCTTAAAACATTGCTTTAAGAAAAATGAAGCGTCTAGTCAATTTTTCAGCACCGCAGCAGGCTAAACTTAAAGACCTAAACCCATTTTTTTCCAGGGATAGTCTGTGCGTTATGGAGAATCCGGCGTGTCTAAAAAAGACAAAAATTCGAAAAAAGACAATGCTTTAGCGCGCTAGCTTAAAAGCCGAAACCAGGCTAATCCTTCTCCTCCCCACCCTTACCCGAGGACTCGCCAAGCATCTTCTCAAGCTCCCTCTTAGTCTCCTCCTGCAGCCTCTTAATATCCTCAAGCTTCTCCTTAACCTTCATCAGCCAGTCCTTACTTGCCTCAATACCCTTATGGGCGAAGAAAGCAATACCCTCATTCCTACTCTTGAAAATACCTGCTTCAACAAGCGCATCAATCAGATCCAAGTCTACACGGGGAAGCCTGACGGAAGAAACAATCATCGACGCGCCGCTGAAAGCCTTCGAAAGAGACTCTTCAATAAGCTTACCAATATCGGGAAGCTTAACGTCAGTAAGCTTGGCGACAGCAAGCTTAGGAGCCTCTGAAACACCTAAGCCAAGGGCATAAACCTCCTTCTTAGCAGTCTTCTTCAACTCCCTAATCCTATCCCTAATCTCATCTTCAACATCCTCAACCATATCTAGAAACTCCTCCAATTTATCCTCAGCCTCGTCAAACCTATCCTCGAAAAACCCGCGGAGATCGTTGAAAGCCTCCCTCAACTCATCCCGGCGACCAGGCTCAGCCAAAGAAGCATCCCTCAACCTGTCTCTGAAAACCCTCAACTCCCTAACCAGCCTACCCCTAGTTTCAGCAAGCTCCCGCCTAGCCTCACTCCTCAAACCCTTAACCTCCTTCAAAAACTCCCAGAGCCCTGGAGTAGCCTCCTCCAAACCAGCTTTACGCTGAATCTCGGAAACCCTTGAAGAATGTGTTTCAACAAGATCTAGAAACCTTTTGATAGAGTCCTCAACCTCACGCCGCAACCGCTCAAACTCGGCTTCGAACCCAGACATTATACTCTCCACCTCTTATCAATTGTATCAATACGTTACACTTGACGGTATAATTTTAATTTTTCGGTCTATGAGAAACGCTTCTTCACCCAGTTTAAACACGGATTACCGCGTATCCGTAGGGTTTGTAGTACGGGTAGAGGGGCTCCATTCTTCCCTGCCTGTTCTTCACAGCATCCTAGTAGTATATGCTGCCCATGATTTTTCCTGGGGGTGTTCCTCATACTTTTTCCCTCTTCCTAGCGCGCGTTAGAAGAAAAGTTTATTACTACCAAATAGGTAGTAATTCAATGGTGGTCATCATGGGTAGCTATATAACGGTTTCTACGAAAGTTAAGAAAGAAGTCGTGGAGAAAGCTCGGAGACTAGGAGTGAACATCTCCGAGGTTTTAAGAAGGACCCTTGAGGAGGAGGTGAGGAGGAGGGAGCTGGAGCATTTGGGGAATAGGTTGAACGAGCTGGACAGCGTCCTTGAAAAAATCGATGTGAAGGAAATTGTGAGGCTGATAAGGGAGGACAGGGAGAGCAGGTGAATATTCTTGCCATACTTGTTCGACTCCTCCTCCCTAGTCTACGCTGTGAGGCTTAAGAGGATAGGTGTCTTAGCCGGGGGCTGCATCCAGGGGTTAACGGTATATGAGGTGTTAAACGCCCTGTGGAGAGAAACTTATGTTTTAAGAAAAATGAGTAGAAAAGAGGCGGAGAGCCTGCTGGACGTGTTCATTCGACTATTAAGTTATCTAAAGATGCTTGACCCAAGGGGTTTAGAAAGCGAGGTGTTTAAGATAGCTGTTGAAACTGGTTTAACTGTGTACGATGCATCGTATCTTGCCTTAGCACATAGGGAGAAGCTTACTCTGGTTACGGAAGATGTTAAGCTGAGAAATGTAGCAAGCAGGATGATACGGGCAGTGAGCCTGGATGAGCTAGCAGCATAAACCCATGTTTTTAACTTCAATCATTAGCGCGCGCTTTAAAAGTTTAAATACTGGTACGTAGCTATTGGTTATGCCAAAATTTGTAGCTGTCCACAAATGGACAAGAGAGACGAATATCGCATGCATCAAAGAGCTAATAATAGGCTTTACAGCCATGCTTAAGGGAGAGGTTCCTAAAGACATAATACTGCACTACACTTGGTCAAGGTTAGACGATCCCTATGGAGTCTTCTGCTGCTGGGAGGCGCCGAGCAAAGAAGCTCTGGTTAAGCTGTTCGAAAAATACTTGCCTACACTGTTGAAATACACCGAGTTTGTGCCAGTTTTACAGATGTATCCGCCAACCGTAGAGTACGAACTTAGCTTATTGCAAGCGATACGCGACATGTCTTCGAAGTAGGCTTCAGGCTTAAGACTAAGCCACCCTTTTTTATATTGGACTTAAAAGTTCAGATGGAGCGTGCGCGCGCTTTTAATGACTATCCTACTACTTCTGCGACTGGAGCAGCCCCGGAAACATCTACTACCTCGACTTAACATTAGCGCGCGCTCGAAATTGCAAGGGAGAATAATTCTAGACGTTGAATATGGAACGGGACGATGGACATTTTGTTTAGATTCTAAAGGTTACGTAGCTATTGAATCAATTTTACACTTAAAGCGCGCGCACTAGGAACGTTAGATTTTGAGAGAACGCGCGCGATGTGGCATGTATCAGCAGGAGGATCGTAGGGGCATAGTCTGTACTTTTTATAATTGTAGCCACCCTAATGTTAAGGTTTTTAGCACACTGGAAGGCGTAGACTGGGAAAGGAAGATAAGGCTTAAATCCTCTTTACCTGTTTACTTCTCTAGTGGTATACTTGAAGAAGGTCAGTCTTTATATAGATGAGGAAGTGTGGACGAATTTCAAGGAGAACGTTTTAAGGAAGCACGGGACCCTGAGAAAGTTGAGCAGCGAGGTCGAGGAATCGCTTCGACACTCGCTTGTCTGCGAAGAGCTGTTACTCGGGTCTTTTAAGAAAATTGGGATCAATAGTGATGTTTCAGTTACTTCTGAGAAGATAAAGCGAAACAGGCCTAGGCTTCGAGGACCACCTTCTGAAATACTCATCCGGGAAATGAGGCGCGCGCTGAAAGCAAGATTAAAGAATTGTTAGAAAAATAGCGCTGCTGAAAGTTTAGAACCCATAGGGAAACAATATACGACGGGTTACTAGACTTGGGATGAATTTTAAAAGAATATTCAGAAGCTTAATTCATAAAGTGCCCTTTTGGTCTACGCGTGCAGGATCCTGGATTGTCTTAACGACTTTCTTCTGGTTTATCTCGAAGCCGTAGCACGCGCTTTGATATCTCATAGTCTTGGATTTCTGATGCTGATTGCGATATTAGTCTACTATGTAACTCTTTACTTCTCATAATCACGGGTTTGCCCTCCATTAGTATTTTTAGTCTCAGCTTAGGATTTAGATCCTGCAGTTGTGCCAGATCCACCTGAAAACCCAGTTCTAATTCTATTTCAGCCCCTAACTCTAAGAATTCCTCAAGCGTCAATGAAGGCACAGAGTAAACAGCTATATCTATGTCCCTGAAAGCATTTCTCCTTATAAAACTTCCAAAAACATATGCTAGCTTAATTTCACCCTTCTTTTCGAGGATTTCTTCAAGCTTCTGTAATGCTTCTGCTTTACCTTCCTCGCTCAACCTGTAATACTTAACTTTATCGTAATTCATACTCGCTCTCCACGGCCCTCAGAAAATCCTTAATCCGTTGAAAATCCTTCTTAGCAGACTCGTAGATTCTACGATCATCTATCACCCAATATCTATGAATAAGCAGGTTTCTTAATCCTATGATTTTGATGATACCCTCAGCCTGAGTTGTAATCCCGGATTTCTCTAAATATCTGACGCAGTCTCTATAGGATTCCGGCTCATAATTGAGGCCTTCCATGGTAATATGTAAACAGGCACTACCAATAGCTTCAATCAGAACTATTATCTGATACCTTAAAGAATATTTCTCATCATTCGTTAAATTTTCATAGGGCTTTGAAACTATCCTTTCTATCTCTTTAATGCATTCTCGCGCTTCATCAATTCTACTTCTTAAGTAGGCTTTATTAATGACCAAGACTCCACTCCATTAAGTGCAGCCAACTCGTATATAACTCTTATAACGCGCGCTTTCAAAGCCTGCTTTCGAATTAACCTTGACTAAAGCCAAGATAAAGGATAAAAACCATTGCGCGCGGAAGATAACGACTTCGGCTATGAGCGTCCTCAGACATTTCATAACGGTTTCAATTTAGAGAATTTCGGCCGTAGCGCGCTGGATTCTCACAAATCATGAATCGACTGGAGATTTGAAGCAATTACTTACATGCTCTTAGATCCTGGAGTATCTGATTTATCTCATGTAGGAAGCTATGAGCGTTATCCCCCTCTTCTTTGCTTCCTGCTCTGCCGAAGGGTGTACGTAGTAACCAAACATCAGCTTATACACGTTATTGGGAACAGTTCTCTTCACCTTTTCGGCTAATTCATCGAAGCCTTCCACATCGCTCGAATATATTCTGGATCTAGCTTCTCCCAGAATGATTATCTTCGCGCCTCCTCTGTTGCCCTCTCCGTACAGGTTAATCTCCAATTCCTCATTGTTGACCTTAATGAACTTTCTAGTTAAATTCTCCAATTCTATGCCCTCATGCCTGTAGAGCCATCCAGGTACAACAACCCTAGCTATGTCTTCGAGCCCGAATCCGATTGTGTCCGATAGCCTGCCGACATGCCTGGAGAGTTCCTGTAGGGCTCCTTCAGTCCTCGCTTGGGCCTCAGCAAGCTTCTCAACAGCGTGCTCTAAACTATCATGCCTCTCAGCAAGCTTCTGAACAGCACGATCTAAACTATCCTGCCCCTCAACGAGCTTCTGAACAACATGCTCAAGGCTATCATGCCTCTCAGCAAGCTTCTGAACAGCACGATCTAAACTATCATGTCTTTCAGCAAGCTTCTGAACAACACGCTCAAGGCTATCATGCCTCTCAGCAAGCTTCTGAACAGCACGATCTAAACTATCATGTCTTTCAGCAAGCTTCTGAACAACACGCTCAAGGCTATCATGCCTCTCAGCGAGCTTTTCAACAGCGCGCTCCAGGCTACCATGTCTCTCAGCAAGCTTCTGTACGGCCTCAGTAAGTCTAGCCTGCCCCTCTTCAAGTCTAGCCTGTCCGCTCCTAAGATCCTCAATGCCGAGTAAACCCACCACGGCATAGCGGAACTCCTCATCCTCCTTCAGCAATGTGAGCATCTTACGCTTGAAGTCGGCTGTAGTCCTAGCCATTATACTACCAGTTAATTCCGGTTGGAATGCGGCTTATTAAATTTACGGATTACTGGAAACTGCGGCTTAAGACATTCAACTGCGTTCGCGGTACGCACTCAAGCGAAAGAATCTCTAGTGTCTCTCATCGAGAACTACTTTGCCGATATAGATTGGAATATACGTGCGCTGCTGTGTGATACAACTCTCGCAATATTTCTGAATAAAAGATTTTCTACATTTCCACCATTTGACATGGGTGCTTAAAAATGCTTGATTAGAATCATATTTAGATGGAGGTTGTCCAACAAGCATGGAAAAACCTTATTTTCAGCCTTCACCCATATTTTCCAGCTATGGATAGGCTTGTTCCAACCCTAGCGCGCGCTTCGTAACAGTTGAGCATCCCTTTGAACCACGGTTTTCCTTCCATTGACAGTACGCGCGCTTAAGAGATGGTTGAACTCGTATTTGATTTGACCTCTGGTTACTGGTATTCTAGGCATGTTTGTGTTGAACGCTAGCACGCGCTGGGCTTCCCCACTTTTAAAGAGCTTGTCTAAAGTTGAAAGCTCTTCTCTTCGATCCACAAATCTTACAATCATGATTGTAAGAATCATGAATCTACAATATACAAACGTTGCTAAAGACTTGCTGCAGCACGAAAAAACACATGATTCCGATCCGGTTTCTTAACCTTTAAAAAGATATAGCGCACACACTATGTTTTTAAAGAACAATGTTAAGCAACTATCTCTTACTCTTCCGAGTCGGTGGCGAACATCTCCGGAAACTCTTCTCTTAAGAACTGCATTTTCTCTAGAGGAATCTTAGGCAGCCTCTTCATCCTCTTATCAACCACGATGACTAAAGTCTCCTTATCTAAGTCCTCTTCCTTCAGGATTCCTTTCTCATTCAGCACTATTCGTCCCTTCCTATCAGGCTTTCCGAGGAGCTCGACGCCCCTCTCCGTCTTAATCGCCAATCTCAACCTATAGCCGTCAAGGTTATACACCTTAAAGCCATCCCAGAGACAAAGCTTCACACTCTTCTCTCCTCTCTTGTCCCGCTCGAGGTTTCCGCTCTCCAACGGGTACTTCCGAAGGAGCGGTACTCCCTCGTAGAGCCCTGGGCGCCTGATCCCACTATGCCACCCCCCATAGACCCTGTAGCGAGTAGGGTAGTCCTCAGGGCAAACTATCGTGCTCTCGTAGCATTCCCTCCTCTCATCGTTCGGCAGCCACTCCTCCCATCTCCTCTTCAGCTCGCTTAGTATCTCCACTCTCCTCAGCGTATTCTCTATTATCTCGTCATCGCTCATGCCTGCGACGCTGAACTTCATGCGGCAGTTTAGAAAGGTTTCGCTCACCCTAACTTCAGACATATCCACGTTGTATTTTGTCAAGACCTCGTTCGAGATCTTGGAGTAGACGCAGAGGTCCTTAACTACAGCCGGCACAAAGCGTGCCAGCTTCATGACGTCTTTTCTTCTCTCAAGGAGCTGCGGGTGGAGAATGCTTGGGACCCACACAGCATAGTACATCTTCCCCATGAATTCCAAGTTCACGCCTCCCCGAGCAGCAACTTCAATGATGTTCTCTTTACTGTTGAAGTAGAGATAGTCGATGAATGGG
>Ga0272449_1003897_pt1 | contig 12511 bp, 7 predicted proteins | sample YNPCB0241_FD_198679 | JGI IMG/M metagenome (GOLD analysis project Ga0272449, IMG submission 198679) | Hot spring sediment microbial communities from Yellowstone National Park, WY, United States - YNP-CB-024-1 | ecosystem: Environmental > Aquatic > Thermal springs > Hot (42-90C) > Sediment...
GCATCGCGGCGGACCTGGTGGTGGTGGCCCCGGCGCTGATCCCCCGCCCCGACACCCGCCGCCTGGCCGAGATGCTGGGGGTGGAGATAGACGAGCGGGGCTGGCTGACCGCCGCCAACGGCGACCTCCAGCCGGTGGAGACGAACCGCCCCGGCATCTTCCTGGCCGGGACGGCCGTGGGGCCGATGGACATCCCGGAGACGGTGGCCCACGCCAGCGCGGCTGCGGCGAAGGCGATGGCGGGGCTGACAGCCTGTCTGGGCGCACCTGTGCCAGGCGCCGGCCTTCGCCGACGCTCCTTGGTTGGCGGAGGCCGACCGATGGCCGCAGGTTCAGAGAGACCTGCTTCCGTCGGCGCATCGTGAAAGTCCCAATATCATTGGGCTGGGCCGTTGGCCTTTCTTTCCGCTTTCCGCCTGGCCGTAAACGGCCAGGCTCAGGCAAAGACGAGGCGCTAAAGCGCCCCTCGTCGCCCTGGCAACCCGCGTTTCTGAAAAACCACCGAAGGGAGAGGGCGCTTTCAGCGCCCTGTGCAACCTCAGCCAGGCCGTTTAGGCCTGGCGCACTCATTGACAACCAGTCAGAGATATGGCATAATAAACATAACCGGTTCTCCTGCGCCGGAGGTAAAAGGAATCTACGAGTCCACTGCAAAAACGAATCGCCGGGAACGCGAAGAGCACAGAGATTTTAATGCTCTGCGTACTCTGCGGTCTCTGCGGTAAAGAACCCCGCGTGTTGCAGGACTGCGCCGCCGCAAAGGAGGAGGGATGCGGGCCATAGATATTATTGAGAAAAAGCGGGATGGCCTGGAACTGACCACCGAGGAGATAGAATTCTTCGTCCAGGGCTACACCCGGGGAGAGATTCCCGACTATCAGGCGGCCGCCTGGCTGATGGCGGTCTACCTGCGCGGGATGAGCGAGCGAGAGACCCGCGACCTGACCCTGGCAATGGCCCGCTCCGGGGAAATGCTGGATTTGAGCGATGTGGCGCCTGTGGTAGCGGACAAGCACTCCAGTGGCGGCGTCGGGGATAAAGTCACCCTGGTCGTAGCGCCCATTGTTGCTGCATGCGGTGTACCCGTGGGCAAAATGACCGGACGGGGTCTGGGCTTCACCGGTGGCACGATAGACAAACTGGAATCCATCCCGGGCTTCCGCACCAACCTCTCCCCGCAGGAGTTCAGGGCCCAACTGGCCCGCATCGGCATTGTCATCACCGGTCAGTCGGAGAAACTGGCTCCCGCCGACCGGAAACTGTATGCGCTGCGGGATGTCACCGGTACCGTCTCCTCCCTTCCCCTCATTGTCAGTTCTATCCTGAGTAAGAAACTGGCCGGCGGCGCGACAGTGATCCTGCTGGACGTGAAGGTCGGTAGCGGAGCATTTATGAAGACGGTGGATGAGGCCAGTCGCCTGGCGGAAGCAATGGTCCGCCTGGGCCGGGAACTGGGCCGCCAGGTCGGCGCCCTCGTCTCCGATATGAACCAGCCCCTGGGGTGGGCTGTGGGCAACGCCCTGGAGGTCCGGGAGGCCATCGGCGTCCTGCACGAGGAGGGGCCGACGGACCTGCGAGAGCACTGCCTGGTCGTTGCCGCAGAGATGCTGGCACTGGCAGGGCGGGTTGCCGACTCCACCGAAGGGGTGGAACTGGCCGCCCAGGCCATCGCCGATGGCAGCGCATGGCGCAAGTTCCGCGCCCTGGTCGCGGCCCAGGGGGGAGATGTTCGTTTCGTGGACGAGCCCGACCGGTTGCCTCGCGCCCCCATTGTAGAACCGATCCCCGCCCCGACCGACGGGTACCTCCAGAAAGTGGATGCCGCACAGGTCGGGATGGCCGTGGTGGACCTGGGAGGTGGTCGGGAGAGGATGGACGAACCGATAGATCACTCCGTTGGGGTCATCGTTCACTACAAGGTTGGTGATTGGGTCCAGAAAGGGACCCCTCTATGTACCATCCATGCCGGCGACCGGGTCCGGCTGGAACGGGCCAGAGTTCGCCTCCTCCAGGCCCACACCATCGGGCCGGAGCCTGTTCCTCCTCTCCCGCTCTTCTACAAGAAAATCGCGTCGTGAGGGGTCATCATGCCAGATCCATCTCCATCACCCGCCAATCCGCTGAGCACTTTCCTGGAAGAGTGCCGGAAGGAGTACCAGCAGGTCCAGAGCGAACTGAAAGAAGTGGACATGCTGATCCAGCAGACCGCTACTGAGGTGGACCGTCTGGCACAGCGCAGCACCCAGGCGGCCAATCACCTGCAGCAGGTAGAAGCGCATTTTGACACCATCCCCCGCCAGGATATTCGCGAAGCGTACCAGGCACTGTTGGAGGCTCAGCAGCGCCTGTTCACCATGCGGGGGCAACTGGAGAAACTGCAATCCGACCAGCGCCACCTGCAGCAATACGCCCGCATGCTGCAACGAATCCTGGAATCCTATCAGGAAGGGGCCGCGCCTCAGGAGCGAGTTCAGCCCGTGACCGAGGGGGTCCCTGCGGTTGTGCGGGCCATTGAGGCCCAAGAGCGGGAACGCCAGATTCTGGCCCGCCAGATGCACGATGGCCCGGCCCAGGCACTGACCAATCTGGTCCTTCAGGCCGAGATCTGCGAACGACTGTTTGAGAGCAACCCGGAACAGGCCCGCGCCGAATTGGCGAACTTGAAGGCAGCCGTCATCGCGACTTTCCAGAAAGTACGGACCTTCATCTCCAACCTGCGCCCGATGATGCTGGATGACCTGGGACTGGTCCCCACGCTGCGACGACACATTGAGAGCATCGGGGAAGGGTTCCGGGTGAACCTGACCATCACCGGACGGGAACGCCGGTTTGCCCCTTACAAAGAGGTGACAGTGTTCAGGGTCATTCAGGAACTCCTGACCAATGCGCGGGATGTTTCCTACGCGACGCGTGCTCAGGTCAATGTGGATATTGGAGAGGACCGGATTCTGGTCTCCGTGGAGGATGACGGCAGCGGCTTTGAGATGAGCGAACTGGGCCGTGGAGGCGCAGTGGCTGAACGAATGGGGCTGGACACCCTGCGGGAGCGGGTGGAGATGCTGGGAGGGCGGTTCCAGATAGAAAGTACCCCTGGTAGGGGCACCCGGGCTCTCTTTGAACTTCCCCTGCCCTGATTGTCTCCACCAGCGCTCTCCCTGGGCTACAGCCGCAACCATTGCAGGGCTGAACTGGCACACCTGCACACCTGCATACCTGCACACTTGCATGATCCGCATCCTTCCCCCCGAAATTGTCGCCCAGATTGCCGCCGGAGAGGTGGTGGGGCGACCGGCATCGGTTGTCAAGGAACTGGTAGAGAACAGCATAGACGCGGGTGCGCGGGAGATCCGCGTTGAGGTTGCCGACGGCGGGCGGACCCTGATGCGAGTCGCCGACGATGGCTGCGGCATCCCTGCTGCTGAGGTGGAACTGGCCTTCCAGCGCCACGCCACCAGCAAACTGGCCTCCGCCGACGACCTGGCTCGCATTGTCACCCTGGGCTTCCGGGGCGAGGCGCTGGCCTCCATCGCGGCTGTCAGCCGGGTGACCTGCACCACGCGCGCGGCTGGCGAGGAGACGGGCACCCTCATCCGGCTGGAGGGGGGACAGGTGGTCAGTCGCCGCCCGATCGGGCGCCCGCCGGGGACCACGGTCACTGTGGAGGACATCTTCTACAACGTCCCCGCGCGCCGCAAGTTCCTCCGCTCCTCCGCCACCGAACGGCGCCATATAGACGCCTGGGTCACCCGCTACGCGATGGCCTATCCCCACCTCCGCTTCGCCCTGGTCCACGATGGACGGGAGGTCTTCCGGTCGCCAGGAAGCGGGCAGGTGCGGGATGTGCTGGTGGCGGTCTACGGCGTGGAGGTGGGTGGCGCGCTGCTGGAAATCCCTCCTGAAGAGGGAGCCCCGGTGCGGGTGGAGGGGTTCGTCAGTCCGCCACACCTCCACCGGGCTGACCGGGGGGAGATCACCCTCTTCGTCAACGGCCGCTGGGTACAGGACGCACGCCTGACCTACGCCATTATCCAGGCCTATCACACTCTCATCCCTGCCGGGCGGTATCCACTGGCAGTGGTGATGGTCTCCCTGCCGCCCGAGGATGTGGATGTCAACGTCCATCCCGCCAAAGCAGAGATCCGCTTCCGGGATGGCGACGGCGTCTTCCGGGCTGTCCAGCGGGCCGTCCGGCAGGCGGTCACCGGGGAGGCCGGAGTCCCGACGATGCGAATCGTCCCCGGACCGGCCCCCGCTGCCCAGGTTCCGGAGGTTCGGTTCCCACCGGGGCCGACCGGGGAACGATACCGCCCGACTCCGATGCCCCTGATCGCGCCGCCGGTTTCCCCGGACCGGTTGCCTCCACTGCGGGTGGTCGGGCAGGTGGCCGCGACCTACATCATCGCCGAGGGGCCGGACGGCCTCTACCTGATAGACCAGCACGCGGCCCACGAGCGGGTGCTCTACGAGCAACTGATGGCCCAGCGGGAGAAGGGCATATCCGTCCAGATGTTGCTGGAACCGGTGGCGGTGGACCTGCCCCCTGAGTGGGCCGGGCTGGTGGAGGCCTACCAGGAGACACTGCACCGCCTGGGGCTGGAGGTGGAACCCTTCGGGGGGAACACGTTCCTGGTACGGGCGCTACCGGCCGTCCTCGCTGCGACCCATCCCCGGGAGGTCCTGATGGAGGTCGCTCAGGGGCTGGCGGAGGAGAGCAGAGGAGCAGAGGGGCGGGGGAGCGGAGGAGCAGAGGAGGAGATAGAGCGGGCAATTATCCGACGGGTATGCAAGCGGGGAGCCATTAAAGCGGGGCAGGTGCTCTCCCGGGAAGAGATGGAGGAACTGTTGCGGGCGCTGGAAGCGTGCGCCAGCTCGCGCACCTGCCCCCATGGCCGCCCAACGATGATCCACATCAGCACGGCCCAACTGGCACGGGAGTTCCAGAGGTAGACGATGGACGACAAGACTGCGGACGACGGACCACTGACCACTGACGACTGAGGGCTAACGGCTGACCACTGACGGCTGACCCTGCAACCTGCGACAGGTGAACCATGGCACCACTATTCTATCCTTCCTTTCAGGCCCTGCGGCTGGCGGACGTTATCTTTGAGGAAATTGCCCGGCGGGTACCCGGCTATGTGGGCCGGCTGGGCGCGGCATGGTACTGGAGACTGGCGGGCGGTACTCTGGTGACCTTCTGGCTGGACTACACGGTCACCGAGGAACGGTGGGACGTGATTCGCGCCCAGGCCAGCAACGGCAGGGCCGGGGTGTTCAACCGGGCAGACTTTCCCTTCGCCGCGTACGGCACTCTGCTCACTTCCCCACCCTACATCCATGACCTCCAGGGGCTGGCAGAGTGGTCTAACCGGCTCTATTTCAACATGGGCCACCTGATTGCGGAAGCGGCGCAATGGCTGCAGATGCTTCAGGCGTCCGCCATCGCGCCTCAGGTCAGCCCGCCGGCTTCCTTCCCCACCCTGAGCCCGCTGGAGCGGGAACTGGTCCGGTACGCGCTGGAGCACCTGGACGGACGGTTTGACCTGGTCCGTCTGCGGGAAGCGTTCCAGGGTCAGGTCTCTATGGGTCGCCTGCAGCGGCTGGCCCAGGAATGGGAGTCCCTGGGATTGCTCACTCCCCGGCCCCGAAGAGTCACCTATGCCCTGCGCGCGCTGATGGAGATGGAAGCGGAAAATGGGACGGGGATGAAGACAGATGGACACGGATGAGCAGGTTTTGTTTTCATCAACAAAAAGGTGATGGCCACCCGCAAGATGACCGTCACCCGCTCTGTCACCCACGCCGTTTCGTATAGCCTGATTTTACCCTCCACAGCGATACCGGCCAAACCAAAAAGCAGGCGGGTTGATGACTACACGAAATAACCCGACCGAATTGAACAGCAGCAAAGCCACTTTGCCCAGATCACCCTATGGATTGAACCGGAAGAGGCAAACGTCGCCATCCTGGATGCGGTAATCCCGCCCTTCGGTGCGGATCAGCCCCTGCTCCCGGGCGGCGGTCCATCCCCTCGCTCGCACCAGTTCCTCCCAGCCAATGACCTCCGCCCGAATGAAGCCCCGCTGCATATCACTGTGCACCCGTCCGGCCGCCTCCGGAGCCGTTGCTCCCCGCCGCACCGACCAGGCCCGCACCTCCCGTCCGCCCGCAATGGTAAAGAAAGTGATGAGGTCCAGAACCCGATAACTGGCCCAGACCAGTGCTTCCAGCCCGGACTGGGATAGACCCAACGCCGCGCGGTACTCCGCCGCCTCGTCAGGTGGCCAGGAAGACAGGTCTGCCTCCAGTCGGGCACAGAGGATAATACAGGGAGCGCCCTCCGTGGCCGCGTATCGCGATACCGCCTCCGCACCCTCTCCACCCTCCGGCAGGTCCTCTTCGGCCACATTCGCCACATAGAGACGGGGTTTGGCGGTCAGCAGGTGGAGTTCACGGGTCAGCGCCGCGCGTTCCTCTCCATTCTCCCTCACGAAAACAGAGGCCCGCTCCCCTCGCTGCAGGCGGGCCTCCAGTTCCTCCAGCAGTGCCAGTTCTGTCGCCAGTTCCCGGGGACGGGCACGGGCCGCCGGGCGGGTCTTTTCCAGCCGCCGCTGCACCGTCTCCAGGTCCGCCAGGATGAGTTCCAGGTCCAGGACTTCCAGGTCCCGTATCGGGTCTACGGTGCCGTCCACGTGCGCCACATCGGGGTCAGCGAAGCAGCGCGCGACAATGGCAATGGCGTCCACTTCCCGGATGTGCGCCAGGAAGCGGTTGCCCAACCCCTCGCCCCGGTGCGACCCCCGCACCAGACCGGCGATGTCCACGAACTCCACAGTCGCTGGCGTGACCTGTTCCGGCCCTACCATGCGAGCCAGTGCCTCCAGCCGCCGGTCCGGGACCGCCGCGATGCCCCGGTTGGGATCAATCGTTGTAAAGGGGTATGCCCCCACTGCGGCCCCCGCCCGGGTGAGAGCGTTGAAAAGGGTGGTTTTTCCGACATTCGGGAGACCCACAATGCCGACCTGAAGGGACATCTATCCCCCTACCCTACCTCCGCAAGGAGAGCCCCCACATTGTGGAGAAATCGTCCACCGATGACTACACGAAATAAAATAGAGATGCAACAGAATTTATCCCGCTGGCGCATCGGATACGGGTGGCCTGCGGAGAGGAAGAGCAATGGTAAAAGTGCTCCCCCGATTCAGTTGGGATTCCACCCAGACCCGTCCCCCATGCCGCTCCACGATGGATTTGACAATCGCCAGCCCCAGGCCAGAGCCCGGCACATCCTCCACTCCCCGGCGGCGGATACGATAAAATTTCTCAAAGAGACGGACCTGGTCTTCTGGCGCGATACCGACGCCAGTGTCGCTGACCAGAATGTGGACTTCCGGTCCCACCACCTGTAACCCTACCGTCACAATCCCGCCAGAAGGAGTGTACTTAATGGCATTATCCACCAGGTTGGCAATCGCCTGGCGAAGCAGCATGGCATCACCCAAGATCACCGGGGCCGGCTCAGATGCTTCCAGACGCAGAGTCAACCCTTTGGCCACCGCCCGCGCCCGCATTCCGTCCACGGCCTCCACCAGCAGGGCACCAAGGTGACAGGGCCGCTCCTCCAGGCCCACTCCCGCCTCAATGCGCTGAAGATTCAGCAGGTTCTCCACCAGGGTGCTCATCTGCTCAATCCCTGAGAAAATTTTATCCAGGTACTCCTGCTGTTTGGGCGTAAGGTCCCCCGCCATCGGGAGCATACTGGCATAACCCCGGATGAAGGTCAACGGCGCGCGCAGGTCATGGGAGACCGTTGCAACGAACTCAGATTTCATCTCATCCAGTTCTTTGAAGTGCGTAATGTCCCGCATGACCACGACCCGCCCCATGTTTTCTCCCTCGGCGCTGAGGATGGTGGACGCGCTGGCATAGAAGACCCGTCCACCGGGGAGGGGGACTTCTTCCACCAGTGGTCCGCTTCGGCCCAACGGTTCGGTCAGGATGCGCACCAGAGCGGGGTCCAGAGGGGTCTCCACGACCTTTTTGCCCACCAGTTCCTCGGCGGGGATGCCCAGGGCCCGCTCCGCAGCAGGGTTGACCAGCAGGAGACAATCATCCCGGTCCGTGACCAGAATGGCATCGCTGGTACTGGAGAGGATGGCCGCCAGCCGCCGTCGCCCGCTTTCCGCCAGTTGAAACAGGCGGGCGTTTTCAATCAGCACGGCGGTCTCGCTGGCCAGGGTGGAGAGGAGGTCCAGTTCTGTTGGCTCAATCCGACGCGGCTGGTCAAATCCGACCCATACCACAGCGACAGGTTGCCCCTTACTCAGGACCGGGAGGGCCACCACAGATTGGATTTCCTCCGGCAACGGGCCAGCGCCCGCCAGCAGCCGGGCCCTCCGCAGGTTGTCCAGGACAATCGCAGTTCCGGCATCCCGGGCCGCCAGGGCCAGCACCCGGTCCAGTGTACCCACCCTCTCCATCGGCTCCCCGCGCCCAATCACGACCTGCGGATCGCCTGTCGCGGAAAGAAGAACAATGCGGGAGACACGTGCCTGCAGGGTTTGAAGGGCACCCTCCAGAATCCGGGAGATGCCCTGAGAGAGGTCCAGCGTGGCAGAGACCTCCTGCGCCACCCGTAGAAGCAGGGAGAGGTCGTTCAACCGGTCGCGCAGACTGAGCCGCATTTTCTCAAACGACTCGCCCAGCCGGGCAATTTCGTCGTCCCCGGTCATCTGGATGGACTTCTCCAGATTGCCCCGGGCAATTTCTTCAGCCGCGCGGGCCAGCAGGTTCAGGGGGCGCGTCAACTGGCTCGCCGCCAGAGAGATGATCAACCCCACCACTCCGGTCAAAACGGTCACGAGGACCAGCAGGGGGGTGGCGATACTGAGAGCCAGTTCCATACGGACTTTGTGCGGGAGCAGAATCACCACCGCCCAGGGGTATCCGCTGACCGGAAGGTAGCAGGCCAGTTGGCGGGCATTGGTCCGACTGTCCCGGGTCTCTCGCACCCATCCGTCCCCTATGGCCACCAGTGGGGGGCGACTCTGGTCCACCTCCCACCTCTCCAGCAGCCGCTGGGGGTCCTGATGGACGACAATGCGGCTCTGGTCATCCACCACAAACCCCTCTCCCTGCTGCATCGTCCACTGGAGTCCGGTCAGGACTCGTTCCAGGAGCGGGTTCACCCCCATCTCTACCCGCCCAATCAACACCCCGTAGCGCTCACCACCCGCACCGGGTTCCAGGGAACTTAAGAAGGAGAGAATCACTGAACCATTGCGCCCCCGGTGGACCGGGGTCGTCTGCACCCCTCCGGTTGCCTGGACCAGAGTCAGGAATTCCTGCTCCTCAGGGGTCGGCTTCACATCATCCGGTGTATAGGAAGGGTAAGAACACAGAAGGGTCCCGTTCGGGCCATAGGCCGTGAGACGGCTGAAGTACGGAAGCATCTGGACAAACGTCTGCAATTGGGCCTGGCATGCCTCCGTGTCGCCCCCCCAGATCGGCGAGGCAGTGGAGAATTGACGGATCAGACTCTGCCCGGTGGAGATGAAGTCACCAATACCATCGGCGCCGTTGCGGGCATCACGGATCATTGCATCCACAGCCAGGCGGGTGGCCGTATTCATCGCCGACACCGCGACGGCATAGACCAGAGCGGAGAAAAAGACGATAAACAGGGGGATGAACAAAAAGAGAAACCGGCGATTCAGCGTGCGGGCATACGGTGGAGAGCGACGAACCATCTGGACCGGACGGGCTCGGGGGAACAGAAGATACAACGCCTGGAACAGCAAACCGTAGGCCAGGGCCTCTATAAAGGCCAACGGGATAGTGGTGCTCATCAGAGCCAGAACGTAGTCCAGCACCACCAGCCCCTGCCCGGGCCGGTATTCGCCAACCAGCAAACCCACCAGGACAACAGGTTGAATCAGGAGAACCGCGATCAGGAATGCCCCTAAAGGCTGACGGAGGAAATGGGCAAAACTCCCCCGGAAGTCCTGTCTCAGGGAAAAGGCCAGGAAAGCGACTTCCAGCGCCAGGCTCAGGGGCTCAAAGAGGAGATGGGTGGTGGAACGGAACAACCCGGCGACCAGGCCCAACACCACCGCGGGCACAACACCTAACCAGATCGCTGCCAGTATTACGGGCAACAGTCCCAAAAGCGGGAAGCCCGGTACGGCGGGTTCCGCAGCCAGTAAAGGCGGTGGAAGCAGGTGGGGGGCGGGAAGCCGTAGGATCAGCAATCGGTTCAGCAGAGGGGTGAGAATCAAAAGGAGGATAAATATGAATAGCCGTCGTCCCCGCAGCGCTGCGAAATCCTGCCAGGAGCGAATCAGAACCATGAGGAGCAACGCAATATATAGCCCCAGGAGCAGGACAGCCCCCCAGTGAGACGGCCACTCAAAGTATGGCTGTGCCCCGGTCTCCCACAGAAGGATGTTCATAGAGCATCTATCCGATGTCTGAAGGGAAACGTGTTACTTTTCGTTGCGACGGCCTCGCTGGCGGGAGAGGGAAGGGGAAGTAGGGGGATTTTGCGATGGACGGCTTCGCCGCCCACCGCGAAATCCTCTTTTCTTTTATCCTCCCTCTCGGCGCATAAAGTATCAGGCAGCCAGATTATATACCAAAACTTTCCGATGGCAAACTGGATAGGGCATCAGCAGGCCGGGCGGCCTGCGCGACAACTGCGCTGACTACAGTCACCCTTCCTGGGCCGCAGGCCTTTGGTCGGCCTTCGCCGACCAGGTCTCGCCTATGTCAACGGCCGGCCTGATGGCCGGCACTACTTTCCAGCGCCATCTCCCGCAACCGGAATTTCTGCGGTTTGCCAGTGGAGGCGCGGGGGAAATCCTCCACCACCCGCACCACCTGGGGAATCTGATACGGTTCCAGCACTCCCCGGCAGAATTCCCGGACCTCCTGGGGGGTCAGAGTGTGTCCCTCCTCGGGAATCACAAAGGCCCAGACTTCCTCGTCGCCGAATCGTCCCGGCACTCCCACCACCGCCGCCTCCCGGATGGCCGGATGAGCAACCAGGCGCTGTTCTATCTCCTCGGGGTAGATGTTGCGGCCGCCCCGGATGATCATGTCCTTCTTCCGGCCCACAATGCGCAGGTACCCCCGCTCATCCATCACCGCCATGTCGCCCGTGTGGTACCACCCCTCCGGGTCCAGCACCTGCTCGGTCAGGTCGGACGCGCCCCAGTAGCCCAGCATTACACTCTCCCCCCGCACCCAGAGTTCCCCCACCTGGCCTGGCGGCAGAGGACGGCCTTCGTCATCAGCGATACGGACTTCCATCCCCGGCATCGGGCGGCCCACCGTCTCCGCCTGGAGGTCCGGAGAATCGCCCATGTCCGTAGCGGCGATGCCCCCGCCGATCTCTGTCGCCCCAAACCCGATGTGCAGCGCACAGCCAAAGCGACGCTGAATCTCCCGCGCCAGGTCCGGCGGGCAGGGCGCGGCCCCCGTGCCGCAAATCAGCAGAGAGGAGAGGTCGTAGCGGTCAAAGTTCTCCACCCGCAGCATCACCGCCAGCGCCGTCGGGACGGCCACCAGGACGGTCACCTTCTCCCGCTGGATCAGTTCCAGCGCCTCCACCGGATGGAAAAACGGCTGAACGACCAGGGTGTCGCCCATCAGCAGGGCCTGCAGGAAAACCTCAATGCCGGTTGTGTTGTGGTAACCGGTGGTGGAGAGGAAAATCTGGGGGCGACCGGCCGCCCGAAGGAGGCGCCGCCGGTAGCGGGCCAGCGCCCGCCCCATTTTGGGCAGTTGCGCCAGCGTGGGACGCTTCATCCACAGTTCCCGCAATTTCAGGCTGGCGACCACCGGCGCGATGAGGCTGCGATGGGTGTGCATCGCCCCTTTGGGCGCGCCCGTAGTGCCGGAGGTGTAGAGAATCGCCAGCAGGTCCCCCGGCGCCACCTCCGGCGGCGGGGCCAGCGGCAGGACCGGCATCCGCTCCGGAAGAAATTCATCCGCCAGGTGGACTTCTATCCCCTCCGGCAGGCCGGACACAATCGCTTCGGGGAGCGGCTCCGCCACCACCATGCGGGCCGGCGCGATTTGCTCTGCAATCTGGAGCACCCGTTGAGGGCGGACGGTCGGGTCTATGGGGACAATCACCGCCCCCCGCCGCGCGATGGCGAAGAAGAGCGTGATGTAGTCCACCCCGGGCGGCAGCATCAGGGCAACGCGGTCCCCTTTCCCGACGCCCATATGGGCCAGAAAGTCGGCTGTCCGGTCTATGCGCTCCTGCAACTGGCCATAGGTCAGCCGCAGGTCTCCGCAGATCAGTGCCTCCTGGGCGGGACGGTTCTCCGTCACCCGCCGCAGGGCCTGATACAGGGTCATCTGGAGAGTCAGTGGTGATAGGGACATGGCGAATCGTGAAACGTAAAACGCGAAACGTGAAGGTTTTAGGGAAGTGGCTATTCAGGCTTCCTCACCCCACCCCCGCCGCCTGCGGGCGGCGAAGCCGCTGGGGGTAGGGTGAGGT
>Ga0272449_1003899_pt1 | contig 12506 bp, 14 predicted proteins | sample YNPCB0241_FD_198679 | JGI IMG/M metagenome (GOLD analysis project Ga0272449, IMG submission 198679) | Hot spring sediment microbial communities from Yellowstone National Park, WY, United States - YNP-CB-024-1 | ecosystem: Environmental > Aquatic > Thermal springs > Hot (42-90C) > Sediment...
CTCTTAGAAGATGTATAAGAATAATACCTGCTTGTATTCAGTATAATAAAAAACCTTACTCCTTCCTTCTTTACCAGAACTGCCCTTGAAAATGGGTTATTCCCCACCTCTTTCACACAGGCATCTTCCATAATCTTTAATAAATTCAGTTCACTATCCGAATATACCTTAATGTAGTCCTGTCCTTGATTGCAAATCTCAAATATATCATTCAATCCAATACCCCGATTTACATTCTCATATAAAAACAATGTCCTTGAATCATTAATATAATTCAAAAACTCAATTGATATAACATATTCACCCAACTTTATTTCATCCCCTACCCTTACATAATATGGTATGCCTTTCTCAATTGGGATCCCATTCAAAAGGACCCTATTTAAGCCCCGATCAAACAGGAATATATATCCATAAATCTCAACAATAACAATATGATTGAAGGATACAAAATTATCATTCAGTGTTATATCAGCAAAGGGGCTCCTCCCTATCCTGCATATATAGCTATTACACTCCTTCTCTATAATCTCCTTTGAATTCTTTTGAACCTTTACTCTTATCATATCTACTTACACATCTCAGAAATTTTCATAGACTCCTCTTTCTTCCCATTGTGGAATAATACATCAACAAGGTAAGGGCAGGCCTGAACAAAACCCGATTTATACGATCTATCGAAGTATCTTTCTGCCTCAATATAATCATTGTTTTCATAGGCTATTCTACCTAAATTGAAGAGCGCCGCCGGTTCATCTGGCTGTATCATCAAAACCTTTTTTAGGACAATCTTCCCATTCTCATAATCCTTTTTACAGATAAATGATGCCGAAAGATTCGTCAAAAACTCTATACTATTCTCATATTCCCTCTCAACCTTCCTGAAGTCAGATATTGCATCCTCACACCTATTCAGGGTGAGATTCAGATATCCCCTGAGATAATACCCTTTTGTTGAATATTCCTTACTCTCTATCATCTCATCAACCAATTCGAAGGCTTTGTTTATTTTGTGGGTCCTGATATAAACATTTATAAGTAGTGAATAGACCTCTTCACTTGAGGATATCAGCCTCAATTTTTTAAGCTGAGACTCTGCCTCCTCATACCTTTTATCCAGAATATACAACCTGGCAAGATTTACTCGGGCATTAACAAATGATGGATCGATATTAAGGGCGCTTTTAAATCTCTGCTCTGCTTTATTTGTCCTTCCTTCTAACATATAGACATACCCGAGGTTATTATGTGCCTCTGCAAAATCTCCATTATACTCAATCGCCACTGAAAAAAACTCCTCTGCCTTATTCAGTTTATTCTGGCGGAGATATATTATCCCCAGATTGTTATATGCCTCAGCATAGTTCTTATTATATTCCAACGCAATCTCCAAACTCCGCTCAGCCATCTCATAATTTCCCTGATTAATCAACTCCACTGCCTTAAGGTTGTACTCCTTAGCCTTCTTATGAATTTTAACTGTTGTGCAGGATAAAAGTATGGTAAAAAATAGAATTGAAAGAGTTAAACAAATGATATTCCTCATAGGCAAAACTCCTCAACCAATCTTTTTGTCTGCAATAATTGTGCCAGAATATTCTTGATGGATATCTTATGAAACTGTAATTGGGTTTTCCGAAACACGAACATTATTCAAAAGCCAAGGCATAACACATTGTAATAATTGGATATTTTGGAAATAGTGCCAGGTACAATGCCCCAATGCCCCCCTAAAGCGCCCCACAAACACCCATCCTGTCAATAACGAAAACCCGCATCTTATACGATACTTGGGAGAGCAAATAGCAAGGTTTATGTATTATGACAGGAATCTGGGTATATTAATTCTGAATAGTTCAAAGAGACCTTTTGTATATTCCCCCACCCTGCCCTTTCCTATCCTTTTCCCGTCTATTCTTATTACCGGTTGGATCTCCCTCAGGGTTGAGGTGAAGAAGACCTCATCTGCAGCAAGCAACTCCTCAGGTCTTATATTTTTCTCTTTGTATTTTATATTATTCTCTTTCAGAATTTTGATTATGACCTTACGAGTAATCCCATCCAGAATCCCCGCCGATAAGGGTGGTGTATAATATACCCCCTTCTTTACCATAAACACATTGAATGTTGTACCCTCAGCTACATAACCATCAGGGTTTACCATAATCGCCTCTACACCCCCCTTACTCATTGCGTCTATGTGCGCAAGGACATTATTTAAATAATTACCCGATTTGATAAGAGGGTTAAGGGACTCTTTATAATTCCTTCTAATAGAGGCTATCGCTGCCTCAATACATCTATCCTCTATATTCTCCGGTGGAGGAATAAACTTTTTCACAATTACAATGTAGTTTGGTGCTATGGCGTATCTGGGGTTCATCCCGATCTCCCTACCTATACCTCGAGTTATGACAAGCCTCACATATGACTCCTGATTATTACCCTTCCCAATCGTCTTCCTTATTATCTGTTCGATAAACCTTCTACCCTTAATTTTAAGGAATATATACCTGGCAGATTCATAAAGCCTGTCTAGGTGTAGATCAAGGGCAAATATCTTATTTTTGTTATATGTCCTCACTACCTCGAATATAGAATCCCCGAATAAAAAGCCCCGATCAAAGACAGATATTCGGGCTGTATCTTCACTAAAGAATTTTCCATTTATATATACTATAGTACCCATAAAACCTTTTTATCCTTTCTTGATCTTCTATTTGAACACCTTTATTGGATACTCGTTATACGCTGAAAAGGTAAATATCTCCAGAGCCATATTGCACTCAACTCCAATTCTCTTTGCAGTGGTGATGTTCAAAGCTATGCTGACACTTTCGGGGTCAGCCACGGGAATGAGGCCGGGCTTTAAGTTTTGTTTTATAATATCCTGAGCTATTCGGGCGACCTGCTGCCCGATTGCGGTATATTCAGGGTTTATAGAGATCAATGCACCCTCTTTGACCATCTCTTCCCCTATACCAAACAATGAGATCTTCTTCTCAAAGGCAAACTTTATTATCTCCTTCACAACATCTACAGAACTTACAACGGTAGGATCAGGGAAAAGAAAGATTGCATCTACCTTCCCCTGGAATGCCTGAATACTGGAAACTACCTCTTCAACCTCATCTACAAGGACAGGTACGAGAACCAATCCCAGCTCCACAGCCTTCTTATTCAAATCATTGAATGTATTTTTGCTGAGTTTTGGATTATAAATCACTCCCACATTTCTGATATTAGGTGCAATTGATTTCAATATTGTAAGCTGGGTCTTCAACGGGAGGAGTAAGGACACTCCTGTTATATTATTGCCACTCAATCCATATTTGGAGTGGTCCGGAACCATACAGAAGATAACGGGGATATCCTTTACCAGTTTCTTAGCAAGAAGGGATGCCTCAGGTCCTATAGTTATAATGGCTGAGGGTCTTTTTGAGTTGAGTATCTCAAATATCTTTTGCCCTCTATCCTTATCCCCCTTCATATCGAACTCTTCAACCGGAATCCTCGACTCAAGAGATATTCCAGTAAGAACCTTATTATATGACTTGAGGGAATCTGATTTAACAACGGCTATACCACCTGCATTCAAATATACCGGGAATAGAACAAAAAGGATTAAGCCGATTAAAATACTAATGGTCTTGTTCAATTTCTCTCCTCCTATAATATCACCCGTAAAGGAGACTGACCCCTTTATTAGGGTTTTATATATACCAAAAACAATGCAAAGACAAATGTAAAAATTGCTTAAATCGTTGAATCCCATTTATAAAAATAGTATCTAAATATAAGAGGTGTCTTATGAAGGACAACTGGAAGTCATATCTTACAATATCCCTTTTACTGGGCGCATTTATAGCATTTAATATTTTTGCCAGAGGTCCATCGGATGAAGAGTTCGAAAAGGCGGGTATTCAGATACTTAATGAATCAAACTACCAGACCCTGATGGATGATGCGGATAAACCAGTTATGATACTCTTTATGAGTAAGACCTGCAATGTATGTAAGGTCTTTGCCCCCCGATTCATCGACTTTGCAACAAAAAATAGGGACAGGGCAAGGTATCTGGTAGCGGACCCGGATAATGTAAATTTTGACCACTTCAATGTTAAGGCTTATCCGACTACCAGAATATACTATCAGGGTAAGGTCCTGGAGGAGCTCGTTGGGAACGGCTCACTTGCCCCATTTCAGAAGCGGCTAATGGAGATAAAATAATCGTAGCATTTAATTAAAGGGTATTAGAAATCTCTTATTATTTATCTCGTTTACGCCCACATATACATCCACTCCAAAGGCGGTCTTTATGTTGTTATAAGTCATAACCTCTTCTATTAACCCATACTTGATCAACCTCCCCTCACCCATCAGTATTATCCTATCGCAAAACTGCGCCGCAAGATTCAGGTCGTGTATAGAGGCGATAATAATCCTGCCTTTGTGAGACATCTCTGATATCCTCTTGAACACCTTGACCTGATGTTCGATATCCAGTCCAGAGAGGGGTTCATCGAGCAGTACAATATCCGATGGCTGACTCAAACCTCTACCTATCATAACTCGCCTCCTCTCTCCTCCCGAGAGATTCAATATACTACGTTTGAGCAGGGGGCCTAAGTCAAACATCTCTATTATCTCTTCTATCCTTCTCTTTTCCTCTACACTCAATGTCCCGAAGAAGTCTTGATATGAGGGTTGAGACATTTTTAAAATCTCGTATACAGAGAAATCAAAGTTTATAAAATTCTCCTGGGGGACATAAGAAAATAATCTGTATATCTCATCTCCGATCACTCTTTTGCCGTCGATCAGAACCTCCCCTTTTACAATATCAACAAGTCTGAGTATGGCCTTCATAAAGGTGGATTTACCCGAGCCATTCTTCCCGATCACCCCTACAAACAAGTTGTTATCTATATCAATGGAGATATCCCTTATTACATACTCTTTGAAATACCCGGCACTCAGGTTCCTTATAGACAGCATCAATATCCACCTCTCATTTTATAATATCTTCTGAGGAGAAAGAACAGAACAGGGGCCCCCACAATGGCAGTAATAGAGGAGATAGGGGGTTCAAACCCTGCTTTATATGAGATCAAGCGACAGATTAGGTCTCCGATGATCACAAATGTACCACCACTTATGAAAGAAAGCGGAAGAAGTACTCTGTTGTTTATTATCTTAAAGGCCCTTATTCCCTGCGGCACAATCAATCCCACAAATCCAATCAATCCTGTGATTGAGACGACTACACCGGTGAGAACTGAAGTATATACAAAGACCCTCATCCTGAGCCTTTCCACATTTACACCAGAGGTAATCGCAATATCACTACCAACTGATAACAGGTTCAACCTATTAGATTCTAATACGAGTAAAATGGAGAATAACAGAACTATCACCACCTCAAAAACAATGTCCCCAATAGTAAAGTAGGGTATATAGCCCGATAACCAAAGCGCAACCCTTTGAAGTTCGGTGGCGGGAATCAACGCCTTGAACAGAGTAACTAATGCTGAGACAAATCCATTAAATATAACTCCCGTCAATAGCATATTGACAGGATTTATTCTGCCCTGCCTTTTGTTTATAAAAATCAGGAAGAATAAGGAGAGTATGGCTCCCCCAAACGCAAAGATACGAATACCTGTAATCAGGTTAGAAAAAAGGGCTCCGAAGAGTATTCCAATAGTTCCACCCAGTACAGCCCCTCCTGAGACACCGAGGAGAAAGGGCTCAGCAAGGGGGTTTTCAAGAATCGCCTGGAGGGCAACACCACATATTGCGAGGGTTCCTCCGGAGATGAGGGCAACCAGAACCCTTGGGAATCTGAGTCCCACTACCTTTATCCCCTCTGCATCAAACAGGGATACCCATCCAGTACTCCCCCACATAACTGCTATACCTATAGAAAGTATCAGTACCAGAATAGAGATTAAAAAGGCGATAATTGTATCTTTATCCTTCATCTATCCTTACAACACCTGAATCCAACACCTGAGAGCCTGATATTGGGAGGTTGGTATTTATTGCTCCTGCAACTGAGTTCCCCTTCGTCATAACCCGAATTGGCAAAACCTCCGCCCTTAATCAGTCTTAAACTCTTCGTATTGTCAGAATCATATAGCCACTCCCAGAGATTCCCTGAGAGGTCAAATACCCCACTTGAGTTCTTACAATCCTTCATATACCCCGAAGGCATAACCGAAACAGCCCCCCTCTTTATACCATTCTCATAGCCATTGCATACCCCCTCTTCATATTTATTCCCATAGGGATATGACTGCATCTTTCCATCCATACAGGCTGTCTCCCATTCCTCCTTCTTACACAACCTCTTACCCGAATTTCGACAGGCGATATCCGCCTCAATCCAGCTCACATCATCGACAGGTATAATCCCTCTTGTTGAGCGGGCATATATCTTATCTTTGAGTTCTCCCTCTTCAAAGACATTCCCGGGGACATACCTCCCATTCTCAAATTTTACGGCTCTGACCTCTGGTGTATATTTATACATCTCCTTATTGCTCCTGTACGCCACAATATAGTTCTCATATCTATCAATGCAAACTCTCTTCCCTTTGACAGATATCTCAGCCATCTCCTCAGGACAACCTGTTATATTTTTACACCCATAATTAAACACAAGAATAATTATTGTCAGACTCAACATCCTCTGTAGCATATCCCTCACCTCTTAAAAAACCAGATTATTATCATCTATTTTCTCTATAAGTCAATTAAATGAGCAAATAAAGAACAACAACTATGTTAGATACCAAACAATTGCGAAAATTCTGGCTCTATTTGAGCGTCTTCAGATAATCATCAATCCTCTTCTCATCTGCAGGAGATATCTTTACAAACTCTATACCCATACCCGGTTCGTGCCTCTTATCCTCAACCATATCCTTATCGTTTACCCATTTCACCCTCCCAACAGCAAGGATAATTCGGTTATCACCTGGCAATTTGAAACTCAATGTAAGTTCCTGTCCTTCTTCAAACAGGAAATCAGAGATTATAAACGCCCCTCCCCTGCTAATATTCTTGGTATAAAAATAGATAATCCCTCCTGCATTAGCCAGTCCCGCCTTGATCTCCACTTTGATTGGGCCACGTAAATGCCTCCTCTTATCAATTGCGCCCTTCTTCATTAATCAACCCTCCTTTTGAATGGCAATTCTATTAGCCTATTATCCCTGTAGATCAAAATCTTTGAATCTTCTTCGCATAGATTGGCAAGGATTGCATTATGCACCGAATAATAACCATAGACCTTATTACCACAGAAATCCACTATGATATCCCCGCTTTTCACCCCCAGCCTGCTGAACAAATCCTCCCCAAACCCCTTAACGAGTATCCCGCAGGAAAAGTTCTTCATAGTATCTATATCCTGTTTTGATATATTTTGATAATACTCCTTTAAAAAGAGTTCACCCTCTATCTCACTCTCTGTATCAATCTTTATTCCTTTACACCTATCATCTGTCTTTTTACCATCATTATAGAAATACTGGAAGTGGTTTATATAATATTTGACATTATCCCTTGTTTGAGAAAACTTATAAAGATTGTAAAGGGCAGAGACAAAATCTCTTAGAAAAAATTGTATTTGATTATATACAGGGGATAGTATGTTTTCGCTATTAATATCGGGGGCAAACTCATATCGGTACTCAAATACAGGCGCTCCTCTATAGTTATAGCCCTTTATTACAAGTTTGTATCTTAGATCAGAATTAAGGACATTTGCTGCACCTCTCCCACCCTTCGATAATACCTCAGCCATTGCCACATTTGACTCCTCAATAAGGGAATATTCAAAAAATATTAATTGAGTGGGCTCTATCCTGTATCTCGTAATAACATTTTTAAAATCGGAACATATGTAGATGTCCTTGAGTTTACAATCATCTTTAAGGGCATTGGGGAAAACCATATAAGGGGTATTAAGAGATATATACTCAATAGAGATTATGTTCAATCTATATCTTTGAATATCAGCAAGACTGAAATTTGCCTTAACAGGCAAGAATACAAGTGCCTTTACTTGAGAAAACTTATCTTTATACGCTGATAAGTCTATTCGATTTCTATGACAGGCAGTGATCTCCAGCAGGATTATGATGAGATAATATATCCCTTTTCTCAAGACCCTAAAATCCTCCAGCCATCGCAAAAAATGCCTTTATCTTCTCATTGGTCTCCCTCAGTCTCTGGCTCAATGTCTTAAGGAGCGCCCACATCACGAAATAGGCAAGGTCCCTGTCACTCTGAAGCATATCTATAAAGTCTTCTCGATATATTTCAAACAGAGTACAGTCGGTATGAGCAATCGCCGTGGCGGAGCGAGGATAGGCATCAATAAGGCTCATCTCCCCAAAGTAAGCACCCTCATTCAATATACTCAAAGCCTCTTCCCCGATGCCAGATATAAATTTGGAGATTCTCACCTGCCCCTTATCAATGAGGTACATCCTGTCCCCCACTGAACCCTCATTGAATATTATGCTATTCTGTTCAAAATTGATAACTCTCACGAGATTTGTAACAGGTAGTAATATATCCGATGGGATCTGAGAGAATATTCCAAATCTTTTCAATTGCTCTGGTGTAACTAACATAATACCTCCAGAAAATTTTTCTGTAATATATCTTAGTTTAATTAGTAGATAAAATCAAATATTTTATTTGAATTTTCAAACAAAGGCAGATAATAAACAACTCTATGAATTCGTCCATTTGTATGATTACCGATAATATCTGTTTTTGCTATAATTTTAATTTAGCTGGAGGGTAAATACAATGAAGTTCAGGTGTTTTCTCTTGGCAATATTTTTTATACTATTGATAGGATGCGCTGGCACCAGGAGCGTCCAGAAGGTAGATGGACCAGAAGACTACTACGAGACCGAGACGCCTGGTTCTGAGATAGCTTCACCAGAGAAAGAGACAAAAACCAACGAATCACAGGGAGATTCAAAGGACAAAAAATTCCCCCAGGCAATACAACAGCCTTCACCTTCAACTCCTCAAAAGACTAAGGTAGAGACAAAAGAACCTGATAAAAACAATCAGAAGAAGGCCCCAGCTTCTCCACCACCTGAGAATAACACTCCGCCTGTAAAGGTTGAGGAGGCCCCAATCCCTGATGAGGTAAAGGAGGATATGAGCGACGACTCCTGGGGACGGGATGATAGTAAATCCAGAATCAGGAAGAAGGATAGAGAGAAGATAAAGAACTCCACATCCGACGATGACAAGTGGGGCAGAGAATAATTAATACCCTGAAAACGATTTTTTTCTCTTAAAAATAGAGTCAGATGAGTGGTGCTCTTATTTTTTTATTGAATTATCTCGATAATAAGATATAAGACGCCCGTGCTGCAGGGGATCAAATGATAAAGTATTTTGTACTATCCAATCAAAAGATTATAGAGGCTGACGAAAAGACAGCCAACATCTTCCTATTTATAGCCCCGTCTGATGAGGAGAAGAAATTACTCTTAGATGTACACAAAATTGATGAGCATACACTCAATTCTTCTCTTGACCCTGACGAGCTCTCACGAATCGAGTTCGAACCCGAACACATTGCCATAATTTACAAGAGGCCAAAGAATATATCGAAGGATAAACGGCTCCTCTTCAAGGTGGATTCTACCGGAGTATTCCTTTTCAAAGAAAAGATTATTCTGGTTATGAATGAGGAGATACCCCTATTCAGTGCAAAGATATTTCTCAAGGTAAATTCACTAAATGATATTCTCCTCAAACTCCTCTCCCTCTCCATCACCCACTTCCTCGAACACATAAAAGTTATGCATATGATTACTGATGAACTCGAGAAAAAGATTGCGAGTTCGATGGAGAATAAATACATACAGAACTTTTTCAATATAGAAAAGTCCCTCGTTTACTATGTAAATTCTATAAATTCCAATAGTGTCCTGATTGAGCGAATAAAAAACAACGCATTTAGAATAGGTTTCACTACAGAGGAGATAGAGTTTCTGGACGACCTGATAATAGACAATAATCAGTGTTTCAGGCAGGCTGAGATATACTCCAATATACTTGCCTCCCTTATGGATGCAAGGGTATCCATAATCAGCAACAACCTAAACATCCTGATGAAGACCCTCAATATTATCACCATCGCAATTATGGTACCCACCCTTGTGGTGAGTGCATTCTCTATGAATGTTCCGATCCCTATGCAGCACCACCCCCACGCCTTCTGGATAATAATGGCTCTCTCATTTTTATCTATGGTGACTGTCTTCTTGATCTGGAAATACAAGAAGTGGTAGAAAGTATTAATAGAAAACAGGTAAATAAGAATTCTAAATCAGATAATCCGAAATCAATTATTCTCAATTAGACATTCATCATTCCAAAAATTTAAAATCTTAAAGTCTGTTATCTGTTCGTCTGTTATCTGTTGCCTGTCCTTTGTCTGTCTGTGTTCTGTATTCTGTATTTTTTATGGCTTGTATTTTATAAGGTAAATACCTTTTCTCCCCGCACCTGACAGCGGACATCCTCCAAAGTCTGCATTACTACTCGAGAAATGTCCAGTTCCATATACATTACCTGAACTATCTAAGGAGGCGGAATAACCTTTACCTTCTTATCTTTTAGACTACATTCCCCTCCTCATCTGTCATCTTGAGAGGTGTATTCAGATGGTCATTGTGATAATAAAACACAACTCCTCTACTCGCCTGTGAATATCTAAACGGTGCCATCATTACGAGCACTACTATACCAATTAATACAACTTTTTCAACTATTCCCGCCTTTCCTCTATATATCCTCACAACCGCTAATATTTTTCTACTTTCCAATAGCTAATTGACATGTCAAATTCCATCTGAAGCAGGACACTCTACACTTCTCAGTATGGAGTAATATCTATATCCACTGGTCTAATAATTGTACAACCACTCCATATATTACTCATTTGTTTTCTTAGTTTATTATCCTTAATAAAACTATTGGCATAATAACAAAACATACCACCCACTCGATACTTACCATCCTTTTCAAATTTGAAATTATACGGAGCTATATCGTTGAGTATGATTTTTTCTCCATATATGTTACCGGGTTCTAATCTTAAAAAATCATCAATTTTATTTATAATAGGGAATCTTCCAAGCGTGCATCCATTATATTCATTAATAACTCTATCTCCATTTGTATCAAAAAGAAATATTTTTAATGGTATGTATTGATTATATATTAATTTCCTGGGAATTAAAAAATAATCATTACCTATATTTTCAAATATAAGGTAAACATAAATGCTATCCATATTTTTTATAAATGACTCTTTATCTTTAAGGAAATAAACTTTTATTTTACCTTTTGCATTATTAGAACATTTATCATAGTTCAAATTTATAAATTTTAAGAAATGTTCATAATTTTTTATTGTTATATTTTCCTCCCCATTGATTATTTCCAGTTCGTTTTTAATGCTACTATTAATATTAAATTTATTTCTAATACTCTCTGTAGGATTCACAAATAAAAATTCTTTATCATTATTGTAATAAGATATACTCATTAAAGTTATAAAAATAATTTTTATCATAGATTACATTTTTCCTTATAACATGGCGGTATCTCACCAGAACAACTGAAACATAACTTCTCAACTTTATATGCTAGGCACTCATCAGGACCTATAATATTATGCACACCTTCATGAGCCAAAATAGCTTCTGGGCAACCACACTTAGATGGTAATTCAATATTATTTTTGCAAATAATAATAGTTCCGTTATACGGTACTTGTCCACAGTAGTTACATGATGCACAAGCGTAATAGGAATTATTTATAGAGTAAATCAGATTGTTTTTCTCAGAATCACTAAGATAAGTACAATTTTTAATGCCATCGATAGCTTTATTAACTGCATCTCTGATAATTTTTTTATTACAATTTCTGGATATAACATATAGAGCTTCTATATCAGCATAATTAATGCTGTTATTTTCTGCGTAAACATAACTTCCCTCAGATGAGCAAAAAGCTATATTAACTACCTCCATATATCTCCCTATATCTGGGTTATACCATCTGTGGTAGTTGTAATATAGCCCCTCTGCGTTGTTGAGTATGATTGACCTCACATCCTTTGTATCGCTGTCGTCATACTGCCCAGGAAATCTTATCGGATTCTCTATCTTGTAGTTGAATGTGTCATTTGAGTTGCCTGTATAATCTGATAATACCACCTCTTTTGAACTCACCTCGAATGAACCAAATGGATGCTTACTCACCACCTCCCACACAATATTCCCCTTCTCATCACTCATCTTTACAGGAGTATTCAGATGGTCATTGTGATAGTAAAATACCACTCCTCTACTCGCCTGTGAATATCTAAACGGTGCCATCATTACGAGTACTACTATACCAATTAATACAATTTTTTCAACTATTCCCGCCTTACCTCTGTATATCCTCA
>Ga0272449_1003903_pt1 | contig 12495 bp, 11 predicted proteins | sample YNPCB0241_FD_198679 | JGI IMG/M metagenome (GOLD analysis project Ga0272449, IMG submission 198679) | Hot spring sediment microbial communities from Yellowstone National Park, WY, United States - YNP-CB-024-1 | ecosystem: Environmental > Aquatic > Thermal springs > Hot (42-90C) > Sediment...
GAGTTAGAATAACTTCTGCTCCAAATGATTTCAGTATATAAATTCTCTCAAGGCTCATTGTTTCAGGCATTGTCAAAATACATCTATAACCCTTAACAGCACATACCATTGCAAGACCAATACCAGTGTTACCGCTTGTGGGTTCTATAATCGTACTCCCTTCCTTTAAAATACCCTTTTTTTCTGCATCCTCAATCATACTTAAAGCAATTCTATCTTTTACACTTCCTCCAGGATTAAAAAATTCAATTTTTGCATAAATTTCTGCCATATCTGGTTCAGGTATTTTATTTAATTTTACCATTGGTGTATTACCTATTAATTTCAATATATTTTCAACAATTCCTCCACCCATAAAAAATACAAATTCAACAAAATCTCCTTCTTTTAATACAAAATTTTCAAATTCCTCCCTCTTTATAATTTTTTCATTTACTTCAACTGTAACAACCTCTGGTCTTATATTCTTTTCTTTTAAAAGTTGTGCTATAGATATTCCTTCCTTTACCTCTGTTTCCTTACCATTTAAAAATATCTTCATCATTTCCTCCTCTTTAAAAATTCATATACTAATTCAAGAGTTAAATCAATTTCCTTTTTTGAATGTTCTGTTGATAGAAAATTTGCCTCAAATGGAGAAGGAGAAAAATATACTCCTTTTTCAAGCATATAAATATAAAATTTCTTAAATAAATCAAAATTCTGTGAACTTACATCTTTATAGTTTTTAACATCTCCTTCAATAAAAAATATAGAAAAGATGGAAGATATAAAATTTATTCTAACAGAAAAATCAAATTTTTCAAATAAATTTTTTATTTGGTTGCAAAAATATTCTGTCATTGATTTAAGTTTTTCATATGGTCTTTCTTCTGCCAATTTTTTTATAACAGAAATCCCTGCTTGTAGAATAAAATGATGTCCGCTAAATGTCCCTGCTTGATAAACATTCCCCTGGGGTGATAGAAGTTCCATTATCCTTTTCTTACCACAAACTGCACCTATTGGAAAACCACCCCCAATTATTTTACCAAGACATACAAGGTCTGGATATACTTTAAAAAATTCAGTTGCTCCTCCGAGTGATAATCTAAAACCTGTTATAACTTCATCAAAAATTAAAACTGTCCCATAATAATCACATAAATTTCTTATTTCTTCAAGATAACCTTTCTCTGGCAATATAACTCCACAGTTAGCCATAACCGGTTCTATAATCACACACGCTATACTATTATTAAATTTTTTAAATGCCTTTTTTAAAATTTCTATGTCATTAAATGGAAGAAGGATAGTATTTTTTATAAATTCCGTATTTACTCCCTCACTGCTTTTTATATTATAAGTCAATGAACCAGACCCTGCTTTAACAAGAAGATAATCTATATGGCCATGATATGAACCTTCAAATTTTATAATCTTTTCTCTTTTTGTATATGCTCTTGCCAGTCTTATTGCTGTCATAACTGCTTCTGTTCCTGAATTTGTTAATCTTGTTTTTTCTGCAACCTTTAAATATTTTTTAATTAATTTAGCAAATTCAATCTCCTTTTTGTTATTAATTCCAGGATATATCCCCTCATCAATATTTTTTTTCAAATAAGAGAGTATTTTTTTATTTGAATGTCCAAAAATTAAACTACCCCAACCACAATTATAGTCAATATATTTTTTACCATTTTCATCATAAATATATGGACCATCTGCCATTTTAATATAAATTGGATTTATCCCAAATATTTTAAATGCCCTCACAGGACTATTAACTCCACAAACAAGATATTTTTTTGAAATTCCATACAATTTTTTATTCATATCCATTTTAATATATCCTTTCCATGATATGTGATTATAAAATTAGCACCAGCCCTTTTAATTGCAAAAAGAATCTCAAAAACAATATCCTTTTCAATTTCCTTCCCAAATCTTTTTACATAATCCTTTATCATTAAATATTCTCCGCTTACATTATAGGCACATAAAGGGTAATTGTATATCTTTTTTATTTTATAAATAATATCAAGATATGGTAAAGATGGCTTAATCATTAAAATATCCGCTCCTTCTTCAATATCCTGTTTTGCCTTAATTATACATTCATCATAATTTCTGAAATCCATCTGATAGGTTTTTCTATCTCCAAACTGTATATGTGAATAAACTGCATCTCTAAAAGGAAGATAAAGATTTGAAGCATATTTAATTGCATATGAAATTATACCAACATAAGTAAAATTTTCTCTGTCAAGTGATTCCCTTATCGCTTTAACTTGAAAATCCATCATTGATGATGGAGCAACAAAATCAACTCCTGAATAAGCATGACTGACCGCTATTTTACTAAGAATTTTAAGTGTCTCATCATTATCAATAAAATATCCGTCTTTACTTCTTTTTACAATTCCGCAATGCCCATTTTCTGTCCAATTACAAAGACAAACATCTGATATAATTAAAATTTCTGGAAAATTTTTTTTAATTCTCCTTATCGCTTTTTGAACAATGCCATCTTCAGAATATGCTTTCTCACATATTCCATTAAAATCAAATTTTTCATTATTTTTATCAATAACTCCGAAAAGAATTATACCTTTTATTCCTTTATTATATACTTCTTCTATTTCCATTAAAAGATTATCTATTGAATACCTAAAAATTCCTGGCATATTTTCAATTTCTTCTGTTTTCCCTTCCTTTACAAAATATGGAATAACTATATCATCCTTTGTAATTTTTATATTTGAAACCAGGTCCCTTATTGCCTCGTTCTTTCTCAATCTTCTAAATCTTTTCATTATAGAATTCATTTTTGAGCGCCCTTTCAGTTACTTCCCCTATACATTTTATACTTATATCCGGTAATTTACCAAATATCTTTTTAAAATTTCTTACTGTTGAAGGACTTGTAAATATCATCTCATCAAATAAAGAAAAATCAATTTCAGGGATATTTGAAGGCAAAACATTTCTATAACATATCAAACTCTTAACATAACAACCCATTTTTTCAAGTTCAACTTTAAGTCCCTTATCAGAAATATCACTTCTTGGTAGAAGAATTTTTTTGTTTTTTATATCAATCTTTTTAAATTCCTCAATTAAACCATATGAAGATTCAATTTTTGGAATAATATCAGGAATAATACCATATCTTTTTAATTTATTTCCTGTTGAATTCCCTATGGCAGCCACATTTAAATCTGATAAAATTCTTGCGTCATAATTTAAATAAAATAATCTTTTGAAAAAATGGATTACACCAAATCTGCTTGTAAATATAATCCAGTCATATTCTTTTATTTTTTTTAATTCTTCATCAAACTCTGAGTAATCATCAAGTTCTTTTATTTCAATTAAAGGTACATGGAATATAATACCATCTTCAAAATATCTTTTTGGAGAAAGGCCAAAGAATAAAATCTTTTTTCTTTTTTCAAACCATTTAAACCTATATTTTACAACATTCCCTATTATAATTATTAAAGGTGGCCTTAACTTAAATATTATATTTTCACAATTCCCAATTTCTCCCTCAAATATCCTCTGGTCTATTTTACTCACATTATGAATTGCAATAAAAGGCATATTTCTATTCATCCCATTTTCAATAAGTTTTTCAAATATTTGTTTTATATTTTCACAGGCCATATAAAATACAATTGTTTCAAGTTTTGAAATAAGTTCCCATCTGATTGGATTTTCAGGATTTTCAATCTGATGTCCTGTCAAAAATATAACACTTGATGATATATTTCTCATGGTTAAAGGAACTCCAGAATAAACACTTGAACAATTTGCTGCTGTTATCCCTGGTATTACATAATACTCAATATTATTTTTCTCAAAGAAATCAAGTTCTTCTTTTGCTCTCCCAAAAATAAAGGGGTCTCCATTTTTTAGACGAACAACATTTTTGCCTTCCTCTACTTTTTTAAGAATTATTTCATTTATCATACACTGATTTTTTAAAAAACCATCGGAATATGTTTCACCGAGTTCTCCTGCACATATAAATTCTGCCTTTTTATTTGCATATTTTAAAATTGATTTATCAACAAGAGAGTCATATAAAACAACATCACATTGAGATAAAATTTTCTTCCCTTTTAGAGTTATCAATTCTGGTTCTCCTGGACCAGCGCCTATTATATAAAGTTTGCCTTTTTTCATGGTTTTCTTTTATCAATTAATTTAAAAATATCTATAAGTTCATTATCTTCCTCTCTTATTTCAATAGCAAGAGAGCCCTGAAGTGGATGTGGTTTTATTATCTCAAATGGTATTGTCTCTGTAATCAAATTCTCAAGACCGAGCCGGATAAGAGCACATTTTGCAACAACAATTCCATCTAGTCCCAATCTTTCAATCAAACTTATTCTTTCCTCTATATTCCCTCTTATATCTACTATTTCAAAATCATTTCTAAAATTTTTCAATTGTCTTTTTCTGCTTTCACTGCTTGTACCTATTTTGGCTTTGTATGGTAATTCAGCAAGTTTTTTACCATTTCTTGAAACAAAGGCATCATAAGGGTCAAGAGATTCAGTTATTGCTGCAATTAAAAGTCCATCTTTTATTCTATCTGGTAAGTCTTTTGCACTATGAACAGCAAAATCAATTTCACCATTCAACAATTTTTCTTCAATACTATCTGTAAAAAAATCAGTTCCTTCAACAAGAGAAAGTGGGGTTTTCTTGTCAATATCTCCTTTTGTCTCTATTCTTACAATTTCATATTTTATATTTATATTCAACTTTTTCAATTTCTCAATAATCTCTTCAACCTGCCTTATTGCAAGATTACTTGGTCTTGTTCCAATTCTATAAACTCTTTCCATATTTCATCCACATATATATCTATTATTTTTTTTGCCTTTTCTGCCTCTTTTTTTCTTTTTTCAATATTTTTTTCTATAATATTATTTAAATCTTCAAGATGATATAGTTTTACATTTTCCAAATTCCCAATAGAAGGTTCAACATCTCTCGGTAAAGCAAGGTCAATTATAATTATTGGCTTTTCCCTTTCTGGAAATTTTTCCTTTTTTATTATATAATGGGGACTTTTAGTTGAAGAAATGCATACATCACAAATCTTTAAAAAATCATATAATTTATCAAGTTTAAATGCAAAACCATCAAATTTTTCTGCTAAATATTTTGCTTTTTGATAGGTTCTATTTCCTATAAATATGAAAGTGGCTCCCTCATCTTTTAAATAATTTAATAAAATTTGGCTCACTTTACCACATCCAATTATTACAAATTTTTTATCCTTAAAATCTCCAATTTCTCTTTTTAAAAAATCAATAGTAACACTTCCAACTGATACTTTTCCTTCATTTAATTTTGTATTATTTCTGACAAATTTTGATATTTTAAAAGAATTTGAAAAAAGAAATTCAAGTTTCTTATCAATCATTCCATAAAATTTAGAGATTAAATATGCATCCTCAACCTGTTTTTTAATCTGAGTTTCGCCTACAATTAAAGAATCAATTCCACATATAACTTCTGAAAGATGTTTTAAAACCTCTTTTCCTTTTAAAAAATAAAAGTATTTATAATATTTATTAATTTCCAATTTCTTTATTCTTTCAAAAGTTTCCATAATCTTTTTTATCCCATTTTGAGAATTTGAGGAAAAATATATTTCAATTCTGTTGCATGTTGAAATTATCACACATCCACAGATTTCACTTCCTTTCAAAAAATCAAAAAAATTTAAAATCTCCTTATCTGAAAAACTCAATCTTTCCCTTAAATTTTTATCTGAATATTTATGATTTGTTCCAATAATATAAACCATTTAATCCTCCAAAAGAATCTCCTCCTCAATTTTCCCTTCCCTTATTTTATATGATTTTACAACAGGCCTATTGAAATCTAAAAGTGAAATTATTATATATGATGCTTCAGGATAAAAAGCAAGGGATATATCTTTCTCTGAAGGATAGGGAAGAGAAAAAGGATGCGAATGGTAAATTCCTATCATTTCAAGATTATTCTTTCTTATGTCCTTCATAACATAAAGTTGTTCTTTAGGGTCCATAAAAAATGAAACCGAACTTTTTTCAATATTTTTCATTCTGTAAATTTTTTTTGCCTCAAAATTTTCACCAGCAATAATACCGCATGCCTCATTTGGATATTCTTCTTTACAATGTTTTATTATTTCATCCATAATTTCTTTTCTTATTTTAATCATTTTTTTAAAAAATACAGAAGAAACCATGAAATGAAACCACTTAAAATAGGGGTTATTATCCAAACTTTTATAATTTTTTTAGATAAGGGATGATTCAATGTATCATAATGTTTTTTCCCCTCTTTTAATGTATGAATTGCCAATATGGAAAAGGTTGAAAACTGAACATATGGAGCAGGCAGTCCTAAAACTGAACATAGAATAATTATACTTGATATAACTAATGAAATTAAAGCCGCTGAAGTATATCCAATATAAATTATTTCCTTGCCAACTGTATTTACCACTTTCCTACCAAAAATATAACCACCTATTCCAAAAATAAATGAAAAAATTAAAAACCCCTGGTAAGGGTAAATAATTTTAGCAGCATAAAGTGGGCCAACAACATTTGCCACATTATTTGTTCCTATCCCAAAAGCACTGTATAAACTTGTTAAAAGAGTAAATTTTTCAAGGCGATTTTTGTTTAAAAATAATTTTTCATAAATTTTTAAATTCTCAAACCTGGGTGGATATATTTTTTTCCCTATTGAATATGTTAGAAAATAGGAAAAGAATGAAATAAGAATCCAGGAGAGAAAAATTTTTAAAATTAAAGGCAGATTAATTGATTTAAAATATAATCCAGCGCCTATATAAGAGCCCACTGTTATCATACTTGTTGATTGTGGAATTTTTAAAATATTTGCAATAAATAAAGAAATTGATGAAGAAATTAAGATAATTAAAACAACATCCTCTTTTAAAATTTCTATTGGAACGATTTTGCTACTTAATGTTCTTGCAACATTAATTCCAGCAAACAGTGAGCCAAACAAAACAAATAGAGTAAAAAAAATAACAGATATTTCTTTCTTTATAATTCCAGCACCTATTGATGGAGCAAATGATACACTATAGCCAGAACCACCCATATTAATCGCCAAAAAAAATGAAACAAGAATTAAAAAAAATATATTAACCATTCTTATTCCCTAAATACCATTCCATTAATATATTTGCTATCTCAGGTCTTGTAAATTCAACAGGAGGTATTTCTCCTGCTTGAAAAAGTTCTCTTATTTTTGAACCACTAAATGATAAATGCTCTTTTCTATCATGAGGACATGTTTTAACTGTTCTCATCTCACCACACTTTTTGCAATAGAAGGCATTTTCAAAAAATATTGGTTCTATCTCAATATCTTCCTTTTTAAATTCATAAAATATTTTTTGAGCATCAAATGGTCCATAATAATTTCCAACTCCAGCATGGTCTCTTCCAACAATAAAATGAGTGCAACCAAAATTTTTTCTAACAATTGCATGTAATACTGCTTCTCTTGGCCCAGCATATCTCATATAAGCACCATAAACCCCTATAAAAACTCTTTCTTTTGGGAAATAATTATCAATCAATAATTTATAACATTTCATTCTTATATCTGCAGGAATATCATCTTTTTTTGTCTGACCAACAAGTGGATTTATAAATACACCATCAACTATTTCAAGTGCTGTCTTTATTAGAAACTCATGGGCGCGATGTATAGGATTTCTTGTTTGAAAACCGACTATTTTCTTCCATCCCCTTTCCATAAAAATATTTCTTGTCTGAAATGGAGTAAACCAAAAATCTTTAAATTCTTTATGGACTGGTTCATTTAACATCCATATCTTTCCACCTATCAAATAATCTCCATTTGAATATATATAAGAAACACCCGGATGATTTTCATCAATTGTTTTATACACATTTATCACTTCCTTCCTCTTATCATATCCATAAATCTCCTCTATCTGAAGAATACCCAAAAATTCTCCATTTTCATTAAACAATCCTATCTCCTTCTCTTTTTTAATATTTTCCAGTTCTTCTTTATCTATTGAGAGAGTTATTGGTATAGGCCATAAAATCCCATTTTCCAATCTCATATTTTCAACAACATTTAAATAATCAATTTTATTTAAAAAACCTTCAAGGGGTGAAAATGCTCCAATTGATATCATGTATAAATCAGAGACCTCTCTTTCATTTAAAAAAATACCTTTCAAATATCTCAATTTTTCTTCATATTCTTTTTTCTTTTCTCCTTCCAAAATTCTTTTTATAAGTTTTCCTCCATGAGGTTTAATAAGATTATCCATTATCTCCTCCTTGATGTATGCAGTCCACATTCTTTATATTCAGGAGATTCCCACCACCATCTCCCTGCCCTTATATCTTCTCCAGGATTTACTGCTCTTGTGCATGGTTCACATCCTATACTTGGATAATTTTTATCATGGAGTTTATTATATGGCACATTATTTTCTCTTATATATTTCCAAACATCTTCTACTTTCCAGTCAGCAATTGGATTTATTTTTATTATTCCATTATGAGCATTATCTATCTCAACTTTTTTTATATCAACTCTTGTGATTGATTGCTCCCTTCTTAAACCTGTAATCCAGGCCCTATAACCTTTTAAAGCCCTCTCAAGAACTTTGACCTTTCTTATATTACAGCACAATTTTCTTAATTCAATTGATTTATAAAATAGATTTGGTCCATATTTCTTTTCCATCTCTTCAACTTCTCTATAATCTGGAAAATAAAAATCAATCTCAATTTTATATTTCTCCATAATTTCTTCAATTACATTATATGTCTCCTGTGGCAATCTTCCTGTATCAAGTGTAAAAATTCTTGGTTTTAAATTTTTTTCATAATAAATTTTGTATAAAATATCAATTAAAACAACATCTTCTGCACCAAAACTTGAAGCAAAAGCAACTTCATCTTTAAATTCATCCCTTGCCCATCTCAATATATTCCATACATCCATATTTTCAAATCTTTCAAATTCCATATTTACCTCCTTTATTACTATATTACTAATATTACTGTTATTACTTTATTTATTATAATTTTACCAAAAACTTAAGACCTTGTCAATAGATAATTTTCTTTTTTAACCTTTTCAACCTGAATATTTCCTCATACTCTAATTCTTTAAGTGTTTGATAAATAAATTTTATTTGCTCGTATAATGCTGGAAGAACAAACTTTTCAAGATAATTTATCTTTCTTGAAGTTGACTTTATTTCTTTTCCAAGGCGTTTAATTTTTATTTCTTCCGGCAGGACTTTCATTGCCAATTTTATAAAATTCCAAAATTTTTCTTTTGTGGTTTCAATATGAAGTGATATATCAATCTCTCCTGTTTCTGACTCAAACTTATCTAAATCCCCTTTAAATTCAGGAACTTTTACACCCCACATATTTTTTTCATAAAATTCTATTTCAATATCTTTTACGCTAATAAATGAATGAGAAATTACTTTTTCTTTTCCTTCAAATCCAAGGAGAGATATAAGGGAAATAATTGCCTCTTCCCATATTCCCTCAAGTTGATTTCTTAAAATAGAAAGTGCTTTTACAGATAAGAAAAATTCTTTTAAAAGGGCATCTTTTTTATTTCTTAAAAGTTCAATTCCATCTTTAACAAGTTTTATCTCCTCTTTTTTTAATAAAAGTTCCCTTCTTGTTGGACTTATTTTTTCCATTCCCACCAGTCCTTTAACTGCTCAAGATAAATATCAAGGAATTTTCTACTTATTCTTTTTAATTCTGAAGGTGGGAATTTAGAAAGAAGTTTCCACCCAAGATTCAATGTTTCCTCAATAGTTCTTTCTGTCTCTCCCTGCCCAATAAATATTCTTTCAAATTCATCAGCAAATTGGAGATATTTTTTGTCAATATCGCTAAGCGCCTCTTCTCCTGCTATATCTCTAAGTTTTCTTATATCAGTTCCACGACTATATGTTGCATATAACTGGTTTGCCAGTTCTCTATGGTCTTGCCTTGTTTTCCCTTCACCAATACCTTGATTCATAAGCCTTGAGAGAGATGGTAAAACATCAATAGGTGGGTAAATACCTTTCTGATATAATTGTCTTGAGAGAATAATCTGACCTTCAGTTATATATCCGGTTAAATCAACTATTGGGTGTGTTATATCATCTGCCGGCATAGTTAAAATTGGTATTTGTGTAATAGAACCTTTTTTATTTTTAATTCTTCCTGCCCTTTCATAAATAGTCGCAAGGTCTGTATACATATATCCTGGATAACCTCTTCTGCCAGGTATTTCCTCCTTACTTGCAGATATTTGTCTTAATGCCTCACAGTAATTCGTTATATCCACCAAAATTACAAGAACATGCATATCAAGTTCAAAGGCAAGATACTCAGCACGTGTTAGAGCAAAACGGGGTGTTAATAATCTTTCAATCGGAGGGCTGTCGGCTAAATTCAAAAATACTACTGTTTTATCCATTTTACCGGAATACCTGAAACTCTCAAGAAAAAAAGTTGCTTCTCTAAATGGTATCCCTATCCCAGCAAAAACAACTGCAAAAGGTTCTTCACCAATTATTTTAGCCTGCTGAAGAAGTTGAATTGCAATTTTGTTAGCAGGCAGTCCTGATAAGGAAAATATTGGTAGTTTCTGCCCACGAACCAAAGTATTCAATCCATCTATTGCGCTTATCCCTGTCTGAATAAAATCTTTTGGAACATCTCTTGAATATGGATTGATTGCTGAACCATATATAGGTATAGTTTTTTCAGGTATAAGTTTTGGTAGACCATCAATTGGTTCACCTTTACCATTAAAAATTCTACCGAGTATTTCAGGTGAAACATCTAAACTTATTGCCTTTTCACTCAATCTGATTTTTGTTTTTTCTAAATCAAGACCAATTGTTTCTTCAAATACCTGAATTACCACTATATCCATCCCTGCCTCAATTATCTGTCCAGTTTTTGGTTTCCCTTCAGGTGGAATAATTTCTACTAATGCTCCATATGTTGGATTTTTAATACCACTAACAAATATTAATGGTCCTGTAATCTGACTTATTGTCCTATATTCAATATTTGATAATTTCTCCATAAATCTATACCAGTTTTTTTTCTATCTCTTCTGCTTTCTTAAAAAAATCCTCGTCCTTTAATTCATTTAATCTTGCTATCTCTTCTTTTAATGGATGCTGTAATATATCTTCAAAAGTAAGATTTTTTTCTTTAAATTTTAAAGAGAATTGGTAAAAGCCCAAAATCAATCTTAAAAGAATATGCTGTCTTTTTAATGGACAGAAACTATCTATTGGATGAAAGGCATTTTGTTGTAAAAATATTTCCCTAATCATCCCACATGTTTCTAAAATAATTCTTTCATCTTCAGGTAGTGCTTCAATTCCAACAACCTGTGCAACTTTTTGTATATCTGCTTCTTTCTGGAGGAGTTCTGATGCAATTGATATTACATTATTCCATTGGTCTGAAACATTTTTCTCAAACCATTCTTTCAAATGTTCTCTATAAAGTGTATAACTTAATGACCAGTTTATTGCTGGAAAATGCCTGCGATATGCAAGTGAAGTATCAAGTGCCCAGAGACCACCAACAATTCTCATTGAACTCTGTGTAACTGGTTCTGTAAAATCTCCTCCAGGTGGAGATACAGCACCAATTATTGTTAATGAGCCCTCCCTTTCACCTTTACATAAACATCTTACGCGACCTGCCCTTTCATAAAATTCAGATAATCTCATTGACAAATATGGTGGATAACCTTCTTCGGCAGGCATCTCTTCAAGCCTTGAAGATATTTCTCTCAATGCCTCAGCCCATCTTGAAGTTGAATCAGCCATAAGTGCCACATCATATCCCATATCGCGATAATACTCTCCAATTGTAACTCCAACATATATTGATGATTCCCTTGCAGCAACAGGCATATTTGAAGTATTGGCAATAAGGATTGTTTTATACATAAGTGGTTTTTTTGTATATGGGTCTGTTAAAAGTGGGAATTCATGTAAAACATTTGTCATCTCATTACCTCTTTCTCCACAACCAATATAAATTATTATATCGCAATCAGAAAATTTTGCCAAAGTTTGCTCAAGAACTGTCTTTCCTGTTCCAAATCCACCCGGGATAATTGCATTTCCACCTTTAGCGATTGGGAATAAACTATCTATAATCCTCTGACCTGTAATAAAAGGAATTTTGGGAATAAGTTTTTCCTTAATCGGTCTTGGAATACGAACAGGCCATTTTTGTAACATGGTGATTTGTAATTTTTCATTTATAGTGGGAGAAAAAACATATCCTATTGGTTCATCAACAGTAAAATCACCTTCTTTTATTTCTAAAATTTCACCTTGAATATTATGGGGGGTAAGAATATAATGAAAAAGACCTTTATTTTCCTCTACTTTACCTATTATATCCCCTGGTTCAATAATAT
>Ga0272449_1003908_pt1 | contig 12491 bp, 9 predicted proteins | sample YNPCB0241_FD_198679 | JGI IMG/M metagenome (GOLD analysis project Ga0272449, IMG submission 198679) | Hot spring sediment microbial communities from Yellowstone National Park, WY, United States - YNP-CB-024-1 | ecosystem: Environmental > Aquatic > Thermal springs > Hot (42-90C) > Sediment...
CAACATCCCCGATCGCTTTACTAGTGTAGATAACGCATTAGCCGCCATCGAGGGCAAGCTCGATGACGAGTTCTACGGCCTCTCTGCCATCGCCACCGCGGTTGGCGCCGTCGAGGACAAGCTCGACACCATCATCGGTTACAACATCCCCGATCGCTTTACTAGTGTAGATAACGCATTAGCCGCCATCGAGGGCAAGCTCGATGACGAGTTCTACGGCCTCTCTGCCATCGCCACCGCGGTTGGCGCCGTCGAGGACAAGCTCGACGACCCTAGCACCGGCCTCGCGGCCATCAAGAACTACATTTCCAGCGTGTGCCAGGCCATCTGTGCCGGCATTCAGAGCCTTGGCGGAACCTGCAGTTGTCCATAGGTTTGTAATAAGGGATGAGGAGGGGGCGCTTCGGCGCCCCCTTTCTTTTTCAGGGGTAATCTTGCTTGGAGGTGAAAAACAAACTATGCCCAAGCGCAAAACCCTAGCAACGCTAGCGCTGGGTCTTCTCCTTCTCCCTTGGGCTTGGCTTGCTTGCGCCGCCGAAGTGGACCCCTATGCCTTGCTCCAACGGTTGGTTCTTCCCGAAGGGAGTGCTGGCGAGGTCCGGAAGGAGGTGCGCACCGCTTTGCAGGGACTGGGCTACGCCGCTCTTCCCGCCCTAATCGAAGCCACCCACTACGGCCAACAACTCACTTGGGCCTTAAACCTCACTTTGGGAAGCGGGGAAAGCTTGGTCCTTTCCTATCAAGCTACGGCTGAGCGCATTCCACTTCCGGAGAAGGTCGCAACCTCGGTAGCCGCAGCCTTAGGCCAAACCGCCTCATCTCTTCCTTTGTGGAAAGAGGTAGCAGAAGCAGCAGAGGACACGGTGACCTTCAGGATTCGTGTACAGAACCCTGGGCCGGAAGAGCTGGAAAACCTCACGATCGTTGACGTCCTGTTTGAGGGCTTCGCGTATCTCCCGGGCACAGCCACTTTCTCCTGGCCAGGCGGAACGCTTTCCCGTGAGCCCAAGATTGCCGACAGCGCCTGGGTTCGGTGGGATGCGGTGAACGTCTTGGGGAACCTCGCTTACCAGGACCCGGAGAAGTACATGGAGGCCATTCCCGCCCTTGTGGACAGGGCCCTGCGGGATATCAATTCCCACCCTCGCTGGCGCAGCCTTTGGGCCTTGAGCTCCTTTGGGGAAAAGATCGTGAACGACCGGGTCCTGCCCGGATTGCGCACGGGGTTGGAAAGCCCAGACCCGCGCATTGTATGGAATACCGCAGTGGCCCTTGCTTACTTCAGGCAAAACGAAGTAGCACCTATCCTCCACCAAGGGCTCAACGCTCCCGATGCCTATACGCGCTGGGAGGCCGTGTATTGCCTGGGTTTAGCCCACAATGAGGAGTCCGTTACCCTCCTCATGGAGGTCTTGGTTGATGTGGAAGGCCGGGAGGTGCGTTTGCGGCAGGAGGCGGCTTTAGTCCTCGGGAGAATTCGCGATCCGCGGGCGATCCCTGCTCTTGTTGCGGCACTTAGGGACCCAGCGAGCGCGGTGCGTTGGCGGGCAGCCTCAGCCTTGGCCCAATTCCAGGACCCGAGCGCGATCCCTGCTATTGAAGAAGCCCTGACCCAGGAGACAGACCCATTTGCCGCGGAACAGATGGAGGCTGCTCTGGCCATCCTACGCGAGGCTTCAGGTAAATAGAAGCTATTCTTTTCGCGGCGGTTGGGGCGTAGGCGTCGCGGGCGCGGCTTGCAGCGGTATGGGTAAACCCGCATGCTGCACGTAGAGGCTACCTTCGACGAGGAACTTCATAGCTACGGCTACCGGTCCGCCCTCGCTCAGGACCGTCGCCAATCCCCAAAACTTCGTGCCTTCGCCCACGAGTTTAGCTAAGCTATAAGAATTCGATTCGTAAGCCGCAAGCTGGAAGGTTCCCTGAATTGCGACTTTGCCGTCACTTTGATAGATCGCCAGGCGGCCCTTAATGCCCTGCGCGTTAGGGTTCATAACAATGATCGCAGTTTGGGATCCTGGGACCTGAGTGTAGTACACGGGGATCACAAACGCCGGGGCAGAGGTGCATGTCAAACATAGCGGGCCCACTAGGTCGAGGCTCTGGGGTTTCCCCTGCAGCATGTATTGGAGGCCGATAAGAACCGGTGTGGTACTGGTAACTATCGCCATGCCCCAAAGGCTTTCGCCCTCGAGGACCTGCTCGCTTACCGTATGATAAGCAGCATCAAAGGGCTGGAGCTTAGCCGTGGTTTCCCAGACGAGCTTTCCCCAAGGGTCATAGAGCTTTAGGGAGTAGTTCGTCTCGATTTCCGCGGTATTGCACACGTTGATCTCCAAATCTTGACCAGCGGCGCGGCTCCAGTGAAAGGCATAGGTATAGTCCGCTAAGGCCGTAAGGGAAAGGATTACCAATAACCCCAAAAATACGCCCATTTTCCGCATCACTGCCTCCTTGGAGAGCCATTATACTGATTTTGCGGGGATCTCATAGTGCCGGGAAAAGAAAGGGGCGAGCCGAGGTAGACCGCCCCGGCTCGCCCTGGAACCTAAAGACCCTCTAGAGCTTCGATTGTCGTGCGCCAGAAGATGATGCGCAGCGACTCCGTGTAGGAAAGAGCCGAGCCTATGCGAAAGTTGATTGTGGGGACAAAGGGGCCTGTATAGTTCTCGGGAATGCCAACAACGAAGGGATTGGTAGGCGGGTTGACCTGCCGCAGCCGGAGTCGCACAAACGAGGTTGATCGGTCAGGTACGCCATCGCCGTCCATATCTAGCCGCAGGTCCAAAAAGATCGAGGAGGCGTTTTGAACCTGGAAAGTGTATGTAACCTGGCCGGTTGTTATCGTGCCCTCAAGGACCATTTGCCAGCCCTGACCCGTGGGTTCGGGAACAAGTCCCAATGGACCTGGTCCTGCCTCTGCACTGGCATTAATGAATTGGCCATCGGTGCGGAGCTCAAGCCTGAAGCTGCGGGGTGCGCTCCACGTCGCTGCGCCCTTCACCGTGATTTTCCACGCGTCCTTGCCCCAAACGTAGATGCCAGGCTCAATCATAAGAGGCATTCCTTCGGGCGTAGGCAAGGCGACCGTTACCGGTACGGTGACCAGCGAGGTAACTCCCTTGTCATCAGTCACAAAAAGGGTCACGTTGTAAGTGCCCGGTCGGTTGTAGGTCCACGTGACAATGGGACCTGTTCGATCGACAGCGCCGTCGCCGTCGAGATCCCAGGCAAACAAGGCTATCGTCCCATCAGGATCGTATGAAGCCGTTCCGTTGAAGGTAACCACCTCTCCCGCGGAAGGGGATGGCGGCGTGAAGACGAACCTAGCCACCGGCGGCTGGTTCGCCACCTTCGGCACCAAAACTATGTCCAATCGGGTTGTACGGCCAGGAGGAACGAGAATGCTCATGGCGTAGTCCTGGTAACCCTCTTTTTGGACGAGGATATTGTGGACAGTTGCTTCGAGCGTGACGGCACAAGGTGTCCATCCCCGGAATGCTCCGTCCACGTAGAGCTTAGCCACGGGCGGATTGGTGTAGACTTCAAGCGTGCCGAAGAAAGGCACCGGCGCAGCCACGATTTGAAAGCTGGTGAACCCATAGGCACGCGCTGTTGGTTCTGGGACGATACCTTGGACCGTAAGCTCCAAGGAGCGTTTCCAGGCCTCGGGGTCTGGACCCACAGTAGGAAATGGGGCCTCCTTGGAAAAAGCTTCAAAACCGCGCAACGGCTGCTGGCTAGCCAGAATCTGGAGCCATTCCGTACCCAGAGGCGGCCTTACTTGGAACACATAGCCCTTACCAGGACTGGGAATTGTATAAGTTCCGGCCTGGAAAAAGTTCTGGGGCTCGAACGCGTTAGGAAAGATCTGGCGGATAGTGCCGTCCGGTGAGATGTCCCAAATATAGATGTACGCAGCTTTGTTAATCTTGAAGGATATTCGCACGACATCTCCAACAGTGTACGCCGGCTTCTCCACCCAGATCTGCACCTGGAGGCCGCCCTCGGCCGGTGGTTCCACGATGATGCCTCGGGGTTCAGCCTGCGCCAACCCCATGAACCCTGCGAACAAGAGCGCCACAAAAACCCACTTAATATTGGACATTTAGATCACCACCTTTTTGAATTTGAACTCCTCTTCGCTTTCCTTCTCCTTTCGTTTTCTCACCTCCTTTGCTTTCACCTAAGGCCGGCGAAAAGCCCTAGGTTATCTTTGTCCCGGACCCTACTTCCGGATGGTGAACTGACAGAGCGCAGTAGTTATTTGGCCTTGCAAACTTTCGGCTCTGAGGACAAGTAACTCCACGCCCGCCGGGCCTGTTACTTTTGCCGTAAGCACAAACTTTTCCCCTGCCGCAAGGCTTCTAGTAGCAATGGAAGACATCGTGCCATCGGTGGCGAAATCGTAAAGCGTTACGGAGCATCTGTCGCGTGCCTCTATCGTGATGGTGCACATATCGCCAATTCGATAACTTGAACCGCAACCTCTGTCCACAGAGACTTCAGCAAGGGGGGTAGCAACGCCAACAGAGTAAAAACAACCTACGTTAATAAAGCTACCGTCGTCTTGTTTTGCCCGGAGAACGAGAGCCTCAACCCCCGCATTCTGTGCCACCGGAGCAGGAGCAAGGTCATATTGGCCTGGGGACCTGATCGCTTGCAAAATCGCCTCCGGCTGTGGACTCGCACCAACTCGGTAAATAGAGACTTCCGCACGGTTGATTACTGTGTAAGAAGCCGATATTCGTTCACCCACAGAGTAGGTTTTCTTGGTTGTCGAGATAGACCAAGTGCCGCCGGGTACCCCTTCTGAAGGCGGCCTGCTACCCAACTTCTCGCGAGCCTTGGCCACAGCTTTGTTCGCGTCTACAAGGCCGTAGCCAAATTTGTCATCTCTGCCGGGCGATCCCAGATCCACCGCCGTTTCCTGTAGGATCTTTCGCACTTCATCGCGAGAAAGGGTAGAATTCGCTGACCAAACCAGCGCTGCAGCGCCCGCCACATGGGGGGTCGCCATGGAAGTGCCAGACATAACATCGTACCAATTGTTGGTTATTGTTGAGAGGACCAAAACTCCAGGGGCGGCGAGTTCAACTTGGGGGCCATACGAACTGAAAGCCGCTAGTTGCTTATCCTTATCGACTGCTGAAACAGCAACCACTTCTTCGTAAGCTGCTGGGTAAATAACAGGGGGCTTTGCGCTGTTGCCTGCAGCAGCCACGATTAAAACACCCTTTTGGTAGGCGTACCTGACAGCCTCAAGAAGGGTGTTACTCGACGCAGAACCACCCAAGCTTAAATTGATAATCTTCGCGCCCTTGTCAGCGGCGTGTTTTATGCCCCGCGCCACATTCCAGTAAGTACCGCTGCCATCACAACCTAGCACGCGTTCGGCCAAAATTGAAACTTGGGCAACCCCAGCTACCCCGACTTTGTTATTAGATACTGCAGCAATTATTCCTGCTACGTGCGTTCCGTGCGCATCAGGACAAAGAAGCCCTTTTCCTTTAGGGTGCGGGTCGTCATCATCATCGACAAAGTCATACCCGCCCTGTACATAAGCCTCGGCCAGATCTGGATGTTTGTAATCAACTCCGGTATCCACCACAGCCACCACGATCTTTTTGTCCCCCTTTTGAGCATCCCATGCGGAAAAGGCGTTTATAGCCTCCAGCCCCCACTGCATGGAAAGGTATAGGTCATTAGGTGTGTCTAAGGCATAAGCAATGTAGTTAGGCTCAACATAGGTAACGTCTGAAAGCCCGCGAACCCCGGCAATAAAAGACCGTTCTTGGCCTGTAGGTACTCGCACCAGCGCTGCAGAGAGATCTAGATCCGTGGCAAGGAGTTCACCGCCGTAAGTGCGGAGGCTGCTCGCCAACACTTCGCTAGCTATTCGCGCCGCTCCAGGGCGCAAACCCACGATAACCTCCCCCGGTACGTATTCTTCCTCAGGAAAAGCAGGGAAAATAAGGACAAAAACCAAAGCCAAAACGCCCCAAAGGTACTTACGCCCGCTCATGGCTCACCCCTTTTCCTTCCTTTTTTCACACTCCCCTACCACGCTAGGGCAAAGAAGATGATCCCGCTGCCTAATTACGTTTCCATATTAGTTCCAAGAAAAAGCTCCCGCAGGTCCAACCATTTAGCACACTCACCTCCTATTGGACTAGAAAGCGACAGTAAGCCGTACTTACTGAACCCGTATCCGTAACGAATCGGACTACGAGGAGTTCCGTCCCCGCCGGGCCCGTCACTTTCGCTTTGACAGACGTTGTCTCACCTGACGTTAGTCTTATCGTAAATAGCTTGTTCACGCTGCCATCAGAAGAGAAAGCGAAAACTGTGGCAGTGCCGGACTGCTTAGCACTAAGGATTATTGTGCACAGGTCACCGATAGAGTACCGAGAATCACATCCTCTATCCACTGAGATTCGAGCTAAATCTCTAGTGTCGCCAACAGAATAGGAACACGCTGAGGAGTAGACTCGTCCGTCCGAAGCGCGAAACTGAAGAACAAGGGTTTCCACGCCTATTACATTGACAGGAAAGCTTGTGGCTATCTTGTCGGTAGCTGGCAAAGCTTGGACATTAAGTAATAGCTCAGGATTCGGTAGCGATCCAATGCGGAAAATAGAGAGTGTTCCAGCCTCACTAGTGCTGTAAGTCACAGTTACAACGTCACCTATCCGGTAGCTTGCACGATCCGTCTTGATGGAGAGTGTCACCGGGCCAGAGGGGGCGGGAAACTCAGTGGTCGTTTTCTTTGCTGCTTCTACGGCTTTAAATGCATCAACTAGGCCATAACCGTACCAGAAATCTCGACCAAAACTGCCGAGATCCGAAGCGGTCGCCCCCAAGATGGCCCTAACCTGATAATTTGAAAGTCTTGGGTTTACAGACAGGACGAGCGCCGCAACACCGGCTACGTACGGGGCTGCCACTGAAGTGCCGGCCGCGTATGCGTACTTATCACCTGGCACAGTAGAGAGGATGCCTTCAAGCTCATCTTGAGTGAATTTTTTTACTCCAGGTGCCGTCAGTTCTACCTCGGGACCCTTGCTGCTGAACTTGGCGAACTCCTTCTCACAATCGACCGCTGAAACAGCGATTACTGTATCGAACGCGGCAGGGTAGCATACAGGGCCCCCCCCTTCATTGCCTGCGGATGCCACCAGCAGCACGTTTCTCTCCGCTGCGTACCAGCAAGCTTCGTACAAGAGCTCCGACCTTCGGTAAACGCCAAGACTCATGTTAATGATGCGCGCCCTTTTCTTTACTGCGAAAACTATCCCTTGCGCGATATCCCACAAACCACCGTTACCTCGTTTATCTACGACACGCACGGCCAAGATCGAGACTTGAGCGACACCGGCAATACCCTTACCGTTATTCATGATTGCTGCGATGATTCCAGCGACGTAGGTGCCATGTCCATGCTCGTCCATTGGGTCTTCATCCTCATCCGCAAAGTCGTAGCCCTTTTGCACGACACCAGCAAGGTCCTCATGGTTATAGTCGACACCAGAGTCAATAACGGCCACTAAGATTCCCTTATCGCCTTTAATAACTGGCCAAGCATCTAGAACGTTGATTAATTTTGCTGGCCATTCTTCCCATTTTGGGTCGTTAGGCAAACCATGCAATGTGTAAATGTAGTTCTGCTCAGCATACCTCACCTCGCTCATTGTGCTCACTCTAGCGATAAAGCTCGCCTCCAGTCCAGTTGGGAGTTTGATCAGAACCGCCGAAAGCTCGGGAATCGTCTCTACGATCTCCCCTCCAAAACGCTGCAGAGCAGGCGCTAGGATTTGGCCGGCTGTTGCCATTAAGTGGGCCTCTAATCCTACAATTACTTCCCCCGGCACAGACTCGGCACCTACCTGCCCAAACGCGTCCCTACAAAAAAGCAACAGCAAAACCCAAAAGACCAGGCACCCCTTTTTGTACATTGTGTACCTCCTTCAGCAAACCCTAAATTCGCAACATGTAGTTGGGCTCCACGTATTTCACACGCGGATCTTTTCCGAGAAGCTCAACAGCTTCCCAAACATCCAGCTGTTCTGGTAGACGAAATCGGAAGACCCCTAGCTCCTCGATTTTCCCCAACATTCTCAACCCGTATTCCTCAATAAACGAAGCAATTTCCTCTTCTTGAACCCAGTCATGGAACTTTACGAGTACCTCACCAGCTATGTAGGGGAGCTCCGTTGGCTCTTCTTGAAAGCTGAAAGCCTTTGTAATGCCGGACATTCCACCTCCATTGTCTAGTAGCACCAAGGTAATCAAAAAAGGTCCGAATCCGCCAAACTTCTGCACGACTTCAGGAGTTTGAACTTCAAGATCAACCGTACCATCGGAGTTCCAATCCCACCGATAGGATGTGATTGCCCCATCCGGATCATAAGACTCGATCGCGTTCAGCCTAACCGTAACCCCTTCTTCATCATAGCTTATCACCTCCCCTTGGAACTTCGCGACCGGCAGGATGTTGACGACATAAACCCGGATTTCCTGGGTCGTCAGAGCCTCAGCCCCACAGTTGTCCCGTACACGCAAGGTCACAGGATAGGTGCCCGCTTTGGGGAATCTTGCGAAAACTGTGTTAGGGTTAGCGGTGTATTTTTCAATCAAGCCGTCGCATCCGAAGTCCCACGCGTAGACGCTGTTTTCCTTTTGCCCTGTACGAAAAACACAGAGATCTACACAACCGTCGGTTTCCCAATCCCACCCATACCAGTTAATGAAACCATCGGAATCTTGGCTGGGCGAGGAGTCAAAATAGATAGGACATCCAACGCAACTCTGCGGGGATATCACCGCAAAGCTTGCAGAGGGCGGGATATTGGGGGTGATGTGCAGGGACTGGGAAAAAGTGCCTACGTTTCCTTCGTCATCTGCCACCTCTAGCCTAACGGTGTGTATCCCCGCCTCACGAAACACGTATTCCTCGGTTACACTGCCTATCCTTTTTTCGTCGTCAAAATACCACACGTAGGCTACAACTTCCCCATCGGTGTCGTGGGACGAGCTGGCCTCGAAATACACACGTTGACCTGTCTTTGGCTCTGATGGCGCAAAAGAAAAGGATGCAACCGGGGCAGAATTCCTGGGGGAGACAAGCAGTTTTACCGTCTCAGTGACCAATAGTTGTACTTCCCGAGTGCATCCGTCGAGCAAGCGATAGGCTACGTGCACCTCGTGAGTCCCGGGTAAAAGGCTGTCGATAGGGAAATAAAGGCGTATTGGAACGCAGATTTGGGCACACAACATGTCGCACGGGCATGTGATCTCTTCTAAGTCGATGTACACATTATTTTCTTCTGATCGCAATTTGGCTGTCCGGGAATGACCGGTCCCGCATTCTTCTGATACCATAATTACTACGATATCACCTTCTTTCGGCAAGCTTGGATAGAAACTCACGGAAAGCGCAGAGCTCGCGAAAGAGACAAAAACGACGGACAAAACCCCACCAACGCTGCTGATCCTTCTCATTGCGCCTCCTTTGTTCACGTAGTGGGGGCCCAACATGGGCCCCCACTACGCTCTATCTCAGCTTGAGAAGCGGAATAGGCTCAGCCACAGGATCGAACAACGCAGGCTTTTGTTGATATCGTTTGGGAATTATGGAATCCGCATAAGCGAAGAGTTCTTGAATAGTCACGATGCCGTCCTTGTTGGAATCGGCTGCCCCATTCAGCCCTTCAAGCAAATAGTACGAAAGGACCCCGTGTCCCAAATCGCCAGCTTCCCAAGCTGCTTCAAAGGGAGCAGACGCGCTAAGGACAAGCGCATGGAATACATCAATCTTCAAACCCCGCGTTCGCGGTTGGAGGAAATCTTCAGCAAACCCATCCGTAAGCGGTGGAAGCGAAGTATCTTCGGGGATACGGAAAGTGCGAGCTCCTGCCTTTGGAGCCCCACAAAAACTTGTGTCAAGTATGACCAGGACTTTTTCGGCCCTCAGCTGAGCGAGCCAAAGGGCAAGCTCATCGTCAACAATGAAATCTCGATCATACGATATGAGGCATTCGTCCCAACCGTCCGCTTCGTCTCCGTCCTTATCGCGCACTCGTCCACCGTGACCTGCAAAGTACAGAAGCACAAGAGCTTGGGGAGGGGCCTGAGAAAGCCAAACTGTGATCGCTTCCTTGATCGCTTGACGCGTAGCCTGTCCGTCGGTCAGGACTCGCTGTTGGGAAAAGGTTGCGGTTAGGGCGGCGGCAAGAGCTTGGGCATCGGCCATTGCGTAGGTAAGGTCAGGAAGTCGATAACTACCTCCGTCCAAGGTTACCCAGCTTAAGGGGGCATACTCGTAGCGGTTGAGGCCTATAAACAATCCCCAACCCTCGCTTTGTGGGACTGAGCCTGCGCGAAAGAAGCACATAGCTGCTCCCCACCATTCTCCCTGAGGAAGGACTTCGAGACCCCGCGAGATCGCCTCTGCAGCTTGCGTTGCGCCGCCTGGCAACTCCGGGAAGACCTTTGTGAACTCGTAATACTGGCTAGGAATGTAGTCAATCTTTTTTTCCGTTACAACCGCAAAAAGGACTTCCTCCCCTGCCGGAGGTGCGACCTGAAATTCAAATGGGAAAAGATCACCAGGGATGGTATACCACTTCCCACCTTCTATCCAGTTATTCTGGTAGTATTGATTAGGGAAGATAATGTGGGCCGTTTTGTCTGGCCAGAAATCAAAGATAGTTAGATAGCCGCTACGCTCGGACCATACCTTTATTACGAGTTTTTCGCCAAATTGGTAGACAGCTCCGCACCCTTTGTCAATGGTTAATTCAACCCGCCCTGGCGGCCCTTTCTCCAATGGCTTGACAAGGATAGCGCGCGGACTCGCTTCATCGCTGGCGAAGCTAGCTAGTACAAACAAGCCACACAACACCAACCCAAAACACTGAACTATCTTCATATCTCCCCCCTTTAGTCTATTAAAATTAAACGGTGCTAGTTTATCCCTTTTATGTCATAGTGACAATCACCTCTCTTTCGCGGAAATCATTTTTTTTTACACCCTGCCCCTCCTCCAGGTTTCACCTCAGGTTGGGGACATTTGTCCCTTACAACCAACGCTGACCCTCCTAAATACTTCGATGGCACGGGGTAATTAGAGAAGGCCCTTTAAGCGTCTCCGTTGAGCAGGATTGAGCATCATAGTGCCTTTCCTCCCTCCACCCGAAAATAGCTTGCCGACAACTTCTCGATTGGGGCATCCGCGGATCTCAATAGCATAAAGTATTCCATTGCTTTTACAAGCCGGTGGCCTTCCTCTTCGGCTTGAACGGGCTGTGGCGTCTTAGGTCTCAGGTCCGCTCCCCGGTCGCTTTTTAAGTGGGCGACTTGTTAGGAAAAGAAAAAGTTTCATAACCCAACTTATGAGAAATCCGCTGAATTGCTTAGGTGGTGTACCAGGAATTGTGTAAGGAGGTAGCATGGTAGCCTTCCCGAAGGGAAAGCGCTTAGACAGGAGGGAAAGCTACCATGCAAAAGAAAGCTTGTAATGAGATGGCGAAGGCGTTTGAAGCCGAGCTCAAGGAGTTGGTGCGGGGCCTTCTGGAGGCCCTTATGCGGGAGGAGCGGGCGATGTACTTAGAGACACACCCTACAAGGCCAACGGTTACTACACCCGCGACCTCCTTACCCTCGTGGGGCCGGTGGAGGACCTCAAGGTTCCCCGCGTACGGGAAGGCGATTTCCATCCCAGGATCCTCCCCTACCGAAAGCGGGCCTCCTTAGAGCTTTCGGAGATCATCCTTGCCCTTTACGCTGTAGGAGTAAGCACGAGGATAGATCTCCCACTTCTTAGAAGGAATTTACGGGGCTTTTTATTCACCCCAAAGCATCTCTCGGCTCATCCAAGTTACCGAAGAGGAAGTGAAAGCCTGGCAGAAAAGGCCCCTAAGCGAGGAGTACTATGCGGTGTTTTTTGGATGGAACGTTCCTCTCTATTCGTCGAGGAAAAACGGCCAAGAAACCCGTGTACATGGCTCTCGGGATCAAGCCCGATGGGCGAAGGGAAAATCTCGGGTTTTGGCTCTTTGGTGCAGAGGGGGAAAGCGCCGGGAATTGGGAGGAGGTGCTTAAGGACCTCAGGCGGTGCGGGGTCCAAAGGGTGCGGATCTTCATCAGGGATGACCTTCCGGGCTTAGAGGAAGCGATCAAGAAAATCTTCCCTGACGCGGCGTGAGCCTTTGTGTCCTCCCTGCCGTGCGGGATGCGCTGAATAAAGTGCGAAAGAAGGACCGGGAAGCGCTGGCCGAGGATCTCAAGAAGATTTACCGGGAGGAGGCGGAGGAAGCCTTGCGAAACCTGCGAGAACGGTGGGGCACGGTCTATCCTAAGATCGTGGAGCGTTGGGAAACCAGGGCTTATGCCCTTCTTGCGTTTTTACGCCACCCTAAGCCCATCCGAAGGTATCTCTATACCACCAACCTCCTGGAGCGGTTGGCCAAAGAAGTAAAGAGGCGAACCAA
>Ga0272449_1003909_pt1 | contig 12484 bp, 8 predicted proteins | sample YNPCB0241_FD_198679 | JGI IMG/M metagenome (GOLD analysis project Ga0272449, IMG submission 198679) | Hot spring sediment microbial communities from Yellowstone National Park, WY, United States - YNP-CB-024-1 | ecosystem: Environmental > Aquatic > Thermal springs > Hot (42-90C) > Sediment...
TCGTGCCCAGGAAACGTGCTACTTTTTGAGCAACGTAGTAGGTCTCGTTCGTAATCCCACGTGAGGTTAAATAGAATGCTATCCGTCGTGGATCGGTGTTGCGCATATACGAGGCAATCTCATTCAGGGCCTCTTCCCAGCCGATCCGCCGAAAACCACGCTCACCGCGTCGCCGTATCATCGGGTACGGGAGTCGGCCTAATGATCGGAGCTCTCGTCCATTCAGATGGTGTAAGGTGCTCACATCGTGCAGGCGTTGAACATCCAGGGGTGGCATTGTGTTCAGGCGCAGCAGATTCAGACGTACCGTACAGAGGTGTACGCCCTTCATTGTGAAATCACGTAACCCAGCCGTTCCCAATGCGCAACCATCGCACACACCTTCGTTCAAGATGCGCCACGCCTTGCCGAGGTTGTCGCGATTCTCCCAGACAGTGCGTACAATTTCCCAATAGTGGTTGGGCTTGATCTGGCCCAACCCATTCGGTACCAGGCTCACCCACGTTGCGGGATTCCAGCGCCGTCGCTTCATAGTGCCACCTCGTGGTTTGTTGTTACCGGGAATCTCTATGTATTGTACCAGTAAATACCGGTGAGGCGGCAACGTTTGCTGAAACAAGTATTTGTGAAAAGTTTCTAGATGTCGCTCATCGAATAGGAACAAAGGGCTTCGACGTGCTTTCTCCAGCGTGTGCGGAGGCGCGGCGCTTCTCGTTCCGACTATGGTCTGGGACCAATCGCTGTGATCTCACTATTCGTGCTCATACCGCAAGCAGGCGTTGGTTTCGTCTCTCCTGCAAGCAGCCCGGTGGGTGGTGTGCTGATGCAATATACTGCACGATACCGTCACTGTATCGTACAAGGAGTGGATTCTTCAGGCCGTTTCATCGTGTCGGCTGGCAACGAACGCTGTAGCGACACGAGTCGCAAAAGCCAGAATCGTCTCCCAATCCCATCCCTGCCAGATACCGTATACCACCCCTGCCCGAAAGACGTCGCCAGCGCCGGTTGTATTCGTGACAACAGATGAAGCTGGTGTGACTTCGTACCATTTGCCCGATACCAGCACACGAGCCGGTTGCGACCCGGCAGTGAGAAAGATCGGGGCGCCGCGCACGTGTTGCAACACCGTAGCTTGATGAAGCGGATCGGCTCCGAGCAGATCAGCCGATGTCACAATGACATCGGCTGCCTGAGCCAGAGGGTCGGTCGGCTCGGCTACATCACCTGCCACGACAAACCGGTTGAGGCGCCTTGCCAGCAGGGCAACGTCGGCGGTGTGGAGACCGTAACGACTGACACTCACGATCTGAGACATCGCCAGTTGATCGGGCTGTGGCGGAGTAGCCGCAGTTTGCCGGCGCAGAGCAATGATAGTTCGTTCACCGTCAGGGGTGATAAGAATATGGCAGACCGGTGTTGCTACATCGGCACGGCGCTCGATATGGGTCATGAGACCGAGCGTTGTCAGCTCAGCAGCGATGAGATCGCCAGCCGGATCATAACCCAACCGATCGCCGTACAGTAGGGGTTGCGCCCCCAGGCTTACCAGCGCACGTGCCTCATTGAGCGCATTGCCACCGGCCACCCAGCGACTATTCAGCGCGTGCAGACCACTACCCGGCTGTGGCCAGTGTGGCAACCAGATGTAGAGATCGGCACAAATTGATCCATAACAGAGGAGGTCAGACATTGAATGAAAGCTCGCAATATTCATGCGGGCATCAAGCCGACACCCGCCAGGGGTAGAAACACCCCCAGCGGCTATGAACGTAAACGTCTGCTACACTCCGGTCGATGCAACAGGCGTTTGCGGCCCACGATTATTCTGGTAATGTGAGCCGTTTTGATCACTGGTCGCTGTTGGCATCCGACTGAGCGCAATTCGCAGCACCTCATCCATCGAGGAGACCGGAATAAGGTTCAGCTCACGCCGCACCTTCTCGGGCAACTCGCCGATGTCTTTGGCATTTTCTTTAGGCAAGATGAATGTACGGATGCCGGCACGGTGTGCGGCCAGGGTCTTCTCTTTCAGACCACCGATAGGCAACACCTTCCCGCGCAGTGTTACCTCACCGGTCATTGCCACGTCACGTCGTACAGGTGTCCCGGTAAGTGCACTGATTAGCGCCGTCGTCAGCGTAATACCGGCGGAAGGACCATCTTTCGGGACGGCGCCTTCGGGAATATGAATATGGATGTTCAGCTCTTCAAAAATCTTCGGATCGATACCGAACTCAGCAGCTCGTGAGCGCACATAGCTCACCGCAGCCTGGGCGCTTTCCTTCATCACTTCGCCGAGCTGACCGGTCAGTTGGAGTTGACCCTTCCCCTTAAACGGCAACACTTCGATACTGAGAATATCACCGCCGGCGCTCGTCCAGGCTACCCCGGTTGCTACCCCGACCTCATCTTTTTCCTCGACGATGCCAAAGGTATAACGCTCAGGGCCGAGGTATTGCAGCACTGCCGCCTCGTCAATCACGAACTTCTGCGGTGTACTATCTGAAGATTCGCTTTGTTCGGCAACCTTGCGCGCCACCTTCCGGCATAGGCTGGCGATCTCGCGCTCGAGGTTGCGCACACCGGCCTCGCGTGTGTACTCGCGAATGAGCTTGATGATTGCGCCGTCGGTAAATTCGATCTGATCTTCACGCAAACCATGGGCTTCACGTTGCTTGGGGATCAGGAAACCACGGGCAATCTCCATCTTCTCGTCTTCGGTATAGCCGCTGATCTCAATAATTTCCATCCGATCACGCAACGGTAACGGGATAGGTTCGAGCTGATTCGCCGTTGCGATAAAGATCACCTTACTAAGATCGAACGGAATCTCGAGGTAATGATCGCTAAACGCATTGTTCTGTTCTGGATCGAGCACCTCGAGTAATGCTGAGGTGGGATCACCACGGAAGTCAATCCCGATCTTATCGACCTCATCAAGCACGTACACCGGACTGCGCGATTTCGCCGTCTTCATTGCCTGAATAATCCGGCCAGGCATTGCCCCTATATACGTCCGCCGATGCCCACGAATCTCGGCTTCATCACGCACACCACCCAGGCTGGTACGCACAAATTTGCGCCCTAATGCACGAGCAATACTGCGCCCAAGGCTAGTCTTGCCGACACCAGGCGGGCCAACGAAACAGAGAACCGGTGCACGCAGTTTATCACCAGCCAGCTTACGCACGGCCAGATATTCCAGAATACGCTCTTTCACCTTTTCGAGACCGTAGTGGTCTTCGTCGAGCACCCGCCGCGCCTCGGTAATACTGATCTCAGGCAATTCTTCATCGGCCCAGGGCAACGAAAGAATCCAGTCGAGATAGGTGCGGATCACACCGGACTCAGGATTATGCATTCCCTGCTGCGAGAGTCGCTTCAGTTCATGCAGGGCCTGATTCTTCACGTACTCTGGTGCGTTCAGCTCGTTAATCCTACGCCGCAGTTCATCAATCGGGTCTTCACCCTCTTCATCTTCACCCAACTCGCGGCGGATCACACGCAATTGTTCACGCAAGAAATACTCTCGTTGACTCTGGTCAAGAATTTCACGAGTATCTTGCTGGATTTTCACCCGCAGCTTCAAGAGTTCAAGCTGGCGGGCCAGAATCAGGTAAGCCTTGCGTAGGCGCTCAACCGGATCAAGGGTATTGAGAATCTCAAGCCGATCTTTGAAATCGAATGCCGGCCCCCAGGTCACAATATCGGCCAGATGTCCAGGCCGATCGATGCGATGGACAAACTGTACCGCTTCTTGGGGTACCTCACCGAGATGCTCAACAAACTCGTCAACCTGCTGTTTGACCGTCTCCATCAGCGCTTCGACCTCAATACCGCTCACCGGCGAATCAAATACAGGTCGGCAGCGCACTCGATAGAAGGGGGTAATCTGAACCGCTTCGATAATCTGTGCGCGATGCTTCCCTTCCAGAATCACTCGTGCCGTGCCATCGGGGAGCTTGGCAAACTCTTGCAGTTGGGCGATCACCCCGATAGGTGGCAAATTTTGCGGTTGGTTACTTTTATAGCCTTCAAGCTGGTTCTCGCGGACAAAAATGAGTAAGACGTCGCGATCTTCTTCCCATGCCCGCTCCATAGCCCGATAGGATTTCCCCTGTGGCACTTGGAGGGGAATGGTCATGTGTGGCATAATCACCATTTCGCCGAGCACAACCATCGGTAGGCGGCGCTCAGGTTCGGTGAGCAGATCGTCTTGCTCTTCGGGCAGATCATCAAACATTGACATTGGTTCATTCATAAGACTGTTATCTCCTGCGTTCAGAGTGAACGTTTCTCACACCGTGTATCATTCTCGTACTACCCGACAACCTTTGTCGGTGTTGACTGGCGGAATTGCAGTTCGTACAGACGGGTATATACGCCATCACGATCTAGCAATTCCTGATGTGTTCCAATCTCGACTACTTCACCGGCTACTATCACCGCAATCCGGTCGGCGCGCTGCACTGTACTCAGCCGATGGGCAATAACGATGCTGGTGCGACCGGTCATTAAGCGTTCTAACGCCTCTTGTACTAACCGTTCACTTTCACTGTCGAGCGAACTGGTTGCTTCATCCAGGATCAAAATCCGTGGATTTTTGAGGATCGCACGGGCAATGGCGATCCGCTGTCGCTGACCACCGCTCAGGCGTACACCACGTTCGCCGACCAGGGTATCGTAGCCCTCGGGTAACTGACAAATGAAATCGTGGGCATTCGCCATACGGGCGGCGGCTTCAATATCAGCATCGCTGGCATCAAGCCAGCCATAGCGAATGTTATCACGAATACTTCCACTAAAAAGCTGTGTTTCCTGGGGTACGATCCCGATCTGTTCACGCAGCGTATGGATCTGCACTCGTCGCACATCGTAACCGTCGATCCGCACACTACCGGCAGTCACATCATAAAAACGTGGGATCAGACTGGCAATAGTGCTCTTACCGGCACCACTCGGCCCAACCAGCGCCACCATTTCACCCGCTTCGATGGTCAGAGATAGGTTTCGTAGAACCGGTGGTGCCGATACTCCGTTGTTTGCGTGCAGAGACTGATACGCGAATGACACCTCTTGAAACTCAACCCGACCCCGCACAGGCGGGAGCGGAATAGCATCGGGCGCATCGACGACACGTGGTTGCTGATCGAGCAACTCAAACACGCGCGTCATAGCGCCGAGTGCTTCCTGCATCTGACCAAACAACGTGGCAAATGAGCCCATCGATCCGGCAGCCGTTGCTGCAAAGAACAGGAAAGATACGAGATCGCCGGGAGTCAGGTTGCCGGTTGTTACCAGGTAGCCGCCAATTGCCAGAATACCGATCAACGTTACCCACACTGCCAGCGACATAACCGGCTGAAAAATTGCTCGGATGCGGGCACGCCGCAGAGCTGTGGTCACCGTGGTTGCAATGGCTGCCCGAAAACGGGCAATCTCGTAGACTTCACGTCTGAACGAACGTACCACTCGTATTCCAGCAACCGTTTCTTCCAGGATGCTGGTTGCATCGGCCAGCCGATCTTGCACCGTTGTTGAGACAAGGCGAAGCCGATGTCCGAACCAGATCGCGATCAAAACCAGCGTCGGCACCAGGAGCAACGCTAATCCGCTGAGTTGCCATGAAACCACAACCATCAAGATCACAGCGCCGAGCAACTGAATAACACCCTGGAGCAGCGTTGCTAAGCTGGTCGTCACCGTTGATTGAATAAGTGTCACATCATTGGTCACCCGCGACGTAATCTCACCGGTTCGCCTCTGCTCAAAGAAGGCTAGATCGAGCGTCTGCAAATGCTCGTAGGCAGCGATTCGCAGATCACCGACCACGCGCTCACCCACAAAGCTTAGACAATAGGTCTGGATCACACCGGTAACGAGCTGTCCCAATACTACCAAACCGAGGATCTGGGCAAGCTGCGGCATAGGTAATGCCTGATCACCAGTGATCAGATTTACTACCTGCCCTATAGCCAACGGAACGATCAGCCCTAAACCGGAGCCGATAATGATGGCGATCATTGCTGCCACCATCCAACCACGGTACGGACGGAGATAGGTGAACAATCGTGACCAACCAGCACTACCGGTATTCAGGGATGGCAGCGTTAATTGGAACGGTACCCGCAACAATGTCCTCTCCTTCGACGAAGACAGGTACTCTCGTCTTCGTCTACCATCTGTCGTTCACGCAAGTCGACCCGCTTCACTCCGTTCGAGGATGCGCGACATACCGACTAACACCCCTTCAAGTAATTCCAGCAACCGTTCGGTATCGGCTGCCGGAAGATGACCGAGGGCAGCGTGAATTTGCTCACGCCGTGCCTGACGAATCTCGGCAATCAGTGCTAAACCCCGTGGAGTCACCTGTACCATTACTTGCCGACGATCTCGCTCGTGGCGTGTGCGCTCGACCAATTGCTTGTCGAGCAGACGATCAACGACACCGGTAAGGGCTGCTGCCGACTGCTGCGTCGCTTCGGCGAGGTCCGACATCTTGCATTCACCGTTGGTCTGGGCCAAGTGTAACAGGGTGTAAAACTGGGTCAGCGTCAGATTAAACCGTTCATCGTCAAGAAGCTGGATGAACTGGCGCTGTGCCAGCCAACTGATACGCAAGATCATCTGCTCAATAGCGTCGAGTGTCGAGGAGCTATTCATTTCATCGACCAGCTTTGATTCGGTCATGCGTTGCCCTATTGCTAGCGTGTATAGATATTCAACAATGTTGAGTATACCAGAGGCAAGTAATCTTGTAAAGGCAAGATGTTCAAGATGTTCAAGATGTTCGGATGTCCTTCCTCACTCCTCCATCACCACATCTATACGCTACAAACGCCGAAATGCGCTGGAGGGTACGGGGAGATTTCGGACCTCGATTTCTCTTGACAAAGCATTTGCTATTCGGTACGATAGATATGGAACCCATAACTAGATGTACATAATTTCACAGTTGTACGTGCCGCCCTTATAGCGTAGCTGTTGTCCTGCTATCCTTATTTTGCTACGTGCAGGCAAGAACAGCTTTCCTGTGGTAGTGATTGACCGAATTGGTCAGTTCACAAGGAGCCAGTGTGAAGATCGTCGGTAATTACACGTTTGCCGCTCGTCGTGAAGAGGTGTGGGCTGCGTTAAATGATCCAGAAGTATTGGCCCGCACGATTCCCGGCTGTCAACGTCTTGAGCAAGTTGGTGAAAACGAGTATGAGAGCACATTGAAGATCGGCTTACAAGCTGTTCGTGGGGTGTATAGCGGGCGGGTCAAAATTGACAATCTGCGTCCACCCGAGTACTACGAAATACACGTTGACGGTAAAGGTAACAACGGTTTTCTTAAGGGTTCTGGGAGTATTCAGCTTCGCGAAGAGAATGGGCATACCATTCTGGATTATGGTGGTGAAGCGCATGTTGGTGGGACGATTGCCAGTGTAGGTCAACGTTTGCTCGACGGGGCAGCCAAGACTCTTATTTCTCAGAGTCTTAAGGCCTTAGCCGCTCAAATTGAAGCCCGGCGTGCTGGACAGGTAACCTCTGACACTCCCGCAGTGGCGGATGAACCTTCACCAGCTCCTACGGCTTCGGCTGCTGAGCCGATTACGACGACCTCCGAACCTGTTTCGTCTCAGACTTCATCTACTGAACCGACTGAACCAACAGCTTCATCGCCACAGTCAACACCGGCTTCACCACCAGGCGCTGCCGAATCACCTTCATCGGCGACTACTGATTCCGCTTCGTTCCGTCGCACAATCCATGTTCCAGCCGGGGAAGGTTTGAGCGAGATCGACGTTGCTCTAGGTGTCGTTGAAGACTTCTTGAAAGAGCGTCCGTGGGTGCCGTGGGTCATTATTGCTTTCTTGCTTGGTTATTTACTCGGTCAGCGACGCTAATAGTGCGTCGCCGGTGATGCGCATATTCAGTTCATTAACTGGGCGATCTTGCTTTCACTCTTACCCCACCTGGTTCGCCCGCTCTGATCGCAGGTAGTTGGTAGTTCGCTTTACAGACAACGAGGAGGTTGGAGAGTGACAACGATTACGGTCACGGTCAACGGTGTTCGCTATACCAGCGAGGTAGAACCTCGTTTGCTGCTGGTACATTATCTGCGCGAGCACCTGAATCTGACGGGAACTCACATCGGGTGTGATACCAGCCAGTGTGGTGCATGTGTCGTGCATGTCAACGGTGTCAGCGTGAAGTCGTGTACGATGCTGGCGGTACAGTGTGACGGTGCCGAAATCACTACGATTGAAGGCCTGGCTCAGGATGGTCAGCTCCATCCGTTGCAGGAAGGTTTCTGGGAGAAGCATGGTCTTCAATGCGGATTTTGCACGCCTGGGATGATCATGGCTGCTGCCGATCTGCTCAAACGCAACCCCAATCCGAGCGAAGAGGAAATCCGCCACGGTCTCGAGGGGAACCTCTGTCGTTGTACCGGCTACGAGAACATCGTCCGTGCTGTACGCTACGCTGCTGAAAAGATGGCAGCAATGCAAGCGGCTGATTAATTAGTCCGACAACCGTTCACAAAGAACCTAGTGAGGAGTCAAGGATGACCGCTACCGAAATGAAGGAGCGACTGGTTGGGCGGGCGCTGAAGCGCCGGGAGGATCCGAAGCTGATTACCGGACACGGCAACTATCTCGATGACATCAAGTTGCCGGGTATGCTACACATTGCGCTGGTGCGTAGCCCATACGCGCATGCGAAGATTGTTTCTATCGATGCCAGCAAAGCTCTGGCTATGCCGGGTGTCGTGGCTGTCTTTACCGGCAAAGATATGCTCGACATTAATCCAATGCCGGCGGCCTGGCAGGCTGCGGGGGTCAAGAATTATCCTGTTCCCCCCCGAGCACTAGCGGTTGATAAAGTGGCGCTCGTAGGTGATCCGGTGGCGATGGTGGTAGCCGAGAATCGGTACATCGCCCGTGATGCAGCCGATGCAGTTGAGGTTGAGTACGAACCCTTGCCAGCAGTTGTCGATGCGCGCAAGGCAGTTGAACCGGGTGCACCCCAGATCCACGAGGCAGCACCTAACAATATTGTGTTCGAGTGGGAGTGTGGGAATAAAGCAGCCGCCGATGCGGCAATTGCTAGCGCTGAGGTTGTGGTCAAGGAAGAGATTATCAATCAGCGCCTGATTCCTACCCCCATGGAGACACGCGGTTCGATTGCACGTTACGACGCTGCAACCGGCGAATGGACCGTCTGGATGACTTCACAAGCGCCACACGTGCATCGCCTCCTGCTCACAGCGTTTGTCTTCGGGGTCCCTGAAACCAAACTGCGCTGCATCGCCCCTAACGTTGGTGGTGGTTTCGGGCAGAAAATCTTCTGCTACAACGATATGGCCTTCACGATGTGGGCCGCACGCAAGCTGGGGCGTCCGGTGAAGTTTGTAGAAGATCGCTCCGAAAATTACAAGTATTCTACCCATGGGCGTGACCACATTACTGAGGCTGAACTGGCCGGTACCCGTGATGGCAAGATTACCGGTTTACGGGTGAAGACGTGGGCGAATATCGGTGCCTACTTCTCGACCGTTGCCGCTGGTATCCCAACAACGCTGTATGGCCGGATCATCACCGGTGTATACAAGATACCGGCTGCATATGTGCACGTCACGGGTGCCTATACCAACACGGCGATGGTCGATGCCTATCGTGGCGCCGGTCGCCCAGAGGCGAGCTATCTGATCGAGCGGATGGTCGATCGGTTTGCTGCCGAAATCGGTATGGATCCGGCGGAGGTGCGGCGCAAGAACTTTATCCAGCCAGAGGATTTCCCCTACGATAACGGGCTTGGCCTGTTGCCCTACGATAGTGGGAACTACGAACCGGCCCTGAACAAGGCGCTCGAAATTGCCGGTTATGCCGAGTTTCGTAAGCAACAGGCAGAATTGCGCAAGCAGGGTCGCTATCTGGGTATCGGAATTTCATCGTATGTTGAGATCTGCGGTATCGCTCCGAGTGCCTGGATGGGTGGTCAGGGCTGGGGAGCTGGCCTCTGGGAGAGTGCCAATGTGCGGGTCCATCTGACCGGTAAAGTAGTGGTCACAACCGGCTCACTCCCGCACGGGCAAGGTCTTGAAACAACCTTTGCTCAGATCGTTGCCGACGAGCTGGGTGTGCCGATTGATGATGTCGAAATTCAATGGGGTGATACGCAAGGCACACCGTTCGGCTACGGTACGTATGGTTCACGCTCGCTGGCCGTCGGTGGTGTGGCAATCAAGCGTAGTGTCGATAAGATTAAGGAGAAGGCACGTAAACTGGCAGCCCACCTGCTCGAAGCGAACGAGGCCGATATTGTCTTCGAGAACGGCCGCGCTTACGTCAGAGGTTCACCCGACAAGGCAAAGACCATCGGTGAATTGGCCGCAGCAGCGGCGGTCGCCTACAATTTACCGCCTGGGATGGAGCCATTCCTCGATGAGACCAGCTATTACGATCCGCCGAACTGTACCTTCCCCTTCGGTACTCACGTAAGCATCGTTGAGGTCGATCCTGAAACCGGTCACGTGAAGTTGCTGCGCTATATCGCCGTAGATGACTGCGGCAATCAGATCAATCCAATGATCGTTGAAGGTCAGATTCATGGCGGTATTGCGCAGGGTCTGGCACAGGCTCTCTACGAGGGCGCCGTCTATAATGAGGACGGCCAATTGCTCACCGGTACGCTGATGGACTACGCAGTGCCGACGGCAGCGATGGTTCCCCACATCGAAACCGACCATACGGTTACTCCATCGCCGGTTAATCCGTTGGGTGTCAAAGGTGCTGGCGAAGCGGGGACTATTGCTTCGGCGCAATGCGTGATGAACGCCATTATCGATGCGCTGGCGCCGTTTGGCGTGAAGCACCTCCAGATGCCGGCAACGCCGGAGCGTATCTGGAAGGCGATCCACGGCAGTAAGTAAGGGGTTAAACAGCTCATGGGCACAGGGTGGTTATCGACCTGTGCCCCTCTGTCACGAATAAAAGGGAGTAGCTATGATTCCAGCCCCATTCGATTATTACGCGCCGAACAGTCTGGCCGAGGCGCTGACACTGCTACAGCAGCATGGTGACGACGCTAAGATTCTGGCCGGTGGTCACTCACTCCTCCCGGCAATGAAATTGCGTCTGGCCTCGCCAGCAATTTTGATCGATATTAACAAGGTTTCTGAACTGCGCGGGATTAAGGTGAACGGTACGGTCGAGATCGGCGCCCTGACAACATGGAGTGCTATCGAGCAAGATGCCGCATTAGCCAAAGCCTGCCCGATGATGGCTGAAGCGGTCAGCTTGATCGGCGACATTCAAGTTCGCAACCGTGGCACCATTGGTGGATCCCTTGCTCACGCAGATCCGGCTGCCGATATGCCGGCGGTTGTACTTGCCCTCGATGCCCAGATACACGTTGAAGGTCCGAATGGGCCACGAACGATTGCCGCTACTGATTTCTTCACCGATATGCTGAGCACGGCCCTTGAGCCAGGGGAAATTATTACCTCGATCACGTTCAATAGCCTTGGTCCCGGTGAAGGCGCTGCCTACGCCAAGTTCCCTCATCCGGCCAGTCGCTATGCCATCGTTGGTGCGGCGGCCTACGTGAAAATGGAGAACGGTCAGGTCACGGCTTGTCGGGTAGCGATCACCGGTGCCGGCCCCAAAGCCGAACGTCAGCCGGCAGTCGAGCAGGCCTTGATTGGTACCGATGGCAGCGCTGATGCAATCGCTGCGGCTGCGGCTCATGCGGGTGAAGGGATGGACATGCTCGGTGACATTCACGCCAGTGAAGAGTATCGACGGGCGATGTGTAAGGTGTACGCGAAACGCGCGTTGCTTAAGGCGGTCGAACGGGCACGGTAAAGTTAGATCGAAAATGAGCGGGTAGGCGTTGCGCTTACCCGCTTCGTTTTCAGTTGAGCACGTCGGGCCTTTTTTCATATGAGTCGACATGGTCTGGCGGCTCAATTTTTGGACTTACAATTCCAGCGCCGTACCGCGTAGTCCTTCAGGGATAGCTATGTTGAACCGTCCCAACAGGGTAGGCAGTATATCGTAAATCTGCACATTGTCGAGACGCCGCCCGCCGCCGGGTCGCTGTGGATCGCGCCAGATGAACAGTCCGTGTTGTGCATGGTTGGCATCATCGGGACCGGTGTCGTTCTCCTGAGTGAATATCCCGTTACCACCAACTGTTCCCACTGCACGCCAGGCGAGATTACCGAAGTAGACGATCAGGTCGGGGGCAACACCGCGTACAGTACGATAGAGGTGCTGTGGTATGAAGACCCTGTTTCCAAGCAGATGACCGTCTGGACCAGGCATCGCTTCCAGCCGTGCTGCGAGGTCAGCACGTACACGCTCGTACTCCATCGGCGGAATAATGCCCTGCGGTTCACGCCCGCGCACATTGAGAAAGATCCGTCCGTAGTAGCCACCTGCACCCCAAGCGCGGGTGCGCGACCAGTCAACTTCCACCTGATCGAGGT
>Ga0272449_1003911_pt1 | contig 12478 bp, 12 predicted proteins | sample YNPCB0241_FD_198679 | JGI IMG/M metagenome (GOLD analysis project Ga0272449, IMG submission 198679) | Hot spring sediment microbial communities from Yellowstone National Park, WY, United States - YNP-CB-024-1 | ecosystem: Environmental > Aquatic > Thermal springs > Hot (42-90C) > Sediment...
AAGTAGAAGGCGGGGCGGCGTTTGCGCGCAAACGACCGTTGCCGTTGCCGTCCCAGCCCTTTTCCTGGAAGAGGGCCCGGACCTCCTCCGGGGTGATGTACGCGGCCTGGAAGCGTTGCACCTGCCCTTCGGCCACTACGATGAAGTCCCCCCGGCCCAGCAACCGCTCCGCCCCTGTCCCCCTCCAGCCAGTCGCTACCCGCGCATCCTCCGGGCTGGTCACCTTCCCCACCAGCCGGACCGGGAAGTTGGCCTTGACCAGGCTCCCGATGACCGCCGCCGTCGGCTTCTGGGTCGCCGCAATGACATGTATCCCCGCTTCCCGTCCCCGTTGGACAAGGCGGGTCAGGGGGCGCTCCGCGTCATCCCCGGCCACCATCAGCAGGTCTACCAGTTCGTCTATCACCAGGATGACCGTCTGGCTTGTGGCGGGGCGCTCCATCAGCCGGACAAGGCTCCCCAGGGCCTCCACCGCTTCCGCCGGGTCGCTGATGACGGGGCGGGCCAGGTGGGGCAGGTCCGCCAGGTCGCGGAAGGCCGTCCCCTTCGGGTCTACCAGGACAAGGCGCAGGTTGCAGGGCGCAGGGCGCAGAATCAGCGCCCCACCGCTCCCCCGCCCGTTCCCCCCTGCTTCGTTGAAGTAGGCCAGGGAAAGCACCATCGCCCGCAGAAGGGCGGTCTTCCCGCTCCCGGTCGTTCCGGCTACCAGGATATGGGCCACGTCCGGGGACGGCAGGCGGATGAGAATGGGGACGCCGTCATCCGCAATGCCCAGAACGGCGGTCACCGGCGGGACGTTCCGCAGGCCGCGCAGAAGGGGCATCAGGCGGACGGGCTGGGGGTCATCACGGGGGACCTCCACCGCAATGGCCGCCCCCTGGCGGGCCACGCGGACCTGGGGGACGTCCAAAGCGGCGGCCAGTTCTTCCGCCAGGCCCGTAATGGACGCAATGCGGACCCCCATCGCGGGGACTACCTGGTAGCGAATCCAGCGGGGGGTGACGGTCCCGCCCGTCACGCGGGCAGGGACCTTGTGATGAGCAAACAGCGCTTCTATGCGGTCAGCCTGATACTCCAATAGTTGACGCATTGCCTGGGCCTCCGTTTTGTGGTAAAATAACAAATGGTGGGGTTCATTGCCGGGACCTCCACCAGCCCCCCGGTCGGGGCTTTCCGGCTGGGGGGTTCTTTATTGCTCTCTGCTGGTCTGGGTTCGCTCCTCATAGCGCATCCGTTACCTCCCAGTTTCCCCGCGAACACCTATGGGCAATTTCTGGTAACCAGAAATTCGCCCCGGGGAATTTCTGGTTACCAAAAATTCACAGGACGAAGCCCAGGTCTTCCAGGTCGGGCTTGTCGTCATCGCTGGCAGGCCCTGGAGAAGGGGTCACACAGCCCCCCCGAAGCCACTCCCGGACCAGCGCGGACCGCTTCCCCGGCGGCGTGGCTTCCAGCGCCGCAATCAGGGGAGCATCCGCCACCGGATGCAGGGAGAGGGCAATGGTAAACCGCCGCATCCGCCATCGGGAAGGCTTCCGCCCGCGTTTCACCATCGGACCGTCAACCCCCACTTCCACAGCCCCCGCGCGTTCGCCGCCACCGGCTCTTCCGGCACGACCACCTCCGTCCGGAAGGCCCGGCGGAAGGCTTCCTGTTCCCCCCGGAGAATCACCGCCCCACCGCCGACCAGCAGAAGCAGGTCCAGCCGGACGCCGTTCCATATCCGCTCCGCCGTCCCCAGCACCTCCGACAGCCAGGTCGCGCGGGCCTCGTCCGGAATCCGCCCGTCCCGCACCAGGGCTTCCGCTTCGTGGTAGGGGGCTCCCGGCGCGGCCAGGTCCACCAGGCGGCGCACGCCCACCTTGTCCCCACCCACCAGGCGGGGCTCCAGCCGCCCGCCCCGAATGCCGTACAGGTCCAGCGTATTGAAGCCGATGTCGGCAACCGCCACCAGCGCACCTTTGGCCGTCGGCACAGCCCAACGTCCTTCGCCGTCCAGGGCCCAGTCGGCCCAGGCCCCCACCGGCTGGGCCGCGGCCCGCAGGCCCGCCACCGTGAAGGAGAAGTCCTGCCCGTTCACCTGAAGGGAGTGCTTCCGCGTCAGCCGGGCCCGCAGGGAATCCAGCACCGGTCGGGCCACCGCTTCATCCCGAAGCAGGGGGACGGGAAGGCCCAGGATCAGCCGGACGGTTGCCCCGCTGGGGACCAGTTCGGACATCACGGCGTATAGCAGGGCCTCGGCTTCCGGGGACGCCAGGCGGGAGAAGTCCAGGTTCTCCACCACCCGTCCCCAGGAAGGGGCCGAAGGGCCCACGAAGAAGTCGCCCCGGTCAAAGGTGATGCGGCGGGCCCGGCGGGCCGTCCGCATCCCGATGCCCGCCAGTCCCAGGGCGCCCGCAGGGATGGCGACGACAGAGGGGATGACAACGGTCTTCCCGTTGGCAATCCCTTTGGCATTACCGAAGCCTACGTCCAACGCTACGAGAATCGGGTCCATCTTTGCCTCCTTTGCTTACAGGGATTCGGATTCGTTTGTCAGGGGTATCGCCCAGCGCCGCCGCTCCTCTTCAATCTTCCAGCGGCATCGGGCACAAACCCAGTCGCCTGTGGCCCGGCGGCGCTGGCCGCACTCCGGGCAAAGGTCATCTTCCAGGTCCCGGGTCGGCCTGGGCCACACGCGCCAGTCGCTGGTAGGGAAGCCCAGGTAGGTCATTGCTCCACCTCCAACTGCAGGGCCAGTTGCAACGCTCTGGCGGGGGAGAGGGGGCGCTGGGCCGCCTCCGCCCGCCGGATGACGCTGGGGCTGGCGGGCTGGGTCTCCGGCTCTCCCACAGGTCCCACCCAGAGAAGCCCCCGTTGCAGGATGATTTCCCTGGGGGGATAGCCGTACTTCTCCCGGAAGCGGGCCGCCGCCTTCTCCTGGGGGGTGTCCGGGGAGAAACAAAGCCAGTAACCGGGAAGTCTGCCGTTATTCTGCATCCTGCTCCCCTCCCCGGCCTTCGGCGTCCAGGTCATCCCGGTAGGGATTGTGCTTCTGCGTGCCCAGGGTGTCCATCTTGGCTTTGTATGCCAGAAGGCTGGAGTGGTTGATAAGCCAATCCCGGCCTGTTTTAATGGCCTCTACCCGCCCTCTCTTGATCAAGCGGCGGACGTAGACGACAGTATAACCTGAGAGTTCTGCCGCTTGTTGGGTTGTAACCCAGCCCTCTATCCTCCTCATACGCCCCCCGATTAGTTATTTCAATATGATGACACAACTTAACCAACAAAAAAGATGTTTCACTATGATGACACAACTATAGCATAGAAAAAGGGACTTGTCAAGTCCCAGCGAAGTTGGTATGTCCCAAAGTAGGACAACTGCGGGCAATTGTCCTACGACTACTGCCAGGCCCGACGAAATTTGCTACCTCTGGCGGGCGCCTGTCCGCCAGGGGTCATGTTTTGCTGGACCCAGCCGCTTCATTTCCTCAAAATAGGCTATAGTACTGGCCTTGTCTATCCACCAGTCGCGGCCCCGTTTGGTTCCTATAATCCTGCCCCATTTTACCAGCCGGCGGATATAGTTGACGTGGTATCCCGTCAACTCGGCGGCTTCTTGGGTAGTGATCCATTCGGTCGACTCAAAATGGCCGGAAGTGGCCATAATCAATGAGTGCTCCTATAGTAATTCAGAAAGTTTGACGGTTTGCCCAATGAACCAAGCAATCTGCGGCTGGCGGTGGTTTATTCCCTTCCCTTGAAACATTCCGGCTGAACGGTATAAGCTCTATGGAGAGAAGATGTCCAATGGAATCAACGTGGTCAAGTACCACCTGTTTGCTTACGGTAAAGCGTGTAATATTGCCCTATCTTCTTTAAATCCTCATCATCCAGTCCCGCTGCCCTTAAAGCTAACTCATATAAAGGCTCCCCACAGACACCAGCAGAGGCGATTTCCAATCGCCGTACGAGCACATTATAGGCAGAGATATAATCCCATTCGGATAACACTTCTTTTACCAGGGGAACAAATGGTCGGATCAGAGCCGTTGGCGCCGTCAGTACGTCACCCAGTTCCTGCGCCATTGAAGCAGCCGAAAAAGCAATCACCGCCAGTTCGGGAAACCCAAATAAGTACTCAAAAGAAGCCGTGTGTTCTCTGACCATATTTTGCAATGACCCTTGAAGTCCTGGGTTTAGAACGGGCAATAGCCGATATTCTACCGAGAAAGCCGATGGCACCGGTGTTTCTGCCCACCACGGGGCTTCTACCACCTTGCCGTTGGTCCGCATTTCCCCCATACAGGAACTCAGTTTGTGGTGAACATCTTCTACCGAGGCCCGAGTGCCCAGCCCCAGAATCTGGCGAAGTCCTCGCTCGCTCAAGCCGGAAATTCCTCGCACAACGGCTTGCTTGAAGTAGGCAAGATCGGCACGTCGGACCCCCTCATACAGTACTTGTAACCAGGTCGCGCGGCCAAATCGGCCCAACGTTTCGGATACGTCCTGGATAGTCACCACCGGGTCCCCGCGCAGTTCTTGCTCCAGCACTTTTGTGGCTTCCTCTTCAGCCCATACCAGGCAATCCACGTACGTCAGCGAACGAAAGAATTCACCCAGCGCAGGAGCCATCCACTGCGCTACTTTCTTCCTCCACCCGGAAATCGGGACGCGAGCCAGGAGTTGCAAGTAGAGGAGTTTCCGAGCCTGCCGTTCCAGATTTTCTAAGGGGGTCCCCGGTTCCTGAACAGGGTGCCCTTCTCGTAAATCACAGCCTAAAAGATGCCAGGTCCACGCCCGAACGAGATGAGCGTTCTCCACCCGCTTCCAGGTATTGTCTTCCTCATTCAACCACCTTCCGATAGGGCAAACTTCCTCCTGGGCTTGCCCATTCACCAGCACAACTCTCTTGATAGTAAACTCTCCGCCCTGTACCCACTCTACACCCATAAGAGATTCCATGGCCTTTTTCCAGGCAGCCACATGAGTCCGCGCATCAACAAGGGAGGGGGGGAATCCCCAATAGGCAGGGAGTCGCCAGCCGCGCTGGAGATGAGCCTGGAGGTTTCCCTCATTTTGAACAAGGCTTGCCCTTTCGCTTACTACCTCCGAGAACGAAAACACCGGGCCTTCCTGGGCTATATACTGCGTATAATCCGGCTGAGCCCATTGAGACCATAGCGTATGGAATTCGGCATCGGCCATTTCCAAAATATAACGGGCCGGGACGGTTTCTTCTTGCAGAAAACGGTGCGCTCTTACCTCCAAACTCAACAGTGCATCCACCTGGGCCAATGTCTGAATAAACTCTATAAGTGGTTCCCTGACTTCCTGAGCTCTCTTCTCACGCTTCTTGAAAGGATGAAATCCATTCAGGATTGAGGAGACCCTTTGAGCTGTTGCCAGCAACTTCCCCAGGAGGTTCTCTCCTCTTCCTGGCTGACCTGTTTTCAAATCGTATCCCAGTAGGTGCCGAACCCAGGCCCTTGCTCTATGGGCTTCCTCTACCTGCCTGAACCAAATCTCGGTGCCAAAGGGGGCTTCCCCCGGTTCTGCTACGTGCAGGGATTCCTTGCCCGATGCCCCCTCTATGACCCATTTCCCCTGCAATTCTTCCCATCTCCTCCCAACCAGTGCTTCCACAACACCTTTCCACCCCTCCACCAGTGCTTGAACCTCGCTGAATCCATGGGGATACCTTATCCGGTAACGGGGGAACTGCCACCCGGACTCCAGGTGCTGTAAAATATATTGCTCACCGTTCACCCGTTCCACCCATTCTTCCAGCCTCGTGGTGACAAACTGGGGCTTTTGCAAGCCCTCACCGAGGTATTTCTGGTAGTCCGGCTCCACCAGTTCCTGCAGCCGCTCTCGTAATTGTCGCAATGCTTCATAGTATTTCCATTGCTCGCTGAATTCCTTCCCCCAATATCCCACCCGTGCGACGGCAAATGGAATTCCCTGGTTGTAAGCGAGGAGTCCCTGTAAGTCCGCCTCCATCTTCTCCCACATCATTACCTTTGCGGCCATTTCTATCATCTGTGCTCGCAGAGATGCACCTCGCTCCCCAATTCCAACATCCGGAAAATCTACATAAAACCAGCGGGTTGTCGCTTCGGGGAAATCCTGGGAGATTTGCAAGGCAAACGCGGCATCGGCAGCGACCCCCAGAAAGGTGTTCAGAGCCCCTTGTCGGGGATTGACGGAGCGATACGTTAACGGCCCAATTCGGATAAAATGGAGCCTAACGGGTGTGCTTCCATATCGCCTTTGGACGAAATCGGCCAGGAAAGCGCCTGTGAAACGGTGAACCCCTCCCCCGACTCCCCCAACAGTAGACGAGACGATCCACGCCTCAATGGGATTCTCGGGCCCCACTCCCAGCGGCGCAGTTATTCTCTCCAGCGCCTGTTCCAGAGCGACCCGATTTTGGGAATGGCGAATCGCAAGCCCTCCGACAGCAGGGAATTGGGCTAACCCTCGTTCCAGCGAGACTGTAGCGGGTAACTGATCCAGCAGGAATTGAAGGTGCTGGACATCCGGATGATGCTCAAATTTTGTTCGGATATAAGCGGAACCCTGCGATCTCTGGGAGCCCTCTTGTGCGATCCAGCCGCGGGCTTCCTGGAAAAGAAGGCCCGCTGTGCCCACACCGCGGTCCAGTTCCACGAACTGGGAATGGGAATCCCGCGCCGGTATCGCGCGGGCCCGGATCTCCCGGCTGACATCTATCTGCAACTCCGCGTGAACGCCCAGCGCGTCCCGCTGACCCAGAAGGTTTGCCCCGCTGCCGCCGCAGACAATTAATATCCGAATGGTCATCTCTCAACTTCCCAACGGGATGCTTCTCACTCTACGTTCAATCTGCTGGAAGCGAGTTGCCGGGGATTCGGACAATTCCTTCAACCACTCCCCCTGTGTGAGCCACGGATTCCGAATGGCGGATAAGAGGACCTGTTCGCTCAACTTAATTTCCCGCTCCTGATATTTCTTGTAGAGAGTTTTAATGAAAGAGGCGGCCTCCCGTTTCCCTGAAGCCTCCAGCCATTGGGCGATTTTTTCCTTCACGCCAGGAGCGGCATCCATCAGGGTTCTGAAGAGGGCTGTGCCCGCTCGGTCTTCGCTCACTGCTATCCTATGAACATCCTCTTCACTCAGCCCGGTTGCCTGGGGGATGTTCGCTCCTTGCTGGAAAAGATGCCGGAGAAGCCGCTCTGCCTGGGCAAATTGGAAAGACAAATCATAGAGGGCAGGGGGATAATAGCGGGTGAAAATCATCGCCGAGGTTGCGGCACCTCCATCGGTAGTATCTACCCGAAGGCCCATTCTGCGCAGAAATTCATCTAATTCATAGAAGATTCTCCCCAGAACATCCCGCTCATCCCCCGACCAGATCTGGATGTCCCTCTCAAGCAGGGATCTCAGCCAACTCTCTACATCCGCTTGGATTTGCCTATTAAAGGATGCCCGGTCCGCTTCCTGCTCCCATTTTCCACCGATGCGGCGCAACAGGAGAATGGGATCGTAGAGGCGGATGTAGAAAGAGATGCGGATAGATGCCGGGTCATCTTCGCTCTGGGAAATTGCCGCCAGCACCTGCCTGGCCTGAAGGTCCACCCGTCCGGGGAACTCGCTCAGTTGCACCGCCCAGCAGGGGACTCCCTTGCGCTTGGGATCGCGCTGGACCACTTCTCCGGCGAAGTAGACCTCTGGTAACCCGCTGGCATCAGCGAATTCGTGGCCGTAACTCAATACGACCATATGCCCGACACGAACCTCCATTTTCCGGGGGGACCCCCTTGCTCCCAGCCTGAAGGCTCCCTGAAGCACCTCAAGGTCGGCTTTTATCTCTATAGGCGGTTGCTGGACATTGGTCACTGGTTCCGAACTCATGGGTTCCCTCCTTTACTTTTAACTATTGCAAGCAACCTTTTAATTTTGATTCTTTCAAATAACCAGGGAATGGCTCTCGGGATTTCCAGAGCCATAGCAGCTAAAGAAATGCCTATGAGGGGCTTCAGCAAGGGGAACCGTGTTTTATAAAATCCGCACACCAACAAGGCAGCCATGGCGATGATGATAATAATGATAATAATTGCTAAGACCCGCTGCCATTTGGGCTTATTTCGCATACACTCTCTTGCACAAGGGGGCAAATCCAGATCCAGCGTTCTCCAAGTAAAAATGGGGGTCACTAAAAAGAGCATAACTATTATAATAAATGCATTCCACCCACCTCCAGACTTTGCTTCATTAGGCCACCAAATAGCAGATACTATAAGCAAAATCCCCGCAACCAGGATCAGCGAAAGACCCAGCGAGGTTCTAAATATCTGCCAAAGTGATTGCCCCAAAAGCATTGTGCTCCGCTTTTGTTCTTTTGAGTGCTCCCCTCCGTTGGGGGGCCTCTTCTCCGGGGGATTCTCCTCTCCGCTGGGAGGCTTTTTCTCCTCTCGTTCCCTGGAATCTACTAAAGCAGGGATTATAAGGCCGAGAGCTGCCAGAAACCAGTTAGACCATGGCGGAAGAAGGATTTGCTCTATGAACGAGTGCACCAGGGATCTCCGTGGATTATAAAGAGGGGGTTGCGCTACAGGAATAGAGCACTCTTGAGGTTGATCCTCATAAATGTACACAATGTGTATTGAGAGAGCAGGAGAGATAGGGTCTGAGCTAAATAGGGGGATCTGCCCGTGAGCAGTCGCATAAGGAGCCAACGGGGAGAAGGACAATGTCTCAATGTTGGAAGATCCAACAAAAAGAAAAGGCATGTACCAGCCCGAAGAAGGGCTGATAACCAGAGAAGCGGTAACATCTATCGGCATGCTAATCGTGTTACTGACCGTGAGGTACACCCATCGTTTGCTAAAGGGAGCAATCTGGCGGGGGGAATCCACGCGCATCCGCAAGGGACCACATTTGGGTGGACCATCCGGAGAGGGACCAGAGGAATCAGTAGAATAGAGAGTGGGAGACCCGGATTCTTGTCCGAAGTAGAAATCATGTAATATCGGAAACACATAGAGATAATAACTAATAAACAAAATTAACAATAACACAATGGCACAGGCCCAGCCCCGCAAAGAGGTCGGAATGGGTAATCCCCTAAGGCTCATTGTGCACCTCCTCCGATCCCTTCATTTCCTCTCCCAGGCGTTCACATTGCGCCTGTAAATGTCAGGACGAGCAGGTATCACTTTGGAATGATCGGGCCAGTAAATAAGCAAACTCGAATAACCGCACCATCCACTCTCCTTCCCTTTTTCCCTTTTTTCTGCCCAGGCAAGGCATTTAACCAGGGTCATCTTAAATTCTTGCTGGAACTTATTAGGGAAACCGCTGTTATCTCCAGATTGAATGCAACCCGGTCGCGACGCATCCATTTGGCCAGCATTTATCGGCACACAGTACTGGCAAAACCTGGAAACCTCTTGGGGACAAGGAATAGGAGTAGGGCAAACTATACTGCACATACCATGTCCCGACCCACATGGGGCCTTTCCACAGTCTATATATGGATTGATTTTGTTAGTAATCTCATCGGGGGTATAGTCAGAACACAGGAAAACCATAGGAGACACCCCCGGAGGGACATATTGGTATTTAAATTCCAGCGAAAGAGACTTTTCGCCTGACGGAGTTGCTGTTATGGATTCTTGCAACGGTAGAGGGTTAAATCGCACCAGAAGGGTAATAGGCCAAGAGGCAACAACTTGACCGCCGATGCTCTTAATCCGAAGGGAACCTTCATAGTCGCCAGGCTCTACGCTCTGTGGCTGCCAAACAAGGGTGGCATGTGTATCCCGAAACTGTGCAGAAATTAATCCTCCTGCAATTATCTCTGATTCTATCTCTGCAGAAAAACATTTTTCAAAATCTTGCGGGTCAAAGTGAGGTGAGGTCTTCAGCGAGATAGTCAGTGTTGCGGTCTCCAAGTTCACTGAAGGTTCAACTTGATATTCCCATGGCGGAACCGTATATCCCTTCAGCAAATAAAACCCGAAAAGAGATCTGCCTAAGTGGATCTCTATCTCCTGAGGCTCGCAGGAATGGGCAGGGCGAGAGAATCGTTCAAATCCCCGCTCCAGCTTACACAGCCCCGAGTCACAACTTGTGAGAGATCGTGCTTCGCTATAATCTATCCACGGATTTCCCCAGCCAACAGTGGCTATATTTGCTGTGAAAGTAATCGTCTCTCCGGGTAAAGTTACACTGGTCGTACCAGTAAGCCATCCCAATTTGACATTGTACTGATGGCGAGAGAGATCTTCTCCAAACAAGGCATTGCCCAGACTGGTGATCTGCCCCAAATCTTCTAAATTATAGGAGCCAACCAGTCCCTCCTGCCCAAGCCAGGGACTTTCTTCTTCACGGGGAGTTCCACAAAGTACAAGGTGAACCTTAACTCCTGCCTTTGATAGTTTGTACAATTCCTCGCTAATGCTTTGTGCTTCTTGGTCCCTTTGCCGATCTGGAATGTTCTCGCTAAACGTTCCATCAGTGAGCACAACGATCACATTATTGCTTTGCGCATTCAAATACTTCCATACCTGATTCAATGCCTCCCCATATTCATTCGTTTTTTGATTCTCTATACCAGAGACTTCGTGTCTCCAGAATTCCTTCCCTACCTCCTCGGATGCAGGGATGGGGGGGTACGCGTCAATGTCCGGTTTGGGGAACCATATCTCAGAAACAAAGATGGAAGGACTGCCGTTTGTTTCGTTTATCACCGCCCCGACCTGGGTAAAAAAACCAGGTAACTGATAGAGTGTTTCTGTGTAGGGGCAGCGGTTTTTCATACTATTGGACCGATCCACAAGAAAGTATATGGTTGTTAGTTGAGTAGGAGATGGTGTTGGAGTGGCGGTTGGCGTCGGGGGGGTAGGGCTGGTAGCAGTAACCGCAGAAGTAGATGTGGTAGGTGTAACAGGTGAGCAGGCACTCAGGCTAATTATCACCCCCAGAGCGAGAATGCTCCCTACGAGTCCAGCGATCAAACACCGATGGAGGGGCATTGTACATCTCCAACCGAGCAGTTGAGCTGAGCGTGTCCTCTGTGTAATATCAGGCACTCACTTTGCAGGTTCGTAGGGCCAGAAAAAGTTCTCAAAGTTTTCGCCGCACGTTCGTCGCGAGGGGAGATCATCAGTGCAGCCGAGATAGTATACCCAAAAAATACGCGGACCTTCCTGGGTATTACTGATCCAAACGAGCATGCCCCCACGGACTTCGCCACCAGTTGTTTTGTCCTTACCGCCAATGATGGCTAACATTAGAGGGGAAGATAAATCCACAATTTCAATAAGCCGGAAGTCATCTACCGCAGGCCTCACAGATTTACACAGGAATTCAGTTTCCGCATCCGCAAGGTCGGGGGAGGTTTGACTCCAGTATCGCCGTGGGTTTCCTAATATACAGTTGATGGTTATCCAACCCTTTGCTGGATTAGACAATTCTTTAAACGTCTCCGGCGAAGATGGAGGCCCAAAGACATAACATCCTACCAGCAGGGATGATAGGATTATCAGCGTCAAATTCACTCGCAGCGCTTTAGTTTTCATTACTCCCCCCCTTTCTTCTCCAATCTCTCCTTGCGTCTACGTTGCTGGCTTTGGATAAATCGGTGGTAAACTTTTTCTGGCTCTCGTCGAGTAAAGTAAGCTACCACTAGAGTAAATATACTCAGAGTAACCGCTGGATCGGGGGTTGTGGCAAGGATGTTTATTAACCCTCTGAGCAGCGACAGGACGAAAATTGCTCCCACTGGTTGGGTCGGGCTTCCTGAGATTGGCAGGGATGTAGGTTCTGGCAGCCGCAAGAGCGATGGCGGCGTAAACTGATGCAATATATTAGGAAATACCCACCGCCAGAGAAGTTCTGCCCAGATACCAGGTGAGCGCAATACTGCATTTGCAATAAATATGGAAAGCACTCTCTCCACATAGGTCGGGATGGATAAAAGCACAAACCCTATCAATACAAGATAAGAGAGATAAATCGCCAAGTTACGACTACTAAAATAGGGACGGGATGCGCACAGGAGTCTAATAGGTAATTTAACGTCTTTCACTTTAAAGATTGTGTTTAGGGCTACCCACAATGCCCCCCATAACACCACGCTGACAATAAAGAGGCGCGCGGTGCCCGAGAAAGGGATTGGAACAGCAACTGGAAGAAAGGGCATATTTATCCAAACTGGTCTAGATTGAATCTTCCGCGCTAGTTCCACTCCAAAGATCGGAATATATAAAAGTACAACCACAATCACATAGCTGATCCATGCCATCTCAATTCCCCTTTACAGTTCATCTTTGTCCCTGGGACAGCAGGACGATTTTATGCAACCAACGAGGCCGCTGACAGAAATGCTTGCTTTTGCTTGCGTTCTTTCTGCATACGCTCTATATCCCACCGATACCGCTCCACGCGCTCTTGCTGATAGGCTTGATTGGCCATAAGCGTCAGAATAGAGATTGCCTGCAGAGAAGCATGG
>Ga0272449_1003912_pt1 | contig 12476 bp, 5 predicted proteins | sample YNPCB0241_FD_198679 | JGI IMG/M metagenome (GOLD analysis project Ga0272449, IMG submission 198679) | Hot spring sediment microbial communities from Yellowstone National Park, WY, United States - YNP-CB-024-1 | ecosystem: Environmental > Aquatic > Thermal springs > Hot (42-90C) > Sediment...
AAAATTTTATATTTTTTAATGAAAAATAATTACTTTTGGGAAAAATATTGGAAAGGAGGCTTTTAATGTAATGAGGCAAAACATGTCCATATCATTTGTGCTGATCACAATGTTGCTGGCGGCATCTACCCTAACTACTATTGTGAGCTTTAATCCAAGCCCTCTGACTAGCTTTTCAAGTCCTTCAGAGAGCAGAAATGGTGTTGATTGGCAGCAGGTGGAAAAACAGGAATCAAAACGTGGGCCTGAGATTGGAGTTAATGAGACGTTCAGAGTATCTTTAGTGACTGGGGATGTTGTTTACGTTACAAATACTTCAAGAGGTCTTTATGTGGTTTCAGTAGACCCTGCAGATCCATCTAAGATGGGCCAAGGTTTCCAAATACTGCCTTTAGGTGAGCACCTCTATGTTATTCCAAGCTATGTAAACATTAAGAAGTACGATTTGGGCCTCTTCGATGTAGCTTACTTAGTTAAGGAAAACTATTGGAATCTAAGCTACTACCCAATAATAGTTAAAGCCCTGAATAAGGGGGTTTCAGCCTCAATATTGAGTAGCGCGGAGAAGGCGGGGGTGCAAGGTAAATTAGTATCAAGTTCTCTGAATTTGGCTTCTATAAAAGTGAGAAACGAGAAGTTTTCTTTAGCTGATCTCTTTAATCAAGTTTTAGAGTCTAATGACGTAGAGAAAGTTTGGCTTGACAGAAGGGTGCATACAGATCTTTACATAAGTGTTCCATTGATAGGGGCGCCTGATGCTTGGAGCCTAGGCTACAACGGCTCCGGAATAAAGATTGCAATACTTGACACTGGGATAGACCCTTCCCACAAGGTCTTCTATTTTGAAAACGGAACCTCGAAAATTGTTGCCCAAGTAGATTTCACCGATGACAACGACCCCTATGATTACTTCGGCCATGGGACTCATGTCGCAAGTATAGCGGCAGGTATAGGAGTAGTTCCAGTAATCGACTACGCCCGTGAATATATTCCAAATGAGTGGGTTGAAGGTGGGACTCCTATGGGTTGGCATGCGGATGACGGATGCTGGGAGTATGCGCTGCCTTTCCCATTCGCCTTATACGGTATAAATTATACTGAGATTTATGTTTCGAGTAATGGGTTAATAACCTTCCTCGGGCCGGATTATAGCTTTTCAAATAGCATTGACAATTTAGCCTATAAGCTGGCTATTGCCCCCGCTTGGGATGACTGGCGCACAGACAGACGACCTGGAGACGACATTTACATTTGGCAACCTACCCCTGACTCTCTTATCATTAGGTGGAAAGTTGTTGCCTTCTACAATAATAGCATAGAGGCGAACTTTGAAGCGGTGCTTTGCCAAAATGGGACAATAAAGTTCAACTATGGTCCCAGTAACGGTTACGTATCGGCAACGGCTGGAATTTCAAACGGCGGTGGCAGCATAATTGCGGAGGACCTAAACAACCTTAACTATATCGACACTAGAATCTTTACACCATACTCTAGCAGCGCTCTTCTAAGTGGAGTTGCCCCAGGAGCCTTACTCATGAACGTGAAAGTCTTAAACAGGTATGGGTGGGGATGGGAGAGCTGGGTGATAAATGGAGTGGAATGGGCGGTTTTAAATGAAGCTGATGTAATATCAATGAGTCTTGGAGACGGCTATACTGCTGGTGATGATCCACTCTCCCAGATGTGCGATTGGGCCGTCAGCCAAGGCGTTACTGTGGTGGTTGCTGCTGGAAACTCGGGACCCAGATACTGGACGACGACTTCTCCGGGAACAGCATTTAATGTGATAACCGCCGGAGCCTCTGATAAGAATGATAGAATAGCAGGGTTCAGTAGTAGGGGTCCAACATATGATTTTAGGATTAAGCCGGACCTCGTTGCTCCAGGCGTGGGCATCTGGGCTGCTTTGGCTAAAAACTCCCTTATAGAATATTGGGCTAACCAATCTTGGATCCCCGGTATAGATGTGGACGGCGATGGGCGCTATGATTATGTTCAACTCAGCGGAACAAGCATGGCAACTCCACACGTGTCAGGCGCGGCGGCAATATTACTACAGAAGTTCCCAGACTTAAATCCAGCAGACGCTAAGGACATCCTGCTGTCCACCGCTAACTGGCTTCCTGCGTATAACGTGTATGAGCAGGGCTCTGGAAGATTAAACGTCTCATATGCGGTTAGCCCAGTGCTTTACTTGAGCCCGGCCCAAATAAACCTAAAAACCCCAAACGCAAGTGTAGTCAATACTACGATAACTTTAACCAGCCTATGGAATGAGAATGTTACTTTACGCTTTGACGTAGTTGTCTCTAGCGTGGATAATCCAGGATTAGATATTCCAAGCGATGCCTTTTATATTGCCAACGGAACCATAGTGCTCCCGGCTGGAGGCAAAGCTAATGTGACGTTCGTGGCAAACTTCACGTCGCTTCCAAGCTGCGACCTCTGGGGCTTAATAAATGTTATAAACGCTACTGGAGGCAATATTTTAGCCCATGGGGTCTTCTCAGCCTTCAATCACTGGCACAAGCTGACTGTGCAGAAGATAGATATTTATGGCAACCCGGCTGGAGATAATGTTGTAATCGTGTTTTATAACGAGTCTCGTTATCGTCCCTTAACTGGGGGCTATATGTGGTATGGTTATACTGATTCCAACGGAATGATGAGCGTATACTTGCCGGAAGGCTTCTATAACGTGGCGACATCCAGATATGGAGATGGGAAAGTATACGCAATAATAAGGCAGGTTCAATTAACATCTGACGTGACGATAGTTCTCGATGAAAGGGAGACGAATGAGGTTAGATTTGAAAGCAGCCAAAGCCTTACTCCAACCGAAAAAATAATCATATGCGGCGTACCAATCTACGAGGTTTATTCGGGATGGACTTACTTATATATGTTTGGCTGGTTGATATACTACCCCTCATCCCTCAGCGACTATATGCTTACGCCATACCCATCTATCCTGAGCTATAAGCTCGTCCCAAGCGATAAGGTTAACCCATCCTACCCTGACCTACTTGAATCCGACATACTCTATATGCCCACAGCATTCTTTGAAAACGTAACTTCACCCAAGATAATTAGCCCAGACTACATAATGTCGACAAGCATAGAATATAGAACTTATGCAACGCCAATGGTCTCCGCTGAGACAAGCTGGAATCAATGGATGTATGGGGAATATAACGGAAGCTGGTATGGCCTTTACATCTGGTCTCTTAGCTATAAGGTGAATATACCGAAGATTATAAAGGTGAGGATGAACCCATTCTGGCTTGGCACTAGCTTAGATTGGATGGAGCTTAATGTAAATGTGTGGAAATATCGGGATCTTCCGGGAGTTATAACGCCATACTGGAGCTACTACGCCTATGCTCCATTAAAGTATCTGTATGAAGCTGGAAAATATGAGAGTAGACTCTACCTCACTGCTGAACCAGAGTGTCGAATGGCTGACGCCCTCTTTGAATTAAGTAATGGTAGGCTGATTAGCATCAATTTTTGGAGCCGGCAGAAGGGGGCGCTTAACTGGACATATTGCAGCTTCTCAGATGCAACCTACTATGATGTTAAGGTCTTCGTTAATGGAACTGACATTACAGATCTAGTCTCGAAGTACTGGTGGTGGGGGGGTCCTTCCATAGGGGCATGGACAGAAAGCATAAACTTCAGCCTTCCGGCAAAGGTGGAGGTTCTCCACAACTTCACCCGAATCCATACGCTCTCAAACAGCATAAGCGCAAAGCACACGTTCATAGTTGAAAACTGGGGTAACGGCTGGTATTACCATGTACCATTGCAGCTTGATTATGAGAGGGGAATCGAGGTTGTCGGCCTTGACGCAAATAACACGCTTACCGCTATAAAGCCTGTAATCGTTAAAGTCTATGCCCACTCATACTATGATCTTACTCACGCAGCACTAAAGTATAGGTTAGGCGACGCATGGTATAACTCAACCCTCCTATCCGGCTCCCTCATTGGCGGATACCACGAGCTCACATTTGCACTCGACCCAATGGTTAACAATACTTTCGTCGACCTCTCAATATACCTGAGAGATATTAAAGGCAATGAGATGGAGCAGAACATATCTAGGGCCTTCTATGTTGAAAAAATCTACCCATACGGAGTGGTTGAGATTAATGGTCTAGTAAGAACCCAAGAAGGATTATCTTGTCCAGGACTTAGAGTTGAACTGAGAGATTACTTGAATGGGACTCTGTATGCATGGAACTACACGGATGCAAGCGGTCGTTATAGGCTTACGCTAAGTGTTTCTGTCTATCTAGAGGTTTACCTAGATATACCTGAAGTTCCTGAAGGTTACTTTAATTATACCTCTGGATTTTTTGATATTTCTCCTTGGTGGGGGCGGTTCTATGAGCGGAATATAACATTAACACGTTTCTATCCAGGTACCTCAGTATTGCTAGTGGTTGATAATGATGGTTTATTCCACGTGGCGCCAGGCGTCAACTATTCAGCGATAATACAGGTTCTTGATGAACTTCAATTGCCTTATAGTGTCTGGTTAGAAAAGGATCAAGGTATGCCTCCACTTAGTTTATTAAGGGGTTCACGTAGCATCTTCTGGCACACTGGAACTTATTGGTACTGTGCGATTGAACCGAGGGACAGAATGCACCTGCTCGAGCTTCTCAATGATGGTTCCCTCTCTCTTATAGTTGAGGGAGAGGATGTTGGCTACGATTTTGGGAATGACTTCTTCCTAGAAAATGTTTTACACGCCAACTACCTTGTGGATGACTCTGGCGTATCAGGCTTACACGTCACAAATCCTTTGCATCCAATAGCGCAGGGCCTTCCAGACATATTTATATTTCCAACAAAGCCACCTTGGCTAGACGGGGTCTCACCCATATCCGGCGCGGTGGAAATCCTCCGCTACTTTGATACTGTTTCAGGGGAAGATACGCCATATTCAGCGCTCATAGCCTATGAATCAGATAGGATCAGAATTGCTTACGTAACATTCCCAATACACTGGCTGGATGAAATTGTGAAAACAAAGTTAATTAGAAATCTTGTGCTTTGGTCAAGTCAAGCTAGGACGCTAGCTGACTTTCCAGAACCCTATGTAGACCTCTCAAAGAAAATAATATTGTCAACTATTATAGTTGGGAATAGCGATCCTCATGGACCGTGTGGTGGTGCTCATACATTAGATACTGTGGGAGGGATGATGGTGGCAGTTCAATTAGGATACTCGGGAAACGCTGAGACGGGAAGATTCTATCTTGACACTGACATTGCTTGGTACAACTCTTCAGAAGCAAAAGTTTACTTCTGGCCTGTAGATATCGGAAATATCATTACAATAGGGGGTCCAGGAATAAACATGATTACTTGGAGATACTTTGCAAATCCATGGTATGCTCCTGCATATTATCAGTATGTAGATGGTGAGTGGGTTCTCATAACGCCAAACAATATTTACAATAGTAGTGAATGGGTAAGTCCTGGAAAAGACTTAGCTTTAGTGGAGAGTATATATGTTCCAGAAGAGGGAAGATACGTCCTTGTGGCATCCGGATTCGGTGGAGACGGGACTAGAGCGGCATCATTAATACTCCAACTCAGTGGAACAAGCAAAGAGATAATACCATTAGAGGGAACAGCCATGATTATACAATGGATAGACAGCAATAATAATGCGAAAGTAGATGCGGATGACACATGGAATCTCCTAGAGATCGTTCCATAAAAATAGGAACATTCGCGAATAGAACAAAACTCTTCCATATACTACCTTTTCTTTTTTCTATTTTATATTTAGCATTTCATTTTGATCTTTTCATTTCAATATTATTGTTTACTCAGAAAATATTCACGCTCATTCTAACTCCGAATCCGCTAGCTTTCTTTTTAAACATTATATCAATAACCTATGTATCTTTTGTGATCTCCGCTTCTCTCAACCTGAAATTACATGAGCGTCTCATAATTATATTTCTCTTAGCAAACTTTATTGTTTCCGTTTTAACGTTAATACTCGGCTTGGTCAGACTTCTTTACTTTCAAAACGTAATATACGTCATTTACACTCTTCTTATCGTATCTCTACTTATACGCGTAACTTTTCATAAAGATGACAGGTACAATCTTATAAAATTAATGTATCAAGCTTTCAAGGTAACCGCAACTACAAACAAGGCTCTTACAATAATTTTTAGTTGTTTAATGCTTGTCATACCACTTTATGACATATTGATGCCTGATTTAGGCTGGGATGCACTAATGTATCACTTGTATATTCCTGCTTCATGGATTAAGGAAGGTAGCATTCATATTCCATCAGCCACAGAGTACGGAAATTTAAAATATTGGATGTATTATCCTTCCAATGCTGAACTTTTGTACGCATTTATACTCCTAGTTTCTGGCGATGATGCTTTTGTTGAGTTATCTCAATTTTTTCACGGTATTTTCGTCTCCTTAATTATTTATGCTTTCTTAAGAAGAATCAATGTCAAACACGAGATCTCCATATTTTCTCTTCCAATAACATTTGCAATTCCTGCCGTATTTCTTCAATCAGTTACAACATATAACGATTTGATATTGGCGGCTTATCTACTTTGCTCATTTTACTTTATTTACAGATTATGCGAGAAGCCCCCGAAATATTGGAGAATTTTTACGAGCATCTCTCTCGGATTGTTATTAGGCATTAAATATACAGCTGCAATTTACACTATCATTATTTTTCTTATTTCCTTAGCTAGAAGAGAATTACGTTCAAGAAGGCTTTATTATATTTTTCTAGGGAGCTTGCTGTTTGGAGGTTACTGGTATCTTAGGAATTTTATATTAACTGGGAATCCTTTTTACCCTTATAGTCTCGAGATAGGCCCTATTATAATATTTAAGGGTGACATCGATACGACTGAATATCTGTGGTTATTTGAATATAAGATCCAACCCGTGCAATGGTTTTTGCTGCCCGTAACAGAGGAAAAATATGCTCATGATTATGCCGGGTTTGGCATCTTTTTACTATTTAGCCTTCCTCTTTATTGTAAACTTCTACATGACCTAAAGAAAACAGCTTCACTTTACAAACCAATTACATTATTTTTCTTTCTTGTGCCTTTTTATACATTGCTTGTCTGGATAATACAGCCTTTTAAGTTTACAAGGTTTCTTTTACCTGCACTCTCAATAATTGCTAATTCTCCATTAATCGAGTTCTCTCTTCTACAATATAATTTAAAAGTGCATAGAGTCTTCAGAAATGGAATGCTGATGTTAATGTTATTAGCATTATTAATTAATTCTTCATACCTAATTTTCAAGGTACATCCGCTTGAATTCGAAACCGCCATTAATTATTTAGTAAACCAATATGGTATCCCAGACAAATATATAATAATTGAAGTGTGCGGATATGGTGAGGAGAGTAAAGGCTGGGCTTGGATAGGAAAAAATGTACAAAATAGCACTATTGCTTATATAAATACTAATCTTCCGTACTATTTATTTGGTGAAAAATTAACAAATAAAGTTATATATGTAGGCTCTGGTCTTACCGCCGAAGACTTCATTGAAAATTTAAAAGAAAAGGCAGTTAAATATGTCTTTATGGTGAAACGTGAAAGCGATAAGTGGCCGATTGAAAAAGAATTTATTAGGTTATACGTGGAAAAATTTAAACTTCTCTATAATACGAGCGAAGTTGAAATTTACTTTTTCATTGGGTGAAATAAGCATGTCCAAAGTTACATTAGGAATATGCGCCTTAATTGAAAAAGAAGGAGTAAAACAGTTGATTAGAAGATCTTTTAAGGAGGGCGTTGATGAAGTGGTTCTAGTCACTCCTAATTCTCAACTTGCAAGAGAAGTAAAAAAACAATATGCCAATTATAATGTGAAGATCATTATTGAAAATAATCGAAAAGGGAAGTCCGCAGCTATTAATGAAATTTTCAGAAATTCTTCAGGCGATGTAATTTTAATGGCTTCTGCAGATATTAAAGTTAAAGATGGAACAATAACTAAGTTGATTAAACTAATAACTTCCGAAGATAATATAGGAATAGTGGATTCTCATGTTCTTCTTCGAAACCAAAAAGGCAAGTTCTTTACTTCAGTAGTTAATTCAGCATGGCTACTCCACAATCTGACGATGATTGAGCTAAATAACAAAAATAGGCTAGGCCACGTGGCTGGAGACTTATATATTATAAAACAAGGAATAATTCGTAAGATTCCGGAATATATAATAAATGATGATGCATTTATTGCCATAGTTGCTAGATTAAAGGGATATAAAGTGCTACATGAACCTACAGCTATATGTTATATTCTTGGCCCGCAGAATCCATATGACTATATATTGCAAAGGTCAAGAGTCCTTTACGGGCATTTTCAGATTCTCAGATATTTCGGGAGATTCCCAACAACTTTTCAGTTTACTATTGTTAGGAAGCCATTAATTGCCATAGATATAGCAAGAAAGGCTATTAGAAAGATTGGGATAAAAAGAATATTTCAATTTTTTATTGCCTTATTTCTTGAAACTTTATCAATATTTTATTTATTGGTATTTTTTATTCTTATGGGAAAAAAACCTAACATGTGGAAGATTGTGATCACTACGAAAAAGGATTTTATCTAGACTGGTGATGACTGATGAAAGTTTCATTTATACTTCCTCATGATTTCAGATTCTCTCAATGGAGTATAACAGATTTCATTAAAAAACATCATTTCTCAAAAAATTATCTTGAAGCTGTTGGAAAGAAAGGTGTTAAAACAACACTTTACTGCTTTCATCAAGATATTTTGGATGCCATCAAAGTGGATAATATATGTTTCCTTCCAGTAGAGTTTCGATTCCCTCCATTTATGAGTTTTGGAAATGACTTCTCAGAGAAGATAATGGGAGAAATACTTCAAGACAGACCTGATATCATTCATGTATTTAATTACTATGTGTGGTGTTATCCTTCCCTAATTCATAAACTTACCAGTAAGAAAATACCAACAGTGGCTCAGTTCCATGGAATAGTAGATAATTTTTCAATATTTAAATTACTGTTTTTCCGGCGTTTGTATAAAAAAACTAGTCTATTTTTAACTTCTTTTATCTGTGAAGCAGAGAAGATCATAAAAGTATTGAGGGTAAGCCATAAACAGGTTAAATTATTTCCGAATGTTGGAGTATCACTTAGACTTTTTAAACCATATGAAAAGTCTTCAAACCCTACACTACTTTACGTGGGACGATTCCCAAACAATATTAGAAATAAATGGGAAAAAAATCCATTTCTAGTCATAAAATTATTTGAAATTCTTAAAAAAAAGTTTGCTAATCTAAATCTTTTAATGGTTGGGGAAGGTCCCGGCTTATCCAAAATAAAAAGTTATGTAGATAAAAAGGAAATTAACAAGGATGTGCTGTTTAAAGGTTATATTAAACATTGCCATTTGCCTCAGATATATTCAAACGCATGGTTTACAGTGATTCCAATGTATTTTCCGGAAATGACATATCTTTGGGATGGTAGTTTGAAAGAGTCTTTGGCATGCGAAACCCCGGTAATTATATTTGGAGATCATTTTAAACTTAATGAATGGGGTTTAATGATCCCTTATAACAGAAGTAGCGCATTAGCCGAAAAATTACCGAGCATATTTTCCCGATATGATGAATACTTCAGTAATATGAGTTATGTGAGAAAATTATTAGAGAAATACTGTTCATGGGAGAACGTATCGAAACATCTTATTAATACTTACGAAACGATTATTAGAGGTAAATGTGGATGAGAATTAAATTCTTAAAAAGGTCTATGCTATTCCATGTCTTGTTTGGTTTGCTCGTTAGAGAGCTATTTGCCGGATGGACTGGGCATCCTTGGGATTTTGAGGTGTGGGCTAGATTGGGGAAACATGTCGCTTATGGATATAATCCCTACACAATGCTCCATTATGACCCTTTAATAAGTTTTTCCCCATATCAAGAGATGGAATCGATAGGTTATCCTCCTTTAGCAGCATACATATTCGCCTTCAGTTATTTAGTATACATATTTGTCAGCATAAATGTAAATTGGGAGAACCGTTTTATCTACTATTTTATCCTCAAACAACCGATGATCATTTCAGACGTGTTTGTTGGTCTTTTAATCCTGAAATATCATGAAAAAAGAAAACCTGAAAATTGTTTAAATATTCCATATGTCCTGTGGCTCTATAATCCATATTGCATATTAATCTCATCAATATGGGGGGCTCTGGATCCGATTTCAATACTTTTCACTTTTCTTGCGATATATTTCACTAAGACCCGCAAATATCTACTTTCTGGAATAAATCTTGGGATTGCAGCTGCACTTAAAACGCTTCCCTTCATATTTCTTATACCCTTATTGATTAACATTCTTAAAAAAAATAATCCTCAGAGAAAATCTGCCATAGCAAAATTACTTATTGGCTTTATAGTTATATTCTCATCCTCTGTATTAGTGCCCTTTATAATAAATAATTGGAGTTGGAGCGGTTTTTATAATAGCATGTCATATCAAGCAAACTTACCGGTATATGGAGGAATCAGTCCTTTTCTAGTTCTTGAATATATTAAAGAGGATGTACCTTTTTTGTTGCAAAGTGCGCTTTCATCGTTGTGGGGAGTACTACTAATAGCATCATACATTTATTCGTGGAAAAAGGATTTTATTCTAACGCATTCTCTATTATTAACTTCAACGCTATTTGTAACATTCAGAACTTTCACATCGGAGCCTTTAATACTTTACCCTCTACTATTTATAATCATAACTACTGATGAAAGGTGCAAAGCTACGAAGGCTAAACGGGCTTATTCCTTAATGATGCTTGGTCTAGCTAACCTTATAATAAACAACACGTTATTAATGCGATTTATTACACCCGCATGTATGGAAGCCTTTAATGCGGATATTTATCTTAATAATACTGAGCCGACGGCTTCTATTCGTTTGGCTCTTCGCGAAATTTTTGCATTACTACTTTTCCAAGAATTTTTATCAGTAATATTCAATGGAGAACCTCTATTAACTAAAATTGCACGTTTCTTTTCAATTTCAAACAAGAAAAACGTGATCGGATATTTTACATTCTTTTCTTTAACTCTATCTTTAGGATTAGGGCTGGACTATACTATTATAAACATGGTAACGGACTGGTATATTATATTGGAGCAACCTTTTTTCTTAGGTCTTGATCTGCTATCAACTTATCATTTATTTTTAGGTCTGATTTTTCTTACATGGATCTTTACCATAACTCTATTAAAGAAAGGAACAAGAATTGAAAAACTGAAAACATTCTTAGCATTGCTCATGTTAGTAATTATATCTGCAGGGATAGCACTACCAATTTTTCAATATATGAAAACTGGTAAACTAATAATGGGAGAACCTCTCATTTTAATAAAAGGCATATCCATTCAAGATCGAATCTTCTTCGTACTTGCTCTTTCATCCATTTCCGTCTTACCTGTCATAGCGAGCTTAGAGACATTATTAAATAGAATTAAATTAATATCTTTGAGGCGAAGTATAATACAATTTATAAACTTAAGGTTTTAACTTAACCCTAATTATAAATTGGTTTTTTCGGTGGTGTATTTGTACGCGTAGCTACTCTTCGACGCATATGGAGCTGAATCCCCATAAGTATATAGAAGTTATGGCAGAACATAAAATACAGATTGCCTACGGCTCCAATCATCAATTATCTCCAAAGAGGGAAAATAAATAATTTACCAGTAAACTAGTGCGGGGGGTGGGATTTGAACCCACGAACCCCTGTGGGACAGCCGCTCCGAGAGGCATTTTTCTCCTCAGGGCTGCGCCTTTGGCCTGGCTTGGCAACCCCCGCCTTCTAAGATTTTATAAAGTTTATTTTCTAGTTAAATCTTTATCGGTTTGATTTTTAAGAATTTAAGCAGTGATTGTATAATTACGATGGGTTTTAAATGATGATTTCTGCTTTACGCTATGCTTATATTTTTTAACTTAGAATGGGAAATTCATATTAGATTTAAGGTGAAATTTATGTCTAGGGCTTTATTTCTTAAGGAGAAAGATCTGGAGTCTTTTGAGGAGCGCGAGAAATATATTATTACCGTTGTTGGATGTGGAAGAATGGGGCTTCCAACAGCATGCTTGTTTGCAGATGCGGGCTTCAAAGTTATATGCATGGATCTTAATCCCGAAATTGTGGATCAAATTAATAGAGGAATCAGTCCCTTCCTTGAGCCTAATTTAGAGAGGCTCATAAAGAAGAATCTGAGGGAGGGACATTTAACAGCCACAAGCGATCCGAAATCATCGATTCCAAAAAGCGATATAATAATAATCGTGGTTAATACGCCTATTAATGATAAAAAAAGACCGGACTACTCCAACCTTGAGAATGCGTGCAGGGATATAGGATTAAATCTTAAGCCGGGATCG
>Ga0272449_1003913_pt1 | contig 12476 bp, 13 predicted proteins | sample YNPCB0241_FD_198679 | JGI IMG/M metagenome (GOLD analysis project Ga0272449, IMG submission 198679) | Hot spring sediment microbial communities from Yellowstone National Park, WY, United States - YNP-CB-024-1 | ecosystem: Environmental > Aquatic > Thermal springs > Hot (42-90C) > Sediment...
ATATGTTATTAAGTGAAAAGTTGGTAAGTAAAATTCCCCTCTCATAGAGGGATGGCTACCAGAGGCAGATGGGGTGTTATAATTCACCCCTCGTAGAGGGGTGTCTGTCGAAGACAGACGGGGTGTTATAATTCTCCTCTTGTAGAGGGGTGGCAGAGGAACTCTTACGGGGTGTTCATTAATATCATCTCTTCTCCAATTCAACTCTCAGAAATTCCATTACCCCTGATATATTACTCTTTATATCAGAATCAAGTATATGAATCACTTTAAGCCCAAGACTCCTTAAATACTCATCCCTCTCGCTGTCGTACCCTACTTTCCTATCATGACTTATTCCGTCAATCTCAATTATTACTCCAATATCCTTACAATAGAAATCAACGATATAGTTGCCAATTATTTTTTGTCTATCAAAATCAAGACCTAAGAATTTTTTATTCTTAATCTGATTCCACAACAAGACTTCAGACAAATTTCCTGACCTTCTTAAATCTCTCGCTTTCTTTTTAAGTTCAGGATTATATGGCAACTTGTACCATTTAACTATCCCATAAAAACACATCCTCTCCTTTCAGGACTTCCCTTACCAGATGAAAGTGATAACACCCCGATTGCTAACGCAGTCACCCCTCTACCAGAGGGGAATCTTAAATCTAACAATCTCAAATCCTAAAATCTTCAAGCCAAAAATCTAACAACTTGAAATCCAACAATCTAAAATCAAACAATCCAAAATCTAAAATTCTGTTTGTCCGTTCGTCTGTTGTCTGTTATCTATTGTCTTTTGTCTGTTGTCTGTCCTCTGTTTGTCTGTTTGTCTGTCCTCTTTCTGTCTTTGTTCTGTATTCTATCTTCTTTACGGTGCGTATTTTATAAGGTAAATATCAAGATCTCCTACATAAGACAGAGGGCATCCTCCGAAATCAATATTAGTCCCCTGAAAATACCCAGTTGCATATAAATTACCAAAGCTATCCGCGGAAACAGAGTAACCTTCATCAGCACTACTGCCTCCAAATCTCTTACCCCATTTGTAATTTCCATTGCTATCAAACCTGACAGTGAAAATATCAGAATAGTCTGGTGCATTCATATTAGTAAGTGCACTTCCTCCAAAGTCTATAGTAGAACTCTCAAAACTCCCTGTTATATATACATTACCTGAACTATCTACGGCTATTGAAGTAACTACATCATCTTTACTCCCCCCAAAACTCTTACTCCAGAGATGTCTTGAATCGGTTTTTCCACAATCTGATATATCACTCACATCCAATCCAGCATCTGATACATCCTGAATATCCCCTACCACATCCTTAATATCATCAGTTACATCCTCTATTGCATCGCTTATTTCTATATCTGATATATCCTGAACTCTGTATGTCTTGAATAGAGGAATCCATTGCAACCTGAGAATCTCCTATAGCATCACTTCCTAATATATCCCCACTCCCATTCGATGAGACACCACCTCCGCAACCCCAGAATGCAGAAATAATGACCACTAAAAAGACAAATAACATTATTGTAATAAACCAACCACAGTCAATAAGTGGGGAAGGGGTAAGTAAAGAATCCCCTTTCGTGAAAGGGTGTCTTTAAAGAACTCACCGACCACCGACCACTGATAACCGACACGGTTTAATTCATTTCCTACTTCTTACTTAACCATTTATAACTAAATCTTTACCCGAGAAGACAGGTTGTGCTTGACATTTGGTTAGTTTGAATCTAATATCACTCCGCTTTTTTGGGCGAGTGGCGGAATGGCAGACGCGCCAGACTCAAAATCTGGTGAGGCACCCCCTTGTGAGGGTTCAAGTCCCTCCTCGCCCATTTGTATTTTAAAGGAGGTAAAAACGATGAAAGATCTACTGGCAGTCCTTATGATTCTCTTCTTTATCGTCTCCTGTCAGAGCGGGGTCGACACCAGCAAGGGTTCAAAGTCCGAGCCTATTGCAAAGATCGGAAATACCAGGATTACAGTGGAAGATTTTCAGAACAGGATCAATAAACAGAATCCGTTTTTGAGGGCAAGGTATTCCGACCCTGAAAAACTGAAGGAATATCTCAACAACATTGTAAGGCAGGAGGTACTCTTTCTGGAGGCTCAGAGACTGGGTTACGATAAGGATCCAGATGTGGTGGACAGGATGAAGTCTGACTCCATCTCCAAGATGATAGCAAAGGAGTTTGACGAGAAGAAGAAACAGGAACTGGTAACTGATGAGGATATCAAGAGGCACTACGAACAAAACATTAACGATTATAATAAGCCTGAGGCGGTTTATGTCAGGGTCTTCTTTGTAAAGGCGCCAGAGGGGAGTAAGGATAGGACGGCAAAGAAGAAGGAGGCAGAGAAGTATCTGCAAGACATCCTTGCCCACAAGGACGACGACACATATTTCTTCAATCTTGTGAAGGCGAAATCGGATGATGAAGAGCTCAGGACAAGGGGCGGAGAGCTCGCCTATCTCTCAAGGGAGGAACTGACCAGTAAATATGGTAAGGAGTTTGCAGATGCGGCCTTCGGGCTTGCCTCTATAAATGATATTACACCAAAACCGGTTGAGACCAAGGATGGTTTCTATATCATCAAGCTCAGAGGGAGAAGACAGGCGATCAACAGGACACTCGAGGATGTAAAAGAGACTATCAGGATGAAGTTGTACAGCGAGAAGAGACAGAAGGCCCTTGAGGACTGGGTTGAGTCATTGAAGAAGAAGTATAATGTTACAATACTTGAGCAGAACCTCGCAAAGATAAAGGTGGATGTACCTCCCTCAGGGGAGACACAGCCTACACCTAAGCCTGCACAGGTGAATCCACCGGTTAAAAGGTAGATGAATTTAAAAAAATATACCCCTTTTACAATAATCCTTTTTACTATACTCTTTGTGCCTTCACTGGCTATCCTATCCTGCACAAAGGAAGAGAACCAGAAGAAGGAGGATTTCCTTTTCTCCATAGACGACACGAAATATGACCTAACGACTGTATTGTTTGAATACAACAGGTTGAAGGCGGCATCAGAGGGGTTTGACTCCCAAGACTCACAGAAAAGAAGGATAGTAAGACAGAACTTCCTTATGAGATATATTCAGGAGGAACTCCTTTATCAGGAGGCAAAGAGAAGGGGCTTAAAAGTAGACGAGAGTATAATAGATAGAGAAATCGAGGAGATGAAGGAGGGTCATACGGAGCTTACATTCAATACCTACCTCTCCTCTATGATGCTGACTGAGAATACCTTGAGGGAACACATAAGAAGGAGATTTATGATAGAGGAACTCTTAAACTCCCTCGTCGCCGGCAGGGAGTTTTCCGGGGAGGAGATGCGAGAGTACTATGATACCCACAGAGAGGAGTTCAAGAAACCACCTCTATGCAGGATGCAACAGATTGTGGTCAGGACAAGGGAGGAAATGCAGAACATAATCAGTCTAATGAAGAAGGGCTCTGAGTTCGAAGAGATCGCCCGCACATATTCCGTATCCCCGGAAGGTAAATACGGGGGTGATATGGGGTTCTTGCCCATAGACTCGGTAGATGAGCACTTCAGTAATGCCTGTAAGAGGCTGAAAAAGGGTGCCATATCCGATATAATTGAGTCGCAGGAAGGGTACAGACTCTACAGACTCGTGGACTTCAAACCTGAAAAGGCATTGACCTTTGAAGAGGCAAAGAAGGACATCATCATAAGGCTTACAGAGGTGCTGAGGGAGAGGGAACAGAAGAATCTCCTTCGCAGACTGATGAGTGAGCACCGGATATCCATAAACGACCATGTTGCCGAAAGGTTAGAATAGGTGGATACTATGACAGTTTCTCTATTACTGCTTTCACTTATTATCTCAGCCAGCCCGCTGGACGGACTGATACTCGATCGGGTGGCTGCAAGGATAGAGAACGAGATAATACTCTTCTCTGACCTGACACAGAAGGTGGAACTCCTGACAGGAGACAGGGTCGAGTACAACGAGAAGGATCCAAAGATAGCAAAATTATACCAGAATGTCCTAAATGAATTGATAGAGGATAGATTGATTATGCTCGAGTTGAAAAAGTCCGGGCAGGATGTAACAGACTCAGAGGTAAAAGCAACGATAGATGATATTATGAAGCAGCGCGGGCTCACCCAGAGTGAGTTTGATAAACTCCTATCGAATGAGGGGCTCACATTCGAAAGATACAGGGAGGAGATGAGGAGGCAGGTCAGGAAGAACAAGTTTATGGCACTGAAGGTGAGACAGCGGGTGAGGATAACAGATGAGGATGCAAAACTCTTCTATCAGCAGGAGTTCTCCTCTCAGAGACAGGGGAATAATTATGACATTTCGATGATATTTGTTTCATCCATCAACAGGAATAAGGGTGACCCATCCCCGGAGGAGAGAATAAAGACAATAAAAAGACTCCTCAGTGAGGGGAAGGACTTTGCAGAGGTGGCAAAGGAATATTCGGACGACCCCTCCAGGGCCTCGGGGGGACAGATAGGTAATGTCCAGAAGGGTAAAATTCGAGAGGATTTTGAAAAGGTTATATTCGAATTAAAGGAGAATCAGATATCAGAGCCAATTAGTACCAGAGAAGGATACTATATATTCAAAGTGAATAAAATCTCCGATAGTGATATCAAGAGTTTTGAAGAGGCAAAAGAGGATATCAAGCGGATGCTATTCGAAAAGGAGATGATGAAGCAGTATTCATATATGATGGATTCTCTCAAAAAAAAGTATACAATCTACATCAACCTGAAATAATTTGAAAAAAACCGCGAGGTGAAGATATGCCATTGATAATCGGTGTAACTATGGGTCATCCCTCAGGGATAGGTCCAGAGATCCTCATTAAGGCAGCGGTGAGATTCTACAATAGTTCGAGGGATATAAGCCTCCTCATATTCGGAAACAGCAGAGTACTTAATTTTTATTGTACTATACTGGAGGAGGGGGTGAGATTCAGGGAACTGATAAAATCTCAGAGAATCGGTATCGCCGATATAGGAAATTTAAAGGATGATGACTTTCACCCCGGCAGTCCCAGTGAATACGGGAATATAATCCAGACAGAGTTTGTAAAAGAGGCTGTAATGGGTATAAATTCCCATAAACTCTCTGCAATCGTCACGATGCCTATATCCAAGATAGGGATGCTGCGGGAGGGGATAAAGATACCTGGCCATACAGACCTGTTTAAGAGGCTCTTCAATGTCTCCTTTGTCCAGATGCTATTCTATATAAAGGGGAAGCCACTTATTGCCCTCGCCACCACTCACATCCCCATATCCCGTGTTCCCTCGGCGATAAATAAAGAGGAGATAATCAGGCATATCAAAATGCTCAACTATGGTATGCTCAATCTCTTCAGAATCAAAAACCCCAACATAGCCGTCTGTGGTCTGAACCCCCACGCAGGAGAGGGAGGGCTTTTAGGGAGTGAGGAGGAGGAGATTATCAGGCCTGCAATACTCAGGGCGAGGGAGGAGGGGATAAGTGTGGATGGACCTTTTGCGGCAGATTCTATATTCTATAGAGCCTCAAGGGGTAGATACGGGGCGGTACTGGCAATGTATCACGACCAAGGACTTATACCGGTGAAACTCTCCGGGATCTCAAAGTCTGTAAATATCACTCTGGGGCTACCCATAATAAGGACATCACCCGCCCACGGGACGGCATTTGAGATGGCGGGGAAGAATATGGCGGATTACAGAGGGGCACTTCTATCTCTTGAGGTGGCCTCAAGGCTCGCCAGAAGGGGTGGTAGTAATATAGTATGGAACTTCTGAAGATCAAAGGGGCGAGAGAGCACAATCTGAAGAATATTGACCTCTCCTTCGAGAAGAACAAACTTGTCATAATTACAGGGGTCTCTGGCTCCGGCAAGTCATCTCTGGCATTCGATACCATATACGCCGAGGGGCAGAGGAGATATATAGAGTCTCTATCAGCCTATGCAAGACAGTTTCTTGAGAAGTTGAAGAAGCCCGATGTGGACTTCATAGAGGGGTTATCCCCTGCCATCTCCATAGAACAGAGAACCCTCAGCCACAACCCCAGATCAACCGTTGGTACTGTAACCGAGGTATACGACTATCTCAGACTCCTCTATTCTGCCATAGGCAGGGTACACTGTCATATCTGCGGGAGGGAGATCAAGAGACAGACGGTTCAGGAGATAGTCGATCAGATTATGTCTATTGCGGAGAATAGACTGACCATCATCTATGCACCCGTGGTGATGGGTCAGAAGGGCGAATTCAAAAAGGAGATGAACTCCTATAAAAAGAGTGGATTTGCCACAATCAGGATTGACGGGATCGAGTACGACCTGGACGAACATATCGAACTGGACAAGAACAAGAAGCACGATATAGATGTAAGGATTGACAGGATCTCTGTGAGTGCGGATGAGAAAGGGAGATTGACAGATGCGGTGGAAGTAGCTCTGAAACTCACAAAGGGTATCGTGAGAATTGAGGTGCCCGAACTGAAACTCTCAAAGATATTCTCCGAAAGATATGCCTGTATACAGTGTGGTATCTCTCTCCCTGAGATAAAGCCCGCAAACTTCTCCTTCAACAATCCAAGAGGCGCCTGCTCATATTGCACCGGGATAGGTCACCTCTATTATTTTGACCCCGACAGGATAATCCCTGACAAAAGGCTATCCATAAGAGATGGGGCATTCGCGGCCTTTGCGCAGATGCACACATATTTTATTGATGAGATAATGACGGCTCTGAGACTTCTCAAGGTGAGCCCGGATACACCATTTTTCAAACTCCCGGAGAGAATAAAGCGAATACTCCTCTTTGGAAGTAGTGAGGAGGACCCCATATACTTCGAGGGGGTGGTACCATTTCTGGACAGGAGGTATAAGGAGACTGAATCCAGTTATGTAAAGGAGACCCTCGAGAAATACATAAGTTACAAACCCTGTCCAAAGTGTGAGGGTAAGAGGTTAAAGCCCGAGTACCTGAGCGTGTTCATAAACGGGAAGAATATCATTGATGTAACAAACCTATCTATCGAAAAATGCCTCGACTTCTTTGAGGGACTCAATCTCACAAAGAGGGAGGAGGGTATAGCGGGGATGATCCTCAAGGAGATAAAGAAGAGGCTCACCTTCTTAAAAGATGTAGGACTCGGTTATATCTCCCTTGACAGGACCTCCTCGACACTCTCAGGGGGTGAGTATCAGAGGATAAGACTCGCAACTCAGATTGGTACAGCCCTGTCGGGTGTGATCTATGTACTCGACGAACCATCCATAGGATTACATCAAAGGGACAACCTGAGACTGATAAGGACGCTAATGCACTTAAGGGATATAGGGAATACAGTGATAGTTGTTGAACACGATGAGGCTACTATACGAAGCGGGGATGTGATAATAGATATGGGACCTGGGGCGGGTGAAGAGGGTGGAAGGGTGGTATTCAACGGGAGTCTGAGTGAACTGCTCAAGTCCCCCGACTCTATTACCGCCAGGTTTCTAAGAGGCGAAGAGCGAATAGAATTCTCCCCGAGAAGACGCAAAGGCAAGGGTTATCTCACCCTCAAAGGGGCAAAAGGGAACAATCTAAAGAACATTGATATCAGGATACCACTCGGGACACTCACCTGTATAACAGGTGTATCCGGCTCCGGAAAGAGTACCCTGATTATGGACACACTCTACCCCGCCCTCCTCAACAAGCTGGGGCTCTCAAATCTCCCCACTCTGCCATACGACGAGATATCGGGATACGAACAGATATCCCGGTTGATTCAAATAGACCAGTCTCCTATTGGGCGAACCCCTCGTTCAAACCCCGCTACCTACACTGGTGTATTCACACCCATAAGAGATCTTTTTGCACAGGTGAATGAGGCAAAATTGAGGGGTTACAGGGCGGGCAGGTTCAGTTTCAACCTGAAAGGAGGTAGGTGTGAGTCCTGCGAAGGGGCCGGGATGATATCTGTTGAGATGCAATTTCTTCCAGATGTCTTTATCACCTGTGACGAGTGTGGTGGAAGCAGATACAACAGGGAGACCCTGGAGATAAAATACAGAGATAAGAGCATTGCAGATGTTCTGAATATGTCCGTCTCAGAGGCACTCTCCTTCTTCGAGAATCACAAAAGGATTACAAGGATACTGAAGACCCTCGAGGATGTAGGACTCGGATACATCAGGCTTGGATTGCCCGCCACAAACCTCTCAGGGGGAGAGGCACAGAGGATAAAGCTGGCTGCAGAGCTCGCCAAAAGACACGACACATCCACATTTTACCTTATGGACGAACCCACGACAGGGCTCCACTTTGCGGACATAAAGAAGCTTATGAATGTTATAAACAGGCTTGTGGACGCTGGAAATACTATGGTCATAATCGAACACAATCTGGATGTGATAAAGTGTGCAGACTACATAATAGACCTTGGACCGGAGGGCGGGGATAATGGTGGTTATATCGTAGCAGAGGGGACGCCGGAAGAGATAGCCCAATCAGAGAAGTCATATACAGGTAGATACCTCAAACCAATACTCGAGGGCAGGAGATAAGAGGGAAGATACATCTCTCAGATGTAGTTCTCTGGTTATCGAGTAGATCTCCTTGTAAGAGGGATCACCTCTGTCAGTCCTCGAGTATAAAAGTAAATGTGTATTTTATCTTTGCCCTGACTGGCGTCTTGCCGGCATAGGCGGGTTTGAACTTCAACTGATATGCCGCCTTCAAAGCCTCCTCGTCCATCCCGTATCCCATCTTCTTCACAAGTTTTGCAGAAACTACATTCCCCTCCTCATCTATCTCAAGGAGAAGAACCACCGAACCTTCGATACCAAGCCTTCGTGCCTCTGCGGGATATCTGGGTTTGACCTCTTTAATCAACTTTGGCATCGAACTAATGGCATCTATGTTTGCAGCGACATCTGTATTTTCAGATGGCTTTAGGAACTTATCGGAATCCCCCTTCCTGAGTTTTGGGTCGCCTATCATTGTCTCCCCAATCGGGATGGCGATAGATGTGGAAGACTTTCCAGATGTGTCAACAAGTGACTTATCTATACCAAATCTCTGGGAGTTCTGTGCCTCCTCCTCTTTCTTCTCCTCTTTTATCTCCTCTGGTTTTACTACCTTTACCTTCTTTGTGAGGTCTACTACCTTTCTGGGTCTTGGTGCCGGTGGCTTGACCTGCGGCTTTATCTCCTTCTGTGGCATCTCAGGTTTGATATCCCTCTTCGATTCTTTTATAACATTAAACGATATAACCCGCTCCTTTTTGTCTCTGCTGGTCCCGCCCTTTACCACTGCAACACCAAGTACAAAGTGTATTATCAGGGAGATTAGAACAGAGAGGTAGATTACCCTTGTTATCTTCTCTTCATTCATCCTTCTCAATCGAGATGGCAAATTTAGTAATACCAGCCCCCTTCACTGTGTCTATGATATTTACCACCCGTCCGTGATAGACATACCTATCGGCACTGATTATAGCCTGTACATCCGGGTTCAACTCGAGGGCTCTTTTGATCCTCTGCACCAGTGTCTCCATAGAGACCTCCTCCCCGTTCAAGAATAGCCTGTCATCCTTTGTAATCACGATTGCAACTGTAGACGGATTACTCTCCTCACTATTACTCGCCCTGGGGAGTTCGACATTGATAGACGGAGTTACTATATAAGTCGCTGTTACCATAAAGATAATCAGGAGCACCAGCGTTATGTCTACCAGAGGAGTCACATTGATATCTGTAATCATCTCCTCATTATCTGAGCCCTTACCCGCCATTCTTCTCCTCCGAAGATTCTCTCCCGAGCCTCAAAAATGCCTCCCTCGTTGCAGTCTCTGTCTCAGTAATCAATCTCTTTATCCATCTCATAAAGTAGTTGTATGCAACCACTGCAGGGATGGCGACGAAAAGCCCCACGGCCGTAGCAACGAGTGCCTCTGAGATACCAGCCATTACAGTAGCGGCACCACCCTGCTGATTCAGAGAGAGGTCGTGAAAGGCCTTGATTATCCCCAGCACAGTCCCGAACAGTCCTATAAATGGGGCGTTATTCCCTAAGGTACCCAGAAATGCCAGCCTCTTCTCCAGTAAAAGCCTCTCCCTGGCTATCGCTATATTCAAAAGCTTGTCCCTCTCCTTATCATCTTTTCCATTGGTCATTGTATAGTAAAATACCCTCTCAAAAAGGCTCCTCCCGCCCTTTATATCCTCCATAACTGCATTGAATCCACCCTCTCTTCCCCTCTTCATAATCTCATCAAATCTCTCCCTTTTGATCTCTCGTATCTTGAGGATGATAAACCTCTCTATCATAACCGCCACTGAGAATACAGATAGTATCAAAAGTAGATACAATATCCATTCTCCCCCCGAAAGCGTTATATTCAACAATTTCTGAACAAGCATAATATCTCCCGCAAAAAATCGGGCTCTATCTTATATCCCCGATTCCGAATATGCAACTATATTTGACTCCCTGTTGTCTCTTCTACTTTAATGCAGGTTGTCCTGAAATTATACACCAACCGCTGACACGGAATAATTCCCCTCTCATAAAAACAAATGGTTAAGTGGGAAGTGGGAAATGGGTAAATATAAATGGGTAAGTGGGAAATGAGAAATAGGTAAGTAAAATTCCCATCTCGTAGAGGGGTACTCCGAAGACCGACACGGTTCACCGACACCGACACTGTATTTAGGAGGAGTGGGGTGTGTTGATAGGTGAAAAAATTTTCCATTTGCATTCCTGAGTTGATTTGAGTATAGTTTTATCTGTATTAAACCTCAGGAGGGGATCTTTTGGGGTTTGAAAATTCAAATCTTTATTCTTGCATAAAAGATGTTATGATATTTCTTGGGAATGATACTCTTAGAGGAGGTAAGAGACTTAAAGGAGTGGTAATATTAAGTGATGATTTACTGTTAGATGTAAGCCAGATATTCTGGTATAACTTGGCATTCAGTAGAGGAGTTGTGTTTTACTATCACAATGACCATCTGAATACACCAGTAAAGATGACAGATGAGAAGGGGAATGTAGTGTGGGAGGTTGTGGATAAACATCCGTTTGGTGAGTTTGAGGTAAAGGGGAAGACCGTGAATCTATCGGACTACGGAGGAGTAGAGAGTTGGAGTTATACAGTGGAGAATCCACTGAGATTTCCAGGGCAGTATAATGACTACAACTATCGTTCAGTAATAATCTCTGGCAAGAAGGGACCGTATTACAATTATCACAGATGGTATAACCCTGATATAGGGAGATATATGGAGGTAGATCCCATTATTAATATGAATAAAACTATGCCTTTTATAAAACAATACCTGGAATATATAAAGTGCAAGAGTTTTTTAGATATTTATACGGATTTAGAGCATAATTCGGTATATGTCTATGCAGAGAATAACACTATGAGATATTTTGATCCTTTAGGGATGATGTCAAGGGATGATGTGATAAGATGTATGAGAGAAAATACGGTGTGTAATATTGGATGTTTTTCCCATAATTGTACTTGGAAAGGAGCTATTTGTACATTTTGTTTAGTGTGTTGTTTTCAATATGGTGGATCACATCCTGGGTGCTGCCCTTGTATGGCTAAGGCTTGCGGTCCAACATTAGACTGTAAATATGACTGTGAGCAAAAATGTGATAAAATAACTAATGAATGTTTTAAATGTTTAAATTAATCGATGAAGAAAATAAGATTATTTTCGGATAAATTTTATATTAGAATTTTACAGCATTTATTATTTTACCTTATAATTGTCATATTTACTTGTAATGAAAAGTTTTCTAAATACGATTTTATTGAATATATATACATTGCTCTTTTTTTTGCAATAATTATCCTATTCGGTGTAGTTCCATATATTGAAAAGAAGAAAGGAATTTTAACTGATATTGAAGAACAATCATATAAACTAACTACTTTAGAAAAATACATTTACGCAGGGTGTGATGTATTAATAATACTTTTGCTTATTTTAGAGATTAATGATCAGCAAGAAAAAGAGATATTTATTGTAAACATTATTGTTATCGTTTACCTTGTTAAGCATATCTATAATAATTTTACTGGCTCTTCTCAAAATTATTAAATGATTTTGGTTTGATATTATACAAAGGTATTAGTAAATTTAAATGTTAAAGAATTTATCTTCGAGTGATGTTCAAAAATTGATAAATGTATTAATATACATACTAATTGTTCTTGGCTTTTTAGGAATAGTTATAGGAGAGGATAACTATATAATTGAAGCAGGGATTTTCATTTTTGGAGGATTAGTTTTCATACTTCATCTAATAAAGAGAGAGTTAAAAGAAAAAGAGGATATTGTATCAAGAAAGTAGAAAGTCTTTATATGTTTGATAGAGTACCTGAAAGAAGGGAAGAATTCATAAAAAAAGTAGTTATTAGTCCTTTACCACAAATCCGTATAATTCAGATTTCCTCCGCATATCT
>Ga0272449_1003915_pt1 | contig 12472 bp, 9 predicted proteins | sample YNPCB0241_FD_198679 | JGI IMG/M metagenome (GOLD analysis project Ga0272449, IMG submission 198679) | Hot spring sediment microbial communities from Yellowstone National Park, WY, United States - YNP-CB-024-1 | ecosystem: Environmental > Aquatic > Thermal springs > Hot (42-90C) > Sediment...
AGGGACTGCTGAGCAGCCTCAAGTAACCGAACGACCTTCAAACCTGCTTCTCCATCCGTCAAGGGAGTCTTGCCAGTTCTCACGCATTCTACAAAGTGCTTACATACCAACTCTAAGGGCTCTGTCTGGTCTAATTTGGGTGCATACATATCCCCAGTTCTATACTGAATTAAAGCCTGATAACGCTCTTCACTTGTAGCTACCTCTACACCTTTATCGTAGACTTTCACTTGATTATCTGGGTCTAGGTGATCATAGACAATCATCTTCTTGCTACCTCCAATAAGCGTGCGCCGAATCTTCACAGGAGAGAGCCAGTTCACATGGAAATGAGCCAAGATGCCTCCCTCAAGTTGCACCGTCACGTAAGCTACGCTCTCGAGAGGCTTATTGCCATAATGGATATGACTGGCTCCAATCGCCGATACACTGATAGGTTCCTTCTCAATGAGATAGCTCATGATCGAGAAATCATGGGGGCAGAGATCCCATAGCACGTTGACGTCATGTTGGAAGAGGCCCAGGTTCACCCTGACGGAGTCGAAGTAATATATATCGCCGATCTCTCCTTGAGTGATTAGCTCCTTAATCTTTCGGACAGCCCCTGAGTAGATGAAGGTATGATCGACCATCAAAGTTTTCTTGTGGCGGTTTGCAAGCTCAATCAACTCGCAAGCCTGCGATACCTTTTCAGTAAGGGGCTTTTCCACAAGAACGTGCTTGCCGTGCTCAAGAGCACTCTTCGCTAACGCATAATGAGTTGCTACAGGAGTGGCAATAGCGAGAGCATCGATGTCTGTACGCTTGATAAGCTCATCAGCTGATGTGGTAGCCTCCAAAAACGGATGTTGTTTTTGAGCTATTTGTAGTCGCTTGGGACTTACATCTGCTACAGCTATTATCTGGCACTCGTCCACTTTAGCGAAATTACGCACCAGGTTTGGTCCCCAGTAACCATACCCTATAACACCAACCCGAATAGCCATTCTCCCTCCTTAAAGCGCAAGAAAACTGCGAATCTTATCTGCCACGTATTCGATTTGTTCTGGTTTTAATTCAGGATACATGGGCAATGACAGAATAGAGCGAGCACACCGCTCTGCCACAGGAAAATCCCCTTCTCTATATCCTAGGTGGGCAAACGCTTGAGTGAGATGGACAGGCTGAGGGTAATGAATTCCTGTTTCGATACCATGCGCTTTGAGATACTCCTGCAAACGATTTCGGTCCCCTCTCTCCAAGCGAATGACATACAGATGATAAACATGTTGAACGCCTTGCTGAGCATTCGGAACTACAACGCCGGGGATTCGCGATAGCAATTCTCCGTATAAATGGGCGTTGCGCTGTCTCATCGCGTTCCATTGATCCAAGTGTTTGAGCTTGATAGAGAGTGCAACCGCTTGTAGAGCATCTAGTCTACTATTATAACCCACCAGCTCATGTTGGTATTTCTTGATACTGCCGTGATCCCGTAATTGTCTTATTCTTACAGCAAGGGTTTCATTGTTCGTGATTACGGCTCCTGCGTCTCCATAAGCGCCAAGATTTTTAGAGGGGTAGAAGCTAAAACAAGCGGCATCGCCAAAGGACCCCACCTTCTTCCCTTGATATTGAGCACCATGTGCCTGAGCCGCATCTTCAATGACAAACAGATCATGCCGTTTGGCTATCTTCATAATAGTTGCCATATCTGAAGGTTGGCCGTAAAGGTGAACTGGGATGATAGCTCTGGTCCTTGGGGTTATCTTCTCTTCCAGCGCGTTTGGGTCCATATTGTAGGTGTCTGGCAAGATATCAACCAAAACGGGTTTACAGCCTGCATGGGTAATCGCCTCGACCGTAGCGACGAAGGTGTTTGCTGCTGTAATGACTTCATCGCCTGGGCCAAGGCCCAGCGCTTTGAGCGTCAAGGTTATGGCATCGGTTCCGCTGTTGACGCCGATAGCATGCTGAACACCACAATATGCTGCGAACTCCTGCTCAAAGCGTGCGACATATTTCCCCAAGATAAAGGCAGCATCACGGAACACCTCTTGGAGAACAGGTTCCAGTTCATCACGGATGGTGTTGTACTGTTCTTTTAGATCAACGAAGGGGACATTCATAGGAGTTAGCCTCCAAAGCTCCATTACGATTTTAGCCAACTTCTGATGAACAAGCAAACGAAGAGCTCAATGTTACGAATCTCATACTCTCTCCAGCAATCTTTGATATAGGGCCAAGAGCTTCTCAGCTTCTTGCTCCCAATTGTACTTCTCGATCACCGCTCTACGACCGTTCTCCCCCATCTCTTGTCGTAGTTCGGGGTGTTCGATAAGATATTCAATAGCTTGGGCAATCTCTTTGGGATTGAGCGGATCAACCGTGAGACCACACTTATTGCCCTCGACGATTTCTTTCCACAAGGGGAAGTTCGAGGCGATGACTGGAAGCCCAGCAGCCATATATTCAAAGAGTTTGTTCGGTAAAGCCTTCTCGTGGTTTGGAGCGGGATGGAATAATACCAAACCTACTGTTGCACTCTGTGCATGGTGCCAAGCTTCTTCCCAAGATAACCAGCCAAAGAATCGGACACGCTGAGATCCCGGCATTGCTGCCAGCTCTCGTGCCAAGTCAGGGGACTCAAACTTCCCGATCAGTTCTAATCGCACCTTGAGATCAATAGAAAGATACTCCAGGGCGCGCACCATTTCTACTGCGCCTCGCAGTCGGTTAATCACCCCTATATAAATCAATACGAACTCACTTGCATTGATTTGATGTCGGTCTGACTGGGGCAGCGCTGTAAGATCCGGATAATTATGGATAACTATTGGCTCGGGCTTTTTGAAAGCATCAGCTATAGCCTCAGTAGCTGTCACTATTGCGTCCAGATGGTAAGCCACTTGCTTTTCAATGAAGTTCATAACTTTCGCAATTGGCCTTCTTATAAGAGATGGGAGCCAAGCTTTGGTAAGGATGTCCTGAGGAACATCTTCATGCACATCGTAGACCACCTTCGTCCCAGTGAGCAGCTTCAATAACAAGCCCACAAGCAGGAGCTCAGGGTCGTGAAAATGATAAATATCTGCTTTTTGACGCAGTGCCAAACGGAAAATCCGCCAGGTAAGAAAAAAGATTCGCTGGAAGCGATTCTTCGGGCTAGGCAGGGCAATGATCCTGACTCCATTGACGGTTTCGCTTTTATCGTGCTGCGCAATCAATGTCACTTCATACCCTGCCTGCGCCAGCGTCTTTGCTTCCTTATAGAAAATACGAGTATCGAGAGCAGGATGAACCGAGCTTAGAATGCACACTTTTGCTCTTTCCAACTTGAGTTGCCTCCTCTCAGGTTCGCCAGCCAGCCTTAAACTGAACCTTATAGCTCTACACGGCTCCAACGCTGCTGCGCAAAGTTTTATCAAGGAACACTCGTGCCCAGATCTCCAGGGAAGCCCAACGCCAGATGAGCGAATATAGACGATCATTCCCGGCTAGAAACTGCGCCCAAGCGCGATCTACAACCTTAGGGTCAAGCCATCCCCGTTGGCGAAACTCAGAAGATCGAAAGATCTCGTCAAGCCAAGACCGCAGTGGGCCTCTCAGCCAAATGGGCTCAGGTGGTGCGAAGCCCAACTTGTCCTTACGCAAGTGGATCTCGTTAGGCACTACGCCCTGGATAGCGTTGCGTAATACTACTTTGGTAACAGGACCACGAATCTTTTGATCATCGGGGAGAGCGAACAAGAACTCCACTAGCCGGTGATCTAGGAACGGCAGTCGCACTTCGCGGGAAAAGGCCATAGAGTTGCGATCGGCATAGCGCAAGAGAGCAGGCAGCATCGTGCGTGTCAAAGTCTCATACAGGGCTGCTTGTAAAGCGCTCTTGAAGTTATGGGGAAGGGAAAGTTGAGCATCGCTTTCCCCAGTTTGCTCCAATTCTGGCGCAACGGCAAGCGGTCGGATACGCTTTCTGATGGGATGGCGTAGGCTCTGAGGCAGAAAAGTAAAGGCTATTACTGGTAAGTTGGCCAGACCGTGCTCACGCGCGTAGCTATGGAGTGCTTTCATCAGCGTCATCCAGCGCAAGCGAAGAAAAAGATCTTGGAAATATGGGCCAAAATAGAAGTGGTATCCTGCCAACGTCTCGTCACCGCCCTGACCATCGAGGAGCACGGTGACCCCTTGTTCCTTCGCTAAGCGCATCACGCACCACTGAGCATAGATACTAGTAGAGAAGAACGGCTGCTCCTGATGCCAGGTGAGCGCCTCGATCTCTTCTGGAAGGCGTGCCGGATCAGGATAGACCATATGGCCCTCGACGTTGGCCCACTCAATCACCTTCTGAATGTACTTCCCCTCGTCATAGCGTGGATCGTGAAAGCGCGCGGAGAAGGTTTTTTGGGTGCTACCTTGGAGCTCCTTAGCAATAAGGCAGACAATCGTAGAGGAATCAAGACCACCGGAGAGACTGGAGCCTACAGGCACATCCGCGCGCAAGCGGATGCGCACCGCATCTGTCAAGAGCTCTAGGAAGCGCTCTGCATAAGCTGCGTCGCTGGGCAAGCGAATCTCAGCCTCAGGATCCAAGTCCCAGTAGCGCCAAATCCTAAGCGTTCCTTGAGCGCGTGAGTACTTGAGAGCATGGGCAGGCGGCAAAGCTGAAACGTCCTCGAAGAACGTCTCATATCCGACGTCAATCTCGTGGTATGCCAAATATCGATAAATAGCTTTACAGTTAGGCTTGGGAGAAATCAAATCGGAAGCGAGCAAGGCCTTGATCTCTGAAGCGAAGATGAAGAATGCCCGCTCTGGATCATAGTGATAGTAAAACGGCTTTTCCCCAAATCGGTCGCGTGCAGCGAACAGCTCTTGGCGCCTTTCATCCCAAATTGCGAAAGCGAACATGCCATTTAGATAACGCAAGCAATCTGACCCCCACTCTTTATAGGCAGCCAGAAGCACTTCGGTATCGCTATTCGAGCGGAAGCGATGACCATACCGCTCCAGCTCTGCGCGAAGTTCCACGTAATTATAGATCTCGCCGTTGTGTGTAATAACCAAGCCGCTTGCCTCATCCACCATAGGCTGATGGCCGGCGGGGGAGAGGTCAAGGATGGCGAGGCGCCGGCTGCCTAGCTTCACACTCCCATCAGGCGATTGCCAAAAGCCAGCGTCATCCGGCCCACGATGAGCTAAAAGGTCTCTCATTCGAATGAATATGCTCTCACTTAATAGCGATGCTTTACCCACGTATCCAACGATGCCACACATAGCTTTACCTTAGTACTTCTTTATAGACCTCGATGGTTCTCTCTGCATTTCTTTCCCAAGTGTATTGGAGCGCGACCTGGCGTGCCCTCTCTCCTATAGCTCTCGCCTCTTGGGGATTGCTGAGAAGGTAATCAAGAGCTTCCACTAAGCTGTCCACATCTCGCGGTTTAACAAGCCATCCCGTCCTCTTGTGCTCGACAAAGTCCTCAATACCCTCCCCGAAACAGCCGATCACCGGCTTGCCATTAGCCATTGCCTCTAGGTAAACAATACCAAAAGCCTCTTCCCAGCTTGGCAAGACGAAGACATCACAAAGCGCATAAAGCTCCGCTAGCTTCTCACCCCTGATGACTCCCAGTAGATCGACCCGGTTCTGCAAATCAAGCCTATTTATCAATTCCGCCAGTCTGGATCTCTCAGGCCCATCGCCAACTATTAGGAGTTTGACCTCTCTATACTTCTTGGCCAATTGCGATAAGGCTAGCAGCAAATATCGATGTCCCTTGCGCTCAACCAGGTTGCCGACGGTAAGCAAAAAGATCATTTTGCTACTTAAAGGGGGTTTCCTTGGACCAACCTTGCTTAAGGAGAATCCATTATTAACTACTCGTATTTTAGAGCCACATAAATACCATTCTTCTGCAGCTCTCTTTAGATGAGAACTAACTGCGATAACAGCATCAGCCTCCCTGAGAGTCTGCAGTACCTTTCTCCTGCGATTCGTAGAGAGTTGTGCTGCCTTATAGATGTCGGGACTACCGTGAAGTGTAACTACTAGTGGGCAATTGAATTTCTTACTTAAGAGAAGTCCAGCATATCCATCAGGCAGCACTTCATGAGCATGGATCAGATCGAATGGAAAGCCCCGGTACAGTTCTGACACCAGATTTCGAATCCCTCGATACATCCGGTCGCCCGAGGAAGCGAAGAAAAGGGCTCGCGGAAGGGCTATGTAGCGAGGATGGAAAACTGGAATCCCCTCTTGTACTGCATATAGGGGAACCCTTGAATACGCCTTCCATTTGGGACTTAGGTGGTTGATTGGGAAAGGTGTCCACGGCACAGGTGAGATGACCCTGACTTCGAGGCCTTTTCCGACAAGCGCCTTCACCTGCTCATGGACGAAGATCCCCGACACCTCGCTGAACGTTGAAGGATACATGTGGGAGATCACAAGGACTTTCATACATGTGCTTCCCGTCGATTCCGGCAATAATTCAGAAACGCTAGGCTAAAAGCGAACAAAAGCCAATGAGGATTGAGAGCCATTATGGAACTGGAACTGATACTGGCAAAGGAGAAGCCTACTAATCCCACCAGAAGTCCTTCGCAAACCATCCTCTCTGTTTTATCGGACAAGCGGTAATAGATCGCATAGAGCTTGATGATCAAACTCAAGTAAAACAGAAGATAGCCTGTGAAGATAAACACCCCATACTGCACCAGGACCTCAGCCCACCAGTTGTGAGGATTGATGATACCATATGTCGGGTAGACTTGCAAGTTTTCCATCCAGTATTCGGCATTTCCGGCCCCTACACCAAAAGTACCGGTCCTTGCGAGAAAGATCAACGAATTTTTAATTAGATTTATCCTAATGCCAGTAGATCCATAGGAGAGTTCCCGTTCCTCTGTGATACTGGCCAATTGGCTGCTCATCGTATTAAAAGCTTGTTGAGACAATTGAGGAAAAGCGACGAAAATACCTAATATAAGCAGTCCAATTATGAGTGCGGCCTTCAGTTTTTGACGCAGCTTGAGAAGAACAACGAATAAAAAAGCAAATTCTAAAATTACAGAAATATAGTTGGCCCTAGAGCCTGTTGCGATCAGTAAATAGAAACTGGTAACAAGGCCAACGCATCCGGAAGCTCGAGCAAAGAATCCACGTTGGTATCTGATGAAAGCAAGCACTAAAGGTATACTAAGGGCAAGGAAAGTGGCAAACTCATTAGGGCCACTAAATACCGCGCTTGGCATGAAAATGACAGACTGTGGTGCCCCAATAAGTCCCGAAACGCTTAGATGATTCCCGGTCAGATTCTCCCATAGCCCTATCGGAATAAAAGCTACCATGATGAGCAGCCAGAGATAATAAAATCTTTCGAGATCTCTCTTATTGCTGAAATAGTAAACAGTAAAGAAGATAGTAGAAACAGCCATAAATAAAAAGATAATGTCCCGGGCAGCGTCAGCTTTGTTAGCAGCCCAAGCCAGCGATAGAAGGGCATATAGCAACCAGAATGCTAGAAACTGCAAATAGGGCTTAACTTTGATGTGTGAGGCATTTAGCCGCCCTCTTTTGGAGAGAAGCCCCATGGCGAACAGCATCCACAGGAGAGCTAAGAAAATCCGATAAGGGAATAAATGTATAGGGCCTATAGGGATCAAGAAGAATGCTGGTCCTATAAAACCAGCGATGATAGTCAAGTAGAGAAGGATTCTTTCGAGCGATAAGATCTGCAAAAGTCTTCTATTGTGGAATTCACTCCGCTTAGGGACACGACTCTTCATCTTAATAGTGCCTCCACAGCCTGTATCTCCGCCTCCATCCGCTCCTTCCAGCTCCAGAAGTTCTCCTCGGCAAACTTGCGAGCATTGGCCCCCAATTGGTTCCTGAGATTATCATCCGCCAGCAACCTCTTGATCACATTGGGTAGAGTGGGAAGCTCATCATATTCCAGCAGTATCCCATTATACTCATCTTTAACGAATTGAGCAGTGTCACCATTGTTAAGAGTGATGATACACTTCCCAGCCATCATCGCCTCTAACAGAGGATTGCCCACGTTGGACCAGTCATAAAGCGAAAGAAAGATGTCTGCCACAGCCAAGTATTTGGGGATTTCATTATGGGAAACAGCACCCTCAAAGCGGACATTGTTCTTCACACCCAGCTTACAGACTAGGCGTTCCAATTTCTCCCTCTCATGACCTTCCCCAACTATAATTAGTAGGGTATCTGGAAAAGACTTCAGGACCTCAGGTAGTGCCTGGATGCTCCTGTCAACGCGCTTCCATGTATCTAGGCGACTTACAGTAAGCAAAATCCTTTCAACCCCTAAATTAAGGGTCTTCCTTATCTCCTGTGTTGAGGGCAAGTTCATAAAAATTTCACGATCCACGCCGTTCATCCAAAATTTTACTTTGTGCATATTCACTCCAAGCTGCTGTAATACTCTATCGCCTTGCGTTCCGTCATTAGCCATTATTACCAAGTCGGCAGGGATTTTAAGCCCCACAAGATGTTCCCAAGCCCTTATCTTCCAAAATCTCCTATTCATCAAATCTACTTTAAGAATAGTCCCCTGAAAGCGCGAAACCATAGGCACACGCCAAAGCCTCGACAATACTTTGGCAACCGGCACTGCAGAGACTTCGTAGGCATAAACTACATCAATTGAGGTATTCGCTCTTATTTGCTGCGCTTTGACGAAAGCAACTATTTGGAACCATATCCACCAGAACAATCGCGCGAAGAAGCCCACCTTCTTGATACGCATCAACTTCTTCAGCCATTTTGTATCAAAACGAGTAACACGAATATTGGGATGAACTTCATCAACTGAATCCAGTCCCTTATTAGAAGTGATGAAGTACACGTGCCAACCTCTGTCTGCATACCCCTTCAGGGTTTGCCATAATGAAGGAGCTCCTTTGCCCTTACCCATAGACCAAAAGTCAAGAGCGGATATTATCAGAATACATCTTTGCTCACCCATCTAAGCACACCTCGCACTAGGGTCTCTGCCGTCCGTCGGTATAGCGCCCAGTCGCCCCGCTGGGGAAGGAGGACCTTTGCCCAGGAATTGCCGGAGATCCGGCAGTAAACGAACAATATGACAAGAAACGCAATCCCATACGAGGCGGTTGAAGCCCAAGCTGCTCCCTCAATCCCGTACTTTGGTATTAATAGAACGTTTAGCCACACATTCGCTAGCACAGCAATGCCCGTTATATAGGTATTGAGCATGGGCCTCCCTCGTCCCGCAAGATCATTTGCCAATAAGCGCCAAACACTGAGGGCTACAATCCCTGGTAGCAAAATCTGTAAAGGCCGAACCGAAGGGATGAATGCCTCCGAATAAAGTAAGGCAATGATATGGTAAGTTAAGAAGAAGAGAATCAGAGCCGCTAGTGCTGTAGCCCAAAGAATAGTGCGGGTAATCAAGGGAGTAAATTCTTTGCGCCTGAGTTCATCTGCTTCGGCAGCCACCTTGGGGAATAAGACCACACTGGCTGCTTGGGAAATGAGCCAAAGCTTTTCCACCAGCCCCACAGATATGGCATAGAATCCCACAGCTACGGGATTCAGAAACCAATTCACGAGGAACATATCGACTCGGTAGTTTAGAAAACCTAAGATACTTGCTAGATGGGCCTGAGCACCATAAACAACCGCATCTTTAAGGTAAGAAACATTGGGTTTGAGTGAGATGCCTCCTGCCACTTTATGTGCCCAAAAAAAGACTACTATATCCGTTAGGATCCAGGCAAAAATCCCAGCAAGCAAAGCCCCCCTAACTCCCATACCTAAGCTCCAGAGAGCTAGAGCAATTAGAATCAAGAAGAAAAGAGATTGAAAGATGTCCATCATGTTGTATTCTTTGAACCTTTGGACACCCAGTAGAATATATCGCAGATACCAGAAGAAAAGATTTAGGGGAATCATACCCAAGGCTATTAGCAAATACTCATATGCAATATTAGGAAAGAGACTCTCTCGAAAGAGAATTACGATGAATCCGGCGATTAGCCCTACGATTCCGACGATGAAAGAAAGCAAGATGTTACTCCCCAAGATTTCCCTTTGAGAGTAGTAACCCTTAGCTGTATAGAACACAGTGGCAGGGCCTATACCCAAATGAACGAAAGTAACTATCAAGGAGGGAAGGAGTGTCGCCATCGCATAGACGCCTCTTCCCTCAGGGCCAAGTAAACGAGCAAGGATAATGGAGGTACTCAAACCGATCACAAAGGTTAAGATCCCCGTAATGGCCGTAAAGGCGGTATCCCTAACGAATTGCCCCATCTTCATTCCGAACATACAAAGCCAGCAGCCACCTATGGCTCCATCGTGGGCGCCAAATCGCTTTTGCTACCATCTTAATCAACGTGATCCCATAAGGCAGAAAACCTCGTTGTTCTGTAGCACCTGATATTTGGCTTTCAGCAGTTTGATATCCACATTGAGGGCATACAGCCGTGCTCGGTGGGGAAGCATTTCTCCATAAGCGATAAGCTGCATATAAGAACCGATTATATTGAGGCCGTGGCTCTAAGGGGCCTACCTCCTGTAGTTCAGAGAGCGCAAAGCGTTCAAACAGGGTTTTTAACTTCCCGGCACTGAAGCTTCGCACATGGCGATGTGGATTGTACCAACAGCGGCACGCGGGACAGATAACAAGAGCAAAATCTAAATCCTCGTCGTTAGGCACAGAAATTATAATGTACTTCTTGCTGACTCGCTGAAGCTCAGAGAGAGCCTTCTCGAAGACAGGGGAAGGGAGATGTTCAAGAACCTCCAAGCATGTAACCAAATCGAAACTCGCCGCTTCGAAGGGCAACGCAGCAATGTCACCGCGGATTGCTTTAGACTTCACGTATTGCAGGGCTTCCTGACTGAAATCTAAGCCAATGGCCTGGTACCTATCCGGCAGCGAATTTAAAAAAGCTCCATTCCCACAACCTGCATCAAGTATAGTTTGGACATCCGGAGGGATGAGTTCAATTGTTCTGATAATCCTCTCCCGCTCTGCGGGTATGCTGAGGAAATCCTTCTCCCAGAGCGCTGACTGTTCGTAGTAGTCACGCTCAAAGTTAGTCATAGGACCACCTCACTCTTACAAGGTCCGCAATCCGCTCTGCCGCCTGGCCGTCGCCGTAGGGGGCAGCGCTCCCCGACGGCGGTCGCATTGTTCTGGTTGCCTCTAAGATGTGCTGACGATCACAGCCCGCCAGCACGTTCCACCCCGATTCTACTGTCTCCACCCACTCAGTCTCCTCCCGCAACGTCACACATGGCACTTGGAAGAAGAATGCTTCTTTCTGCACCCCGCCGGAGTCCGTAAGAATTATTTTAGCGTACTTCTCCAGCAGCAGCATCTCCAAGTACGAAACGGGCTGAAGAACCTGAACCTCCTTGGGCTCCAGCCCGCACTCTGCGATCCGCTTGCGCGTCCGTGGATGCAGAGGCACGATGACCCGAAGCCCTCCCCGGGCGATCTCCTCCAAAGCTTGGAAGATGGACTGCAATCGCTCCACGTTGTCGGTGTTCTCCGCACGGTGAATCGTAGCCAGTGCGTATGCCCTTGGCTTGAGCCCCAGCCGAGTCAGGATGTCAGACTTTCGCTCCGCCAGCTCTGCATTGTAGAGCACCGAGTCGTACATCACATCGCCCACCATGTGCACACCCTGCGTGATCCCTTCGCGCTCTAGGTTCTTCACGGCTGTCTCGGTGGGGCAGAAGAGCAAATCTGAGATATGATCCGTGAGCACACGATTTATCTCCTCGGGCATCTTTTTATTGAAGCTGCGCAAGCCCGCCTCGACATGCGCCACAGGGATGTGCAGCTTCGCCGCGGCAAGAGCGCCGGCGAGCGTCGAATTCGTGTCGCCGTAGACCATGACGAGATCAGGCTTTTCTTTGAGAAGCACTTCTTCGATGCGTTTTACCATCTCGCCGGTCTGGTAGCCGTGCGTGCCGGAGCCAACCCCAAGATGATAGTCGGGCTCTTTGAGCTCTAGTTCGTCAAAGAAGACGCGAGACAAAGTGTAGTCATAATGTTGGCCGGTGTGGACTAAAATTTCTGTGATAGTCCGATCGGGATGCTCGCGATTATGCTTCTCGATAGCCCTCAAAATCGGGCCGACCTTGATGAACTGCGGCCGCGCCCCGACGATGTCCACAAGCTTCATAGGCTCCTCTGATTTGCCATGAAATCCCTAACTGCTGTGATTATATACCCTTGTTCCTTCTCCGTCAGCTCTGGGAAGATGGGCAGCGAGAGGACCTCGCGGCTCGCCCGCTCGCTCTCTGGGAGCTGCCCCTCTCTGTAACCCAAATGTCCAAAGCACGGCTGCAGATGCAGCGGCAACGGATAGTAGATCTCCGTGCCGATGCCATGCTCTTTGAGATGCTGTTGGAGCGCGTCGCGCCCCAATACCCGAATCGTGTACTGATGATAAATATGCGTGCGATCCGGGGCCTTGTACG
>Ga0272449_1003916_pt1 | contig 12472 bp, 9 predicted proteins | sample YNPCB0241_FD_198679 | JGI IMG/M metagenome (GOLD analysis project Ga0272449, IMG submission 198679) | Hot spring sediment microbial communities from Yellowstone National Park, WY, United States - YNP-CB-024-1 | ecosystem: Environmental > Aquatic > Thermal springs > Hot (42-90C) > Sediment...
TGGTGAATTTCAATTTTGACTGGGCAAATCTCATGACATTTACCACAAAGCGATGAGGCGAAAGGCAAAGGCGTTGCTTTTTCAAGTCCAAGTTGTGCTGATGCGAGAATTGAACCGATCGGTCCTGGATAGACCCAGCCGTAGGAATGACCACCAACGGTTTGATAAACCGGGCAGGCAAGCATGCAAGCGCCACATTTTATGCAATAAAGCGCCTCTTTTAATTTTTCCGACTTGAGAAGATGTGTTCTTCCATTATCAAGCAAGATCAGATAAATTTCCTCCGGTGAATCTGGCTTTTGACCGCGTGGAGAGTTTATCAGTGAAACATAACTTGTAAATCTTTGAGCGGTGGCGCTCCTTCCAAGGACTTTGAAGAAAACAGTTAGATCAGAAAGCCGTGGTATGACTTTCTCTATCCCTGCTATCGCTATGTGAATTTTTGGAAGCGTTGTGCTTAAGCCGGCATTTCCTTCATTTTCAACTATAACAATTGACCCCGTTTCAGCAACGAGAAAATTCGCCCCCGAAATTCCAATGTCCGCATTTAAAAATTTATCCCGAAGAAATCCCCGAGCTATCCTCGTCAGTTCCTCCGGGATAGATGTAAATTCAACGCCGAGTTTTTCGGCAAATAATTTCCCTATCTCATCTCTTGACTTGTGCATTGCTGGCGCTGTGATGTGCGATGGCTTTTCCCCAGCAAGTTGAACTATGAATTCACCAAGGTCGGTCTCAACCGTTTCAATTCCATTCTCTTCAAGAAATTCCCGAAGCCCTATCTCCTCGCTAACCATTGACTTTGACTTTACACAAAGCTTTGCATTTATTCGCTTCGCTATTTCAAGTACTTGATTCCTCGCCTCAATGGCATCGCTTGCGTAAATAACCTTTATCCCGTTTTCAGTTGCTTTCTTCTCAAAGATTTCAATGTAATGCCAGATGTTCTCTATCGCCTCTTTTCTAATATCATGAGCTCTTTGCCTGAGGATTTCCCAATCCGGAAGTTCTGAGACAACCTCAATTCTTTTTGAAAGTGTGTGGTGTATAGCCCTGTTTAAATTTGCCCGTCTTTTTTCGTCCTGGATGAACCTCAAAGCGTTCTCTTTGAATCTCAACGGCGTATATGTCTCTTTCATGGATTTTTCCAGTTTTGATTTAAAAGTTGGCTAAAATTTGAGCTATGTGAATTGTTTTGACTTTAACTCCATTTTTTGACATGTAACCGCCAATGTGCATAAGACAACTTGAGTCAGTTGAAGTGACAAATTCAGCGCCAGTTTTTATTATGTTGTCAACCTTGCTTTTTGCCATTTCCGTTGAGATTTCAGGGAACTTCACAGCAAATGTTCCGCCGAAGCCACAACACCTATCGCCATCTTCAATCTCAAGTAGTTTAATTTTTTTGACATTTCTCAAAAGAACCCTTGGTGAATCTTTTATCCCAAGCTCCCTTAATGCATGACAAGAATCGTGATAGGCAACGCTGTGATTAAATTCAGCTTCGGTTGATTCAACCTGTAAAATCTTCGTTAGAAATTCGGTCAATTCAAAAAATTTGGCTGTGATTTCTTTTGTGTTTTCATCTTTTAAAATTTCGGGGTAAAATACCCTGACCATGCTTGTGCAAGAAGCAGAGGGCGAGACGATATAATCATAGTTTCGGAAAATTTTCAAAAATTTTTCAGCCAGAGCTTTCGCCTCTGACCAGTAGCCACTGTTAAATGCTGGCTGACCACAACATGTCTGCTCAAGTGGATAATCAATTTTCAACTCAAATTTTTTCAGTATTTTAACTGTTGCGACCCCAACATCGGGGAAGAATTGATCAATGTAGCAGGGTATAAAGAGCGCAACTTTCATAATCAAGATTCGCTTCAGTTTGATAATAACTGTCAGATTTAATATATTTTTGAAAAAACAAAAATCAAAACGCAAAAGGGATGATTTTCAAAAAGAGAACGCACACATGTGGTGAATTAAGAGCAAGCGATGTTGGTAAAATTGTCACCTTAAACGGCTGGGTTGACAGAAGAAGAGACCTTGGGGGTTTAATTTTCATTGATTTAAGGGATAGGTATGGGAAAACACAGGTTGTATTTTCACCTCAACATAACGATCAGGCGTATCAAATTGCGAAGGAGTTAAAATCAGAATTTGTCATATCCGTTACTGGAAAAGTTGAGAGAAGACCTAAGGGAGCGGAAAATCCATCTCTTCCAACGGGTGAAATTGATGTCCTTGCGGATGAGGTTCAAATTTTAAGCAAATCGGAGACGCCACCTTTTTTAATTGAAGACGATATAAATGTCTCGGAGGAACTTCGCCTTAAATACAGATATCTTGACCTCAGGAGACCGATTATGCAGTCAAATTTGATCACAAGGCACAGGATGGCTCAGGTCGTGAGGAGATATTTTGATGAGAATGGTTTCATTGAGATAGAGACATCCTTTCTTGTTAAGAGCACGCCTGAAGGAGCAAGGGATTTCCTCGTCCCGAGTCGGCTTCACCCGGGGAAATTTTACGCTCTTCCACAATCACCTCAACTTTACAAACAAATTTTAATGGTTGCTGGGTTTGATAGATATTTTCAAATCGTGAGATGTTTTAGAGATGAGGACTTAAGAGCTGACCGACAGCCGGAGTTCACGCAAATTGATGTTGAAATGTCTTTCGTCACGGAAGAAGATGTTTTTAACATCGTTGAGGGTTTAATTTTCAGGTTGATGAAGGAGATAAAAGGGATTGAGATTCAGTTGCCATTTCCAAGGATTCCATATGTTGAAGCAATTGAAAAGTATGGCACTGATAAGCCAGATTTAAGATTTGATTTGGAGATAGTAAATGCCACTGATATTTTTAAAACGACCGAGTTTAAAGTTTTCAGAGAAGCGATAGAGAACGGTGGAGTTATATGTGGTTTAAATTTGCCTGGCTGTGCGAATTTCTCAAGGAAACAAATTGATGAGTTAACTAACTTTGTAAAAGACCTCGGCGCTGGTGGGCTTGTTCATTTTAAAGTTGAAAATGGGGAAGTTGAATCACCCGTGGCTAAATACTTCACAAAAATTTCTCTACAAAAATTAAGGGAAAGGATGAACTCTCGGGACGGGGACTTGATGATTTTAATTTCAGATCAGCCACAGAAGGTTTATTCAATCCTTGGAAGTTTGCGCCTTGAAATGGGGAGGAGATTAAATTTAATTGATGAGGAACAATTTAAGTTTGCTTGGATTGTTGATTTCCCATTGCTTGAATGGGATGAAGAGGAAAATCGCTGGGTATCAGTTCATCATCCTTTTACTTCACCAAAGCTTGAGGATTTACATCTTCTTGATTCAGACCCTGGGAAAGTTCGTGCAAGGGCATACGACCTTGTTTTAAATGGGAATGAAATTGCTGGCGGAAGTATAAGGATTCACGATGCTGAACTTCAGCGGAAAATTTTCAAACTTCTTGGGATATCGGATGAAGAAGCGAGGAAAAAGTTTGGGTTCCTGCTTGAGGCGTTCAAATATGGGGCTCCACCCCATGGAGGTATCGCTTTCGGATTTGACCGACTTGTTATGCTTTTCACTGGGATGAAATCAATCCGAGATGTCATTGCTTTCCCTAAGACGAGCAGTGCTCTATCCCTTATGGATGAAGCGCCATCTGAAGTTGACCCCAAACAACTTGACGAGCTTCACATACAAGTGAAAAGATAAGAATTTTAAACGATGCTTGACGCAAATAAGAGTGTAGCCAAAAGAATCGGAGTTGATGTAAAACTTATTGAAGCTAAGATAAATGCCCAGAAAAACATTGAAATTTTGGGTGATGATTTAACTTTCTTAAGTGTCAGGGAATCCGAAAGGACAAAGCATGTCCACCGGCTCCATCCCTATCTTGGTAAGTTTATACCTCAACTTGTTGAGGTTTTCCTGAAAAGGTTTTTCAAGAGAGGTGATACAATACTTGACCCCTTTTCTGGTTCTGGGACAACGCTTGTAGAAGCGAATGTCTTAGGCATAAATTCTATCGGCATAGAATTATCCCCTTTCAATGTTTTAATACAAGAGGTTAAAACCAGAAAATACGATATCCGTGAAGTTGAATTTGAAATAAAAGACGCTTTGAGAAGGTTAAAGGCTTTCAGCAAAAGCTTAAATGAGATGTCCCTTTTTGGGTCGCAAATGTTTGAAACCGACAGCCAGTATCTTAAAGAATGGTTTTCGGAAAGAGCTTTGCAGGAAATTTTGTTTTATAGAAGCATAATCAATGATTACAAAAATCAGGATGTTTTGAAGGTAATTCTTTCCAGGTCAGCGCGTTCCGCGCGACTTATCCCCCACTATGATTTAGCCAGACCCAAAAAACCGGTTAAAGATACATATTGGTGTGTTAAACATAAAAGATTTTGCAAACCTGTGGATGAAGCGCTGAAGTTCATAGAAAGATATAGCATAGATACAATAAGAAGGTTGAAAGAGTTTGACAAGATAAGAACTGATGCATTTATTAAAATCATTCAGGGTGACGCAAGAAGCGTTGAACTACCTGAGGACTTGAAGATAGACGGAGTATTTACTTCCCCACCTTATGTTGGTTTGATAGATTACCACGAACAACATAGATATGCTTATGAATTATTTGATTTGCCAAGATATGATGAGCTTGAAATTGGTTCAGCAATGAAAGGTCAAACAGAGAAAGCAAAAGAAGAGTATGTTAATGGAATTGTTGAGGTGTTCAAGAATATAAATAAAAATCTCGTTGATGGGGCTTTGATTTTTATCGTTGTGAATGACAAATTTGAACTTTTCCCAAAGATAGGGGAAAGATGTGGTTTCAAATTGATAGATATCTTTCATAGACCAGTATTTATGAGAACAGAGCGTAACAAAAATCATTTCTTTGAATCGGTTTATTACTTCAAGAAGGATTAAGTTATGGCTTTATCAGAAAAAATAACCTTTCAAATTGCTGAGCATCTAAAGAAAATCGTCCGGGAAAAGTTGAGTTCTTATAAACCCGAAACAATTCATATGCCATTTCATTATAGATTGCTTGGTAGAGATAGATACGCTATGTTTTCATTTATTCACTCAATGAATACAACTTTTGGCATGTCCATTTGGGAGCAGATCGCTGTAATTTTAGCTAAGGGCGCAGGTCATCACGCAGAGAGACAATATAGGTTACTTGGTGAGATAGATAGAGAAACTGAAAAAATCATAAACGAAATTCACTATAACCTGAGGAAGGGCAAAGCATCTGCGGATAAAATAAAAGAAATTGAGCAAATAAGAAGAACAATAAAAAGAGGAAAACTGAAGGAGGACCCGGATTCAGTTGTTGATTTATTTGTGGAAATTAAAGGTGAGGAGAACTACTTTGACATTACCAGTGCGAAACCTAATATGAAAGAATTTGTATCTTTAAAACTTAAACTTCTCAGGTGGACAGCTTTAAGGTTAAGTCAAAACAAGAAAGCAAAGATTTTTACTCGTTTGGCAATACCCTATAATCCGTATTACCCTGAACCTTATGAACGCTGGACATTGAAGGGTTTGTATGATTTAGAAAAAGGTGAAATTTTAATTGGTGAAGATTTTTGGAATTTCATCGCTTCAGATAAAATATATGATGAGCTGTTAGATGTCTTTCAGAAAGTCGGTGATGAATTGCGCGAAGAAATTGATAGAAAATTTGCTGAGTTTAGGAACATTTAAAATCTACTTCGTCAGGACGATTTTTATCGTCTTTGAGAAACTTCCAGCGGTCATTCTACAAAAATATACGCCAGAGGAAATATAACTTCCTTGTTCGTCCCTACCATCCCATATCACTTTATGTCTTCCAGCGGATTTAAATCCTGAGACGAGCGTTTTGATCTCCCTTCCAAGTATATCGTAAATTTTCACACTAACCCATGAATCAAATGGGATTTCAAATTCAATCGTCGTTTCTAAGTTAAATGGGTTCGGGTAATTTTGATATAATTCAAACTTTAATATCTGTTGTCCTGCTTCGGCGACGACGACAGATACGGTTGAGACCTCGTTTGAGGGGTTGCTTTCATTGTGTAACTTATCAAAAGCAGTCACAACATAAAAGTAATTTTTCCCGAGATCAGGTACAACATCCGAATAGCTTATTCTATCCGGACCGACCACAGCTAAAAGATTTTTTATATCGTCTATGTCAACTGGTGAATTTTCAGACCTGTAAATCGCATAATATTTCACACTATCGCCATCTGGTGGTGCTTGTGGCTGAGCCCAGAAAATTTCAAATGTTTTGTCGGCAATTCTCCTTATCGCAACATTTATCGGAGGATTTGGCTTAACACTATCAATCCAAGGCATCGGATAAATGAAGGCAGGATATTTGTATTTTGAATTTATCAAGCTATCAATCAGTCCTTTTAAAAGAAGCGATTTATATCTGAAAAATGTGTTACCTTGGACGCCGATGGCTCTGCTTGTGTCAATTTGTACTAAAATTTCAGATGCTGACCAGTTGCCCGAACCGCTATCCATCCTATATGCAGCTGAACCGGCGTAGATGTGTCTTCCGTAGCTGTTGTTTTTCCAATCGCGCACTAAAACATCAAACTTCGGATTATTTGCAATGTCCCAGTAAATTTGCGGTGAATGGTAATCGTGTTTTCCTTCCATAAGCCAGCGTCTTGAGTCCTGATATATTGAGTAATACGCCTGCCAGCCAGTTGCAAGTGGAGTTCCGTCATCGGCATAAATGTTTTTGTAAATCCCAATTGGAGCAGAACCAACCTTAACCCACGGTTTGACCTTTTTTATGCTATCATAAACCGCTCTGACGAATTTATTTATGTTTTCCCTTCGCCAATCGTCCTTGTTGGGGTATTCATTTGCGTAAAGTGCATAGGTGCTGTCATCGGGGAAATCGGGGTTTGGGTATCTTATGTAATCAAAGTGGATGCCGTCTATATCGTAGTTTCGCACAAGCTCCATAACCACATTGATTAAATAATTCCGAGCTTCGGGTTTGCCCATATCAATCCACCATTCATTGTTCGGTCTGTAATACTTTACAAATTCAGGATGACGAAGGACAATGTGAGGCGGGTTTGTTTGAGGTGGAAGTGTAGAATCATCCTTGACCTTAACCACATTCCACCAAGCGTGAAATTCCATCCCTCTTTTATGCGTTTCTTCAATTGCGAATTTCAATGGGTCGTATCCAGGGTTACGACCCAGGGTTCCAGTTAGAGATGTCGCCCAGGGTTCATATTGGCTTGGATAAATCAGGTCACCGCGAGCCCTTACCTGCATTATAACTGTGTTAAAATTTGCGCTTTTTAATCTGTCAAGTATTTGGATGAGTTCGTTTTTCTGCTGTTGAATGCCCGATGCACTCGTTGCCTTTGCACTTGGCCAATCAAGCCCGTAAACGGTTGTCAACCAGACAGCCCTTACTTCTCTTTTTGGGTGAACCTGAGCGAGAAGCGTGGAGACGAAGAGAAAAAAGGTAAGGATTTTTCTCATATGTAATTTTGACTTGATTTTTCAAAGGTCATAGATGAATTCAATTGCCTTTTCAATCTCGGCAAATTTCACATCGTCAACGAACTTCATTTTTCCGAGCCCAAGAGGTAGATACATATTCAAACGATCGCTGAAAATTTTTTTGTCGTATCCAATATGAGTTAAAATTTTTTCTTTGTCAAGTAATTTTTTGGGAAATTTCACCCCAAGTGAACAAGTCAAATTCTTTATCCTTTCAAATGTCTTCCCATCAATTAATTCCCTTCTCAATGAGATGAAACTTTCTCCAACGATACCAAGCATCACGGCTTCACCATGCTTCAGTTTCCTGTAGTTTAAACCCGCTTCAATACCGTGACCGATTGTATGTCCGAAGTTTAAAACCATCCTCAACCTTTTCTCTTTCTCGTCCTTTTCAACTATCTCTGATTTTACGATTGCGGATCTATGAACGATTTCCAGAAGGACATCGGGATTCGGTTTTAAAATTTTTTCCACATCGTTTTCAATTATCTCAAAGATTTTTCTGTCCTTTATAATGCCGTATTTTACAACCTCACCGAGACCACAGATCATCTCTCGCTTTGGTAGAGAGCTAAGCAAGGAAATATCCGAAAAGACGAACACGGGATGATGAAATGAACCGATCAAATTTTTCCCAAGCGGATGATTTATGGCAACTTTACCTCCAATTGAGCTATCAACTTGAGCAAGTAAAGTGGTTGGGAATTGGATTAAGTTAACACCGCGAAGAAAAGTAGCAGATACAAAACCAGCAAGGTCACCTATTACACCGCCACCAAATGCAATTATCGTCTCATCTCGGCGTAGATTGATTTTTATCAACTGCGTGTATATTTTCATCGCTGTAGATAAGTTCTTGCTTGACTCGCCCGATCTTACAATTATTGGCTCTGGCTTATATCCATTTTTAATTAGAGCATTTAAAAGTTTATCAAGATACAAACTTGAGACATTCGTATCGGTTATGATTGCGACATGGGGTTTTATTTTATGCGATAGGCATAACTTTGGGAATTTTTCAAAAATTTCCCAGCCGATGTAAATCGGGTAATTTCTTTCTTTGAGATTTACGACGACCTTACGCAATTTTGTCCTCAATTTTCTTTAAAATTTCCTCAACCGTTTCTTTTATGCCTTTGTCATCCGTTGAAACATAAAAGTCAGCTTGCAAGTAAAATGGCTCACGAATTTTCAGTAATGTTAAGACCCTTTCAAGTAAAATTTCCTCCGGCAAAATCCTTCCATCCGGTCCAAGCAGTAAAGGGCGATCCGTTTTAAATTTTATCCTCTGGACGAGCGTCTCTGGCGACGCTTTAAGATAAATTAAAATTCCAACTTCTTTCACCAAGTAAAGGTTGTCTTCAAATGTTATAGTTCCTCCACCGAGGGCGACGACAAATTTTGAGAGTTTAAAAATCGTTTCCCTTAAAATTTTACGCTCAATGTTTCTAAAATAAATTTCTCCCCTTTCCCTGAATATATCAACTATGCTTTGTCCCTCAACTTTTTCAATGAGTTCATCAACATCAATAAAATCGTATCCAATTTTTTCGGCTAATATTGGTCCAACTGTGCTTTTCCCACTGCCCATGAATCCCGTCAAGAAGATAAGCGATTTCTTCATAACTGGCTTAAGCTTTCTTTATCTTGTAGATTAAAACATCCGTTCTTGAATTTCTATACGAAACCTTGCTTCTTGAAATGATTTTAAAATCAAACCTTTCACTTTTCAAAATTTCAAAGAACTCAAATGACATCGGTCTTCCCGGATCGGCGAGGTAACAAGTTGAATTGGTCGTCATGGCATTTTTAAATATGTCAACGATGTTTTTGAATAAATTTCGCTCGTAGATTATATCTGCTCCTATGACGAGATCAAATTTTTCTGATATTGACGGAGTTCGCCAGTCAAGAAACACAAATTTCACATTTTCATCGTTTCCTATGTTTCTTATGTAATTTCGCTTTGCAAATTGTAGGGCTATCATTTCGTAATCCGTGGCTGTGGTTATTGCGTTTTTGAAACCAAGTGCGACGGTTGTGAGCCCAAGACCGCAACCAAGTTCCAGGACTTTTTTATTTGAGAACTCGTCGCTTTCAAGTATAAACTCAGCAAGAGCTATAGCTGATGGCCAGACATCAATCCAAAACGGAATTCTATCATCCGAAGAATATTTTTGTATAACATCGTCAAGCGAGCCCTGATAATCATCAGGGTTTAAAGGTGATTCAATCAAGATTTTCTTGTTTGAAATTTCAAATTCAATCAAAGAAGTCCGTTTTTAATTTTGTCTTATTAAATTTACGCAAACTCAGGTCATTTTCCACAGATTTCTCTTGCGTTTTTGGATTTGCCAGTTTAATTTTAAGTGCGAGATTTTTGAAAAAAAATTTCCCCTAAAATGCGATTTAAAAAGTTTTTGACCTTCCTCTTATTGTTAGCTCTTGTCCCAAACTTCATTTTTTCTCAAACGGACACAATCACAGCAAAATATGTTGGTCCTGGCGTAAAGCACATTTCAATTACTTTTCCAAGCGTTCCCTGGAGGATAAACATACTTGAAATTGACATAACGAATCCCTTCATCAATTTGGAGACCGTCAAGGCGTCAAAAAACGGCAGGGAACAGCTTTATGCTTTTGAAAAGACAAGCTCAATGGCGGGAAGAAAAAATTGGACTAACCATACAGTTATCGGTGCGATCAACGGCGATTTCTATGACACAAATACAGGCATACCTGTAAATGTTCAAGTTGAAAATGGTGAGATTTTGAGAAGACCGATTTCAAGATCGGTTTTTGGGATAACAGTTGATAAAAAACCCTTTATTGAAATTTTTAATTACTATGGCGAAGTTTTCGCTGGGGATTCATCAAGGCAAATAGAGGGAATCAATGAAAAAAGAGGAGCTGATACATTGATCCTTTACAATAGTTATTTTGGCTTCTCAACCGGGACTAATCAATGGGGGACGGAGGTTTTAATAAGACCGCTTGGGGATTGGGTTATAAATGACACGGTTTATTGTGTAGTTGATAGTGTTGTGAGTTGGGTTGGAAATATGAGCATACCGCTTGGTAAAGCTGTCTTGTCGGGGCATGGGAGTGCAGGTGGATTTTTAAGGAACAATGTGAAAGTTAAAGACACTGTTAAGATTCTCTTGCGATTGAATCCGAATGTTGGGCGAATTTTTCAAGCGATCGGTGGTTTGCCCAGGATAATAAGAAACGGTGTAAATGTCGTCGCACAGACATATCAACAGGAGGGCGCAAGTTCAAGCTTTACATATAGCAGACACCCGAGAACAGCGGTTGGAATTTCAAGGGACAGCACAAAGATATATTTTTTGACAGTTGATGGGAGACAAAGTTCAAGCGTCGGTATGACGCTTGATGAGCTTGCCAATTTTATGCTCACACTTGGTGTATGGCAGGGTGTGAATCTTGATGGAGGTGGTTCAACCACAATGGTCGTAAGAGGTAAAGTTGTCAACTCACCTTCCGATGCAACCGGGGAAAGGTCGGTTTCAAACGCTATACTTGTTGTGAGCTCAGCACCACAGGATACATTGAACAAAATTGAAATTTATCCGAAAAGGTTGAAGATTTTCCGAGGCGAACAATTCCAATTTAAATTTGAGGGATATGACAGATATTTCAACCCGGTTAATGTCCCATTAAATCAAATTTTTTGGTCGTGTGATTCAACGATAGGAAAAATTGATTTGTCGGGTTTATTCACAGCTGGGAAAAAACATGACAGCGGTTATGTCTATATCCAACATATAAATGGTTTGAAAGATTCGTGCTTTGTAGTGGTTCATACTTTAAAGGAGATTTCAATTTCTCCAAAGAAAGCTGTAACTGACACAAGCAGGGCAATTCAATTTTCCGCCGTTGGTTTTGATACAGAGGGGAATTTAAGGAAAATTTCGGCAAGTGAGATTGAGTGGGAAGAGATAGGCGGGGTTGGAAGTGTAAACATACTTGGTTTGTTCCGTGCATTCAGCGAGGGAAATTGTAAAGTTGTAGGTAAATTTGATGAGTTATCCGATACAGCTGAGGTTCAAGTGATAATTGGAGTGGGCGAAAAGCTCGTTGAAAAATTTGATGAATTAAATTTTTACCTTACGGGCGAAAACATTGATACGATCAAAAGTAAAATTTTTCTGACGGATACAAATTTCATATCTCCAAGTAAAGCGCTTGGCGTTGAGTATGATTTTGTTTATACAAGTGGGAAACATAATTGGGTTTATGTTAATTCAAATATACCTATCCTTGGCGTTCCAGATTCAATTTATATTTATGCTTATGGTGATGGGGGTGTTTATCGGCTTTATTATTTTGTAAGCGATGATAATGATGAAATTTTTGTATTCAGCGTTGGCACTATAAATTGGTCTGGCGAATGGAGAAAGTTAGGTGTGTCAACTAAGTATCCGATACAAACTGTTTCTGGAAGTTATTTTTGTTATCCGATAAAAATTGTAAAGTTAGCGCTCTATTTTGCGGGTTCATATGTTAATGGTGCTGAATATACTGGCAAAATTTTGTTTGATGATTTGTCTGTGACCTATCCAGTCAAAGTTACAATGGTTGAGGATGGCGGTGTAAATGAAAGTTTAGAGTTTAAATTATACCCAAATTTTCCCAATCCGTTTAATCCGAAGACAAAATTAAAATTTTCAATTTCTCATTCCGCTTCTAATTACGATGTTGAGGTTGTCATCTATGATTTGCTTGGCAGAAAAGTCAAGGAGTTCTTAATTGGGAGATTGAATCCCGGGGTTTATGAGCTTGAACTTGAGGCGATGGAACTTGCAAGTGGGGTTTATTTTTGTGTTTTAAAGGCGGGAAAATTTTACGATTCAATCAAAATCATCGCTTTGAAATGAAAATGGACGCCGAAAAAATAGTTGAAGCGGTTGATA
>Ga0272449_1003919_pt1 | contig 12470 bp, 18 predicted proteins | sample YNPCB0241_FD_198679 | JGI IMG/M metagenome (GOLD analysis project Ga0272449, IMG submission 198679) | Hot spring sediment microbial communities from Yellowstone National Park, WY, United States - YNP-CB-024-1 | ecosystem: Environmental > Aquatic > Thermal springs > Hot (42-90C) > Sediment...
CGCCTGCGCCAAGCCTTCTAGACACGACGTCGTAGAAGCCATAGTACATGTTCATCTCTCGCGTCTCGTGGTTCCCCCTGAGCAGGTAGACCCGGGATGGCTCTGTCTGCTTCGCCTCTAGGAGCCTCACCAGGTTCTCGAGCTGGTAGGGGCCGCGGTCAACATAGTCTCCGAGAAAAATTATCACTCCGCTCGCACACCTGTCCAGCACCCTCTCGGAGGTCTCGTGGTCTCCATGCGTATCCCCCACAACTAGGGCGCTCCCCGCCTCGATATGCAGGACCGGCCCCTCCCTCGAGAGAATTGCCATAGTATCCTCCACAACCCGCCTCACAGTCCCGAGACTAATCGACAAACCCCCTTATTCCCGATGATGTTCTCGCAGCCTGCTCAAAAACTCATTGCTATATTTGGGGGAGAATCACATGGCCCTTGAGGATTCTTGAGGCCGCGTAGCTTGGAGCTCCCCGAGCTGGTCAAGATACTCATAGAGGAGCATAGGAACGTGAGGGTCCTCCTCCTCAAGGTACACCACCTAATATCTGAGGGGCGGGACAAAGAGGTCGCCGAGGCTCTGAAAGATTTCAAGCCCTACCTCGACCAGCACATAATCGACGAGGAGGCGACTATCCTCAAGATACTGCTAGAAGCCTACGGCAGGCAAGGGGCTGAGAACGCAATAAAGGTGTTCCAGCAGCATAGAGAGGTCCACCAGCTAATAACGGAGCTGACACGCGCTGAGAGCCCCGAGGAGTTGAGAGATAAGAGGGAGAGGCTGAGGCAGATCCTCGAGTCCCACTTCGCGGCGGAGGAGTCGGGAATCTTCCCCTGGGCCCTCGAGACGTACCGAAGGGTGAGGAGAGAATAGGGGAGAGAAGCTTCATGAATATGGGAAAGAAGGGGGGAGGGTTGGGACTTCTCCAGCCAGACATTAGAGAGGCCCAGAAGGCCGGAAGGAAATAGAGCTATGACCACGCCACTCTATTGGCGGGAATTCTCTCCTGACCGCTCCAGCCTTCTGGGTCTTTTCTCCGTCAGGCTGGAGCCTGTCCGGCCTCCTGTGCCTCCATCGCTAGTCTTCTGATGTCTCTAAGGATTCTTTTCGCCACGCGTAGGGTTGCCTGCCAATGCTTCTTACCCTTCCGATGATAGCTCTCATAGATTGCTAGATACCTCTGATTTCTATGTGTGATTGTTGCGTATGCCAATCGTATCAGTAGTTGGCTCCGTAATCCTCTACCTTTCCATCGACGTCTGAACAGCTCATAACGCGTCTCCAACCCGCTCCTAGACAATGTCTTGAAGGAGGTGGTGTCGTGGGAGATGATGTATGCTAGTGCCGGTCCCTTAAGACCAAGCCTCTCGACGGCCATCCTGTAGAGCGGTAGCTCCATAGCCTTTTCATGAATCCTGGTCGCCAGCCTCTCAGTGTAGCGTCTTAATATCTTATGAGTCTCATTTGCTAATGGATCATTTGTTGTGGTCCGCATATATTTCGCCGCCCTCTTTATCCCAGCCATCTCCACCCAAAGCTCCGTCAGAGCCCTAACCTCAAGCTCCAACGGAGAAGTATAGAGTGGCTGGAACAAATCAGGCCTCCCTAAGAATATCTGCCTCAGAGCCTTCACATCATTCTCATCAGTCTTCCTAAGGCCATTGTTCCTCCGCTCGTCGGAGAGCTTTTTAAGATCCCTAAGCCTCAGGGACGTCGCCCCGCCAAGCCGCGTTATGGTTGGTAGTAGCCTCCTCGGATAACTATCAGCAACCACAACCCTCGGCCTCAACTTCCCAAACATCTCTAGGAAGTCGTTGAAGACCATCACCTCCTCACCATCCTCTGGGAGGGCATAGAGCCTCCCACGTCCGAAGTCTACGAAGACCATACTCATTCAGACCGCCTCCTTATTCTGTGTCTTTACCTCATATGGCCTCGCCACTATGTGGAAACTCTCTATCTGCTCCCTCTCTAGGACTATTGAGTTGAGTGGTGGTGGGTGGTAGATTCTCGGCGGTGTTTCTCCAGCCGTCGCCTCATGTATAAGCCATCTAAGCGTCTCGATGGAGGGTATCATCCACGTCCTCAACATGCCATCCCACTCGTTCTGCACAATAATGATTCCGTCTGGTGTCGGGGTAATGTTCAGAACCCTATCCACAGGGTATCTAAAGACCTCTAGGAACCTCTCGGATAGCTCCCGCCACGCCTCGGCGACGAATCTCTGCATGATTAGGAAAGACTTGTAGTGTCGCGTGCCCTCGTCTGCCCCGTAGTCCCTGAAGATACCGTAATATCCCTCATACCTCCCTAGCTCCTCGCCGCTAAGCCTCATCCACAGATAAGCCATAGCCCTCTCAGTAGCCAGCTCGACGACCTCCGGATACACCATCAGCCCACCTCCTCAAAGGTATCCACTATAAGCTCGTTGGCTAGTCTGTTGGAGTCGGCGCACACATTCTGAGACACCAATACCGTTATTGGATCCTCGCCCAGTCCCTGAGTAATTGTTATCTTTGTGTCATACCTGAAGACCTCGATGCGGACATCGGCACTCTTAAACTCATACACCCTTGGCTCCGACAATCAGCCCACCTCCTCGCCCCTACTCTTCTCCTCCCACGGCTTCTCCTGCTCTATGGCCTCTGGATACCTCGTGGCACCCTCCATATCCATTAGAGCCTTGAGGAACACCCTAGTGAGTGCTGGTAGTTTATCAGCCCTGTCAGAGATGTGTCGAGCGATGCCCTGCACGTCCTCGACCACGTATTTATATGCCTCCTCGACCGATAGCAGTCTATCCCTTATGACGGCCTCGGGGTCCCTCGTCCTCCTTATCAGCGCCCGCCTCCCAAAATCGTATATATAATCGACATGTATGCTAAGCAGTTTGACGCTACCTCCGACGAGCTCCGCGGCCCTCACCTCATCCCTTGGCGACACATCCCGTTCAGGCGGCAAACGTAGTAGCTGCGGCCCCCGTAACATCCTCCTGTATGCTGAAAGATCGGCCCTCGTCTTCGCCGCCGTTTCTGATGCGGCCGCGCGTTCCTCGCTCCGGCCAGAGGCCGTCTCCCTACCCTTTGAGCCGGGAGCGGCTCCTCCCCAAGACTCTCCCGCCCCGTCCCCGGGAGCGGGGATCGAGGCGTTCCCACTCTCTTCTCTACCCATGCTTTCACCCTTTCGGGAAAGGCCCTCCACCGGCTCGCGCCGGGCCAGGGGGAGGCTAGGGAGATCCCCAGCCCCACTTCGCGCCCAGCCCGCCCGGAGCCACAACCCCCACAGACGGAGCCACCGGCCCCGCCCACAGGGGCTATGGCCCCCAAAAAGGCGGGTTAAACCGGTGGCTTGGAAAAAATGGGGGTTTGGATGGATGGGCCTCCTCTGTCGTCGCCTACCTCGTCCGGCCGTTCCAGAGGAGATACTCAGGGGCCAGGCGCCCGCAGAGTACCTTCTCCAAAACAGCCACCTGCTCCCTGCTGTCGCTGAACCTCCTAGTTATCTCCGTTGTTAGGGGGCGCAACCCTTCACACACCCCCGGGCGGCCAGTCTCCGGGCGCGGGCGCCGCGGCAGGCTCCTCGTAGGCGCTCCTCAGCCTAACAAGCACCCTCACGACATCCATAGCGGCCTCCTGCATCCTCGGCGGTAGCTGCCTAACATCCACCTTTGGAGCATCCTCCATAGACGAAAGAAGTTGGTAGACTCTCTGCCTGAATAGTCGTATGGCCTCTGGTGTCGTCAGGTAGACGTGGCCGCCGGCCACCATCCTGTTCACCAGCATCCACTCCGGAGAGTCCAGCCCCCTAGAAACCCTCAGATACTCCGGGACACTAAGCCTATATCTGTAGGAGTCGTCTCCAATCCTCCCAACCATCCCAACATCAGCATCCTCAATACTTAGAATCCTCCTGAGAAGCATCCTCCTCAGACCCTCCTCCTCCGTATGGAGGTATCTCTCCATCCTCGCGGCCTCGGCAAGGGCCCACCTCCTCAGGAGCCAAGGCTCCCCAACAGCTAGGCATAGGACCCTAGCCAAGGCGTATGTCACTAGGTCCCCTATCGGGTCCTCGCGGGGGAGAACACCCTTCTCCCCCTCTCGACAGCCTCCAGAACCCTAGTCTTCGCGGCCTCTGCGTAGCTATCCACCTCCTCGCCCAGCTCGAAGGCCCTCAGGAACTGCTTAGCCTCAGGAAGTATCGGATACCTAGAAAGCGTCTTAAGAGTTATCGCCGGAGCCTCGACCTGCGTCGGCGTCGGTGTCAGCGTCTCCTGGACCACGACGGCCTCCCGCCTAGCCTCCCGCTTTTCAGCCTCCCGTGGAGCCTCGGCCTCGCCCAGCTCCTCCCTAATAAGCCTGCTAAGCTCCCTCAAGCTATCCTCGTCAAGCTCCCTAACAATCCTCTCAAGCCTCCTCTTCCTAGCATCCTCGAAACCCTCCTCAGAAACACTATCCTCAACCCACCTATACATCGGATAGCTCCTCCTGAAAGCCTCCAGTAGCTCGCTGTACTCCAGCCTCTCATCCCAGACACCTACCCAATCAACAGTCTTGGGGTCGGCGTCCGGGTTGAGCTTCTTAAACCTCTGGATTAATGCCCTCAGCTCGACGTAGTTTATGAACTTGCCCTGATACTCGGCGCTCTTCGCCAGAGACCTTACGTAGGCCTCAAGAACGTCCTCGTCCATCACTCCTCACCCTCCTCAGCGGGACTGCCGCAGGGTCAGCGTCCGCAGGTTAAATCAGAGGAAGGTCTAAATCCAGCCCCCACCTCATTACCCACGGGCTTCTGGGGCCTCGTGGGTTCGGTGGGGAGGGCTTAGACCCTCCTCATATAGCCTGGTCCTCATCATCCCGGATATACCGGTCTTTAGACCAGGCCGCCGAACCCTGTCTCGGCCCCGCCGAGCCCATAGGCTCCGTGAGGACCCCCTTCACCTTCCTCCTCTTCTTCTCCTTCTTCTGGATCCTCCTCTTCCTCTCCTCCTTCGGCTTTCTCGGTATTGTCCCCTCCTTTGGTTCTCTTGGTGCTGTCTCCTCCTCCTTGCACTCTCCACCCCTGTGGCACTCTCCACACCTATCGCAGAAATAGGCCTACGGAGTCTCAAAGAAGAAGTCTAGGACCGTCTGTACAGCCCTCATGTCCCAACACCTAGGTGGATCGGTAGGTCCGCGAGCCTGACCGTCCCCACGACCCTCTCCCTAAACCCTCGCGGCCCCAGAGGGCCGGAGAGCCTAGGAGAATCCCCCCTAGACGGGGGTGCGCGGCTCAGGCCCTGAGCAGCCTCCGGAGCTATCGCGGCAGGAGACGGGCCATGGAGCGGTACCTGTCGTCTATCAGATAGACGTCAGCGCTGTCCTCCGGACCCCTGATAGCCCTCCCAGCCGCCTGTAGGGCCGACCAGAGACCCGGAAGAATAACCCCGTAAAGCTTAGCTTTGTCCTCATCGCCTAGTATCTCTGAAAGCCTTCGGAGCAGTTTAGCAGTCCTCGCAGTAGGTGGGCTGAAGGGTACTCCCACCAGGAGGACAAGGCCCGCGGAGAGGTCTATCCCCTCGCCGAGCCTACCGTTGTAGACGGCAACGAGGGGTTTGTTCTCGGAGGAGAACTCCGAGACAAGCCTATCCACGGACTCCTGAGAGAGGCCCCGGTCCTCGTGAAGGACATCAACCCCCCTCACCGCCTCGTATAGTATCTCGAAGCTCGGGAGGAAGACCAGGGCCCTCTCACCCCTCCCGGCGGCGAGCCCCAGTACCCACCGGATATCAGCCACCATCCTCTCATCCCTCCTCTCAAACTTAGTAGTCAGTCCCTTGACTAGCCATGCCCGGAGGTTGTCTCCGTAGGGCCATCCGGCCCTCAGGAGAGTAACCCCCTCACCAAGCATCGCCTCCAAGAGCTCGGCAGAAACGGTAGCGCTCAGCGTAACAGTCTTTGCCCAACCACCATACGTCTTCCTGATGACCTCCTGAGGGTCTGCCGTCGCCTCAAGCCTGACGCTCCTACCCTCCCTGACAAGGAGGGGCCTACCCCCAGCCAGGGAGGCCTTGAAGTCTGCCAGGCTCAGTAGATAGCTAGCTGGAGCATAGTTCTCCCTAAGCTTCTTCTCCTGAACCTCCTCACCAGCGACCGACAGCTCCTCGTATTCAGGTAGCTTATCCTCAGCCTCGGCCTCGCCGTCAGCCTTCAGGAGCCCGTCGTAATACTCCACCGCCTCCCTGAGCCTGTCGGAGAGGTCTCCGAAGCCATACCTCTCAGCCTCAGACGCCGCCTTAACTATCGTCTTCAGGGAAACAGAGTCCCTAACCATCGTCAGAGCCTCCTGAACAACGTGCTGGCCCTCGTCGAGAACCAGTATAGTCCTCTCCCTGCTCCACCTCCACTTAGCCAGCAGCCACCCGATTAGGCCCAACTGCCTATGCGTTGCCACTAGAGCCGTGGAGGCGGAGAGGCTCAGCAACTGTATCTCGTATGGGCATGTGGATGTCCTCGAACCGGCGTCCTTCAGCTCAGACACCGTCGTAGCCTTAACAGCCCTCGGCCTGCCGGGGTAGTATGGGCACCTACCCGACTGCCTCGTAGCCCTACAAGTCTGGTTAAACCGTCTCTGATCCACTTTGGATATAACCTCGTGTAGGCATAGTAGCCTCCGGCCATAGACCGGTGTAGCTCCCGTCTCGGAGGCCACCTGCCTAACCTGACTAGCGGTCCTCGTGAGCCAAAGGATCCTCAGCCTCCTCTCCTCGGCGTAGGCCTTTGCGGCGGCCCAGACCGCGGCGGTCTTACCAAGCCCGGTCGGAGCCTCCACCACAACATGCCTAACACCGGAAAGAGACTCATAGACCCTATTCGCCAGATCTCCTTGGAACTGCCTGACCTCGCTGTGCGGGAAATACCTCCTCAGACCATCCCTAAGCTCAGCATCCCTCTGAAGCTCGATAGCCGTGACCCTCCCCGGCCCCCTCGGGCTGGGGGTGATGAGACCCCTAGCAGCTAGGAGATTCGACGACGCCCACTACTCAGCCCCAACCAAACCCAGACAGACCCCCGAGGAGGGCCTATGGGTGTCACCCCAGCAGCTTCAGCAGCACCGAGACAGCTACCACGACCGTCAATATACCGAGCGTCAGGGAGACCTGCTTCAGCAGGGTCGAGCGGTGCGACGTTCTTCTGATCAGCCTGATAAACCGCGCCAACAGGAGCGTCTACGTCGCCGTCTACTCGTTCACGCGGGACTCGCTCGCCACGGCCCTCATATCCGCGAAGGAAAGGGGGCGTCGAGGTCCGCGTAGTGATAGAAAGGGAGAGGGCCTACGAGCAAGGCTCTGAATACCAGAGGCTTAAGGATTCCAATGTGTCGGTCAGGCTCGACGGGAACCCGCATCTCATGCACCACAAGTTCATGGTCATAGACGGGTACATCGTGGTGACCGGGAGCTACAACTGGTCATCGGCGGCCGAGGACAGGAACGACGAGAATATAGTGGTCATACTCGACAGGGACGTGGTCCAGAGGTTTGTGCAGGAGTTCGAGAGGGTCTGGCAGACGGCAAGCCCGTAAGGCCGCCCTATAACTCGTCTGGGTTCTTGGGCCACGAGTCCTTATTTCTTCGTGATGAGTGCTGCAAGACGATGATCCGGGAACTCCAAATAAGGAACTTCAAGTCGGTGAAGGCGCTGGACCTGAAGTGCAACCGGGTAAACGTGTTCATCGGAGAGCCGAACACGGGGAAGTCCAATATATTGGAGACGATAGGACTGCTACACCTTTTCGCCGATCAGCACGAAGATTTTCATAGCAACGACATCTCGTTCATGTTGAGGATCTTCCAATGGACCCAACTGTTCCACAACCAGGACCTCTCTCAGCCTGTCTCCATAACAGCAGATAAAACGAGAGTAGAGTTGCGCTACGACGACGAGCGGAAGCGGATCGACGTATACAGCGGTAAGGAGAAGTCCACATCACTCCGTCCTGATCAGCTTTACGTTATCGGCGAGCGCCCACCATCCGTAAGGTTTGCGCTCTACCGGTTCAGGAAAAGGGACATATTCCCCTCCAGAGAGACGAAGTTCGTCATCCCACCAGACGCGCCCAATCTGATGGAGGTGATCAGGAGCAGGAGGGGGATACTGGAGAGCCTGAGGGGCCTGCTGGGCGGGCTCAACCTGAACTTCGTCATCGACCTGACGTCGCGGACGATAAGGCTGGAGCGGCAGACTTCAGCTGGAGAAGGAGTCCGCGAGGCGCTCTATCTCCCGTATACTTCCCTCTCGGAATCGCTACAAATTACGGTCTTCAACCTTGCAGTAGTGCTCGGAAACGAGAATACGGTCATAGCCCTCGAGGAGCCGGAGGTTCACATGTTCCCGCCGCACATAAAGAAGCTCACAGAATTGATAGCTGACGACGAAAACAACCAGTACTTCATCACGACCTACAGTCCATACCTCCTGATGAGCCTCATCGAGAAGACTCCGAAGAGCGATTTGAACGTCTTCCTGACATACCTTGAGCGCGAAACGAAAGTAAAGCTGTTAACGGACAAACAGATGGAGGAGATCCTCGACATGGATCTGGACGCCTTCTTCAATTTTGACAAGTTCCTCGAGGAAGGCGCCGCGTAGGGCCCCTCATTTCGTTCAAACTCCAACCTTCTTTTCTTTCGCTTCCCTCCACATGCCCTTGGCCGGAGAGGTGTTGACGGGCTGGACCGATTGGTAAGCCAGCCTTTGGGCTTTCAGGAACCTCCTCATCTCAGGATTGGCGACGAAGTTGTCCGGGTCCAGAACCTCATCGACCTGATCAGGGCTGTCAAGGACCTCAACGTCACACGCTTCTTTGATCTCCCTGAACCACGAGGGCCCTTGCCTCTCCACCAAGCCTGAGACGAAGACTTTCCTCCCAAGGCGGACCGCCTCCATCACCGCGTGGACGGGCTCCGATTCTCCGGCCTCCGCGACGATCAGGACGTCAGAGAGAAGAGAGAGGGAGAGGATGAGGGTGGCCGCCATCGAGGAGCTGGTGGCGTCGGCGGGCCGCGTAGTGTTCGAGGGTGGTGGCGAGGCCGTGTATGAGGCCGAGACAGCCTCCCTAAAGAGGCTGGACTGGCTCCCCGTCTCGGATGTGGCCGCTCGGGCAGTCGTCGTGAAAGGGGGATACGTATTTACTTGCGGGATAGGTGTCTCCAGACCCCTAAGCTACCTCCACGCCCTAAGAGTCCTTGAGGAAAGGGGCGTAAGCGCCAGCCTCGTCGCCTCCTCGAAGGAACTCCCCCTCCCGAGGCCCCTCGGGATAAGGGTGGAGTCGCTTCACAGCGACTGCTACTACACCGTCATCATCTTCCCCAAGCCGCTGAGGGAGCTGCCGCCCGTAAGGGCCGCCAAGATAATTCGGACGAGGAACAGGATTATACTGGTCAATCCATGAGGCCCAAGATAGCAGTAGATATTGACGGAGTCCTCGCCGACATACATACAGCCGTGTTCAGGAGGCTCGGGTTAAACCTAAGAGCCGAGGACATACGGGTGTGGGACTTCTTCGAGGAGCTGGGGCTGGAGCGGAGGGTGTTCTGGGACGCCTATAGGGAGCTTTGGAGCAGGGACTACCGCTCCATCCCGCTTATAGAGGAATCGGCCCCCCAGACCATCGCCGCGCTCAGGGAGAGATACGTGGTGGATATAGTCTCGTGCAGGCCGACGGATACGTGGGCTGGGACTGCCGAGTGGCTTAGGTGGCGCGGCATAGGATACGACGACCTCCGCCTACTCCCGCCAAAAGCAGAGAAGACGGAGCTTAAGGAGTATATCTTCTTCGTGGACGACAACCCAAACATGGCCCTACGAGACAGAGGGAGGGTCATAATATACGATAGGCCTTGGAACAGGAGGATAGAGGGGGTCAGGAGGATAAGGAGCCTAATGGAGCTGATATGAGGGCCACAACCCGTTAAATCCCCCTCCTCCACACCTTTGTCGGGTTGGGCTAGTATGGGTAGGGAATACATAACGTCAGAGGAGCTGGAGCTGGAAAGGTGCCCCTACTGTGGCTCGACGAGGCTGAGGGTTGAGGTGGCAAGGAAGGTGATATACGAGGAGGTGTGGGACGCGGGCAACAGCTACACGACTCTTGAAAACAAGCCCTTAGGGGTCGAGTGGGAGGTCATCTATGGAGTCGAGTGCGCCGACTGTGGCGAAGACCTGTCTGAAGAGGCTGGGCTATGATGCGCTGGAGCCTACTCTCCAAGACGGCCCTATTGCTCCTGCTCCTCGTCCTGCTCGACCTGATGGACGGCTCCCCAGACCAGACCCTAATCCTCGCAACTAGCCTCTTCAGGGAGCTTCTTTAGCGGGGCCACAAGTGCTTAAGTTTTCTAGCCCACTCTATCCAGCCGTAAGCATGGGTGTAGTTGTCGCTGGATGCGTCGGCTTTAAGGAGTCCTTGGGCTGGGATGAGAGGAGGCTACTGATAGATAGGATAAAGGACGCTCTGGAGCTTCCTAGAGACGCGGACTCTATTGGATACGGAGCGTTCAGCGAGAGGGTTGAAGCCCTCATAAAGGAGATAGGAGACAAGGTAAAGGACTACGAGATAGCACTATATCACCTAAACAGCGGAGTATACTTCTTCAAAGACTCTAGGACGGGAGAAGATGTCGTAAAAGAGATATAACGCGCCCACAGCAATTTTCTAACACTCAACAGGGCCACAACTCCTTAAAGCCCCCTCGAACCAACCATCAAGCCGTGAGAGGTATGGACGGTATGAGGAGCAGGTTTGTGGAGGATACTGCGGAGTTTGCGGAGAGGCTTGAGGCCGTAGTAGAGGATTCTGGCCTAGACGACTACCCGACACTACTTATAGCCAGCGCACACCTATACGTGGCATTCGCAAAGATGGGGGCCCTATTGAAGCTTCTAAGGGAGAGGGGCCAGACGGAGAACGCGAGAATCGCATACAAGCTTTTTACAGACCTGAACGAAGCGGGCCTAGAGGTGCTGAAGCTACAACTCATGGGAGAGGAGGAGAAGCGATACACGGTCTAACCAATATCCCAACACACCATATTTTTTATATTCTGGAGGGCCACAACTGCTTAAGCTCTCCCACTCATATGGACGGCCATGACTGGGAGGTTTGGAGACCAGACCAGCCTAGACAGCTACCTAACAACCCTAGACAGCTTCACATCTGGAGAGGATGAGGACGGGGAGCTGGAGGCTGAGGAGGGGGTTGAGGAGGAAACGATGGGGCCTGAGACGGTGGAGCGGGTGATGGGGGCCGAGGCTGGCAGGTGCGGAGACTGCGGGGAGTGGTCTAGGTTTGAGAGGCTTAGGCTACATGCAGGCGCCCTATGCCTATACTTTAAGGACGGCAGGTGGTTGGCGAGGGCCGACATAGACCACGTATATCACAGGTGCAGGAAGGGCCTAATAGATAACCTGAGACTCCTCAAGAGGCTATACGACCATTTATATACGAATGGCAGGCCCTCAAGGGACGGCAGGCTCAGACTCTTGGGAGTTAGTAAGGCCTATGACGACGACCTATACGCCTATGGTGTTGGAAGGTTTCCAGACGAGTTTGACGGCCTCAAGATAAAGCATTTAGAGACCGAGACTATGGAGGGCTTCGAGAGGCTACACTACTACATGGAACCCGTGTCAGAGGAAGTAGTCAGGGAGGCCCTTGAGGAGTAATAGCGTATATAAGCCCTGCAAAAACGAGATTTTTTTAACCATCCACCCCCTCTATGTTTGGGGCGGAGGTGTCCCGCTTGTCTGGGGAGCCCGCCCCAATCCCAGCATACCCGACTGATAAGAGGCTCAAGATCAGGATAAGCAAGCTACCAGAAAAGGTTAGGGAGAGGCTATACAGGAAGGGATATGTGGGGCTAATGGTCGGAAACACACTAACTTGGACTAACTACGATATGGATAAACCATTCATAAGGGTCTCTCTAAACCCCGTATTGAGGGGTCTGATACAGAGGGCGGAGGGAGGAGCCAGAAAGATAGAAGTCAAGATACTCTACAACAAGTATTACTGGGCCATAAAATACGAGAAGGACTTAGAGAGATGGAAACATCCTATACTTCATAGAGAGCGCCAAGGAACTACTACCAGGATATATAAAGACCTCAAGGGGGCTAATACTGCCACGAGAACTATACTACACACTAACAAACATTAAGGACTTAGAGAAGGAGATAGGCGTCATCAAGAAGGAGAAGTCTAAACTAAGACACATACTAGGCATAGAGCACGGAAACATTCCTATACAGTTGGATTTATGGGGAAATGAGGTAATATTCAGGGGAAAAGGACAGACAACACTATACGGATACCCGAGATACTAGAGTGTCTGAGGACGCCTACATCCGGCGAGGCCTATATAATGGGCCTTAACATCAGGAGCCGCTCAGATGTGGGGAGAATCAAGAGGATAATCGGTGTTCTGCCCCAGGAGTTCAGC
>Ga0272449_1003921_pt1 | contig 12450 bp, 4 predicted proteins | sample YNPCB0241_FD_198679 | JGI IMG/M metagenome (GOLD analysis project Ga0272449, IMG submission 198679) | Hot spring sediment microbial communities from Yellowstone National Park, WY, United States - YNP-CB-024-1 | ecosystem: Environmental > Aquatic > Thermal springs > Hot (42-90C) > Sediment...
CGTCAACTAATGATTTATAACCTGCTGAGATATCAAAATAATCCATTGCTTTTGTAATATAGAGATAAGAATTTGCGTCAAATCTTTTAACGAAACTATCGCCTTGATGATGCAAATAACTTTCAACTTGGAATTCTGTTAGGAATTTATAACTATATTTATCTTTATCCTGTAATCTTCTTCCGAATTTTTTATGCATTGATTCTTCGCTTAAATAAGTTATATGACCAATCATTCTTGCGATTGCGAGTCCTTTAGAAGGAATTTTATTTGTATTATAATAATTACCATTTTTCCAATTTGGGTCAGCAAGGATTGCTTGTCTTCCGACTTCATTAAAGGCGATAGCCTGAGCGGACAGATAAGGAGCGGTTGCAATTGGTATAGCGGAATAACACATATCAGGGTAAGAGACAGTCCATTGTAAAACCTGCATACCACCCATTGAGCCGCCTGCAAGTGAAAGAAGTCTTTTTATGCCAAGATAATCTATAAGATGTTTTTGAGCATTTACCATATCTTTAATTGTGATAACAGGGAAGGACAATCCGTAAGGTTTACCTGTTTTAGGGTTTATGGAATTAGGTCCTGTTGAACCTTTACAGCCTCCTATAACATTGGAACAGATTATAAAATACTTATTAGTATCAAAGGCTTTTCCTGGACCTATCATAATATCCCACCAACCGGGTTTTCTATCATTTAAGGAGTGGTAACCTGCTGCGTGGGCGTCGCCTGATAAAGCATGTAATATCAATATAGCATTGCTCTTATCTTTATTTAATCTCCCATAAGTCTCATAGGCAAGCGTAATCGGTCCTAATTTCTCTCCACTCTCTAAAATTAACTCATTCGGCGGATAAGCAAATGTGTAATACTCTGTCTTAACAATCCCTACACTCTTCTCTTTTTTAATTTTTTTCATAAAGTTGAATAATATATTTTTAAAAAAAATTTTCAACAATAAACAAATTTTTCAAAAAATTTTTATAAAAATTTTGTAGTTTTAAGCTTTTAAAAAAGTTTATAAAGTATCCCTCCGTCCCTAATAAACCTAAAAAAGTTCTCCGAAGTTTATAAAGTATCCCTCCGTCCCTAACAAAGTCACTGCAAAAGCAAAAATTTAAAAATTTTTTAAAAAATTTTTAAATTTTTTTGTATATAATATATAAATCTTAAAAAAGGAGGTAAAATAAAATGAGTGAATTAAATGTAGTAACAATTATAGGAAGAATAGCAAATGAGCCGGAGTTAAAACATTCAACTAATGGTGTGCCTTATATAAGTTTGACTCTGGCTAATCATCAATCATTTTTAAAAGAAGAAGAACAAACTGAAGAGACAAATTTTTTTAAAGTTCGGATATGGGGCAAAACAGCAGAAAATTTACAACAATATTTGAAAAAAGGAAAACAAATTGCTGTAAACGGAAGATTAAGACAATACAGTTTTGATACCCCAACCGGTGACAAAATTTCAATGGTAGAAATAGTTTCAAATAATTTACAATTGCTATCAAACAATGGAAAAAAAGAAAAAAATAATGTTCAATCCAAATAACTTTTTTCTTTTAAGAAGGTCGGGCAATATTTTCACCCGACCTTTAAGTTATTTTGAAATTTTTATTTAATTTTCTCTTTGTGAGCAATCTCATAGCAATATATTTTTCAAAATATTCGCCAAAAGTGAATGAAAAATTTAAATTTAACAATTGGACTGGTCAATTAATCTCGTTTAAAATTTATGTAGAATTAAAAATGGGATTAATAGAGTAGCAAAAGTATTTATTCACGAAAAAATTTTTAAAAAAACTTATTCTTTGATTTTGACGGCACTCTAACAAAAGCCTTTTTTAAAAAATTAGAAATCATATCCAATAGAAAAAAGTCCCTGCCATTTTCCAAGTGGTAAAATTCTTGAACCATCCCAAGGAGTTGCCAAATCAAGTCTCAACATAAAAACCAAAACTCTCAATCTAAGTCCCCAGCCTAAACCACTTTTTAAATCTTCAAATTTATATACACCATTCTTTTTTCCAATCCGCCATTTTTCAGTTTCATTCCACGCACTACCAAAATCCCAAAAGAATAAAGCATTAAGATTATAAATATTAAAGCTAAATGGAAAACTTACCTGAATAACTTGAACAAAAGGATATCTAAATTCCAGATTAAACAAGAACATTTTTGTGCCAGAATATGCATCGTATTTATGACCTCTGACAGTATCAAAGCCCCCAATATAAAATTTATTTTCATTTCTATCTCTACCCCACACACTTCCAAATTGAAATCTCGTTGCAAATGTCCATTTCTTACTTATTAAAAAATATTTTCTAAAATCAAAAAAAACTAAATCAAAAATAAAATCTTTACCTGTTAAAGCCCATGAGCGCTGGTAAATTAATCGTCCCCTCGTTCCCCATATAGGACCTGTCTGACCCCATAGGACTGTATCATATACAAATGATAAACTCGTTAAATTTATATTGGCGTCAACATTTTTTATAATCTCCTCTTCTTCACTCTTTCTAATATATCTCATCTCTAATATCTCAAAATCAGTTCTAAAAAATTTATTAAATGGATAACTTGCAATAATATCAACTCCATACCTTCTTAAATAAAATGGCTCAAAAATATAACCTTTATCAGAATATTCATAATAATAGTAATAATCTTTAAAATGAAAAATACCAACCCCAAAGTTTAATCTAAGTGCAAGATAGTAATATACAAATTGGAAATTAAAATCCTGATTTCCTGATAAAAAATCAGTTGCCAGCATAAATCTATGATTACCTAAAATATCTGAGGCTCCTATTTCTGTAAAGCCACCAAAACCATAGGCTGAACTATACATAAAACCGCCCATTATCCAGTCAGGAGTTAATTTAAATTTATATTCCTCTTTCTTGGCTTCCCTTATATTAAATGCAGTTTCCCTTAACTTTTCAAATTTATTTATCTCTTTTATTCTTTTATCTGAAATTGAATCTTCTGAAAAATCTTTAGGAACATCCATTACATAAATATCCTGTCCCATTTTATAATAACTTGAAAAAACAATCTTTTTACCATCAGGTGAAAAATAAGGCTCAAATGCCCCAACTATAACATCTGTTATTTTATACTCATCTAAATCTTTTAATTTATCAGGATTCTCAAAATTATCAACTTTTTTTATATAAATATTAAAAGTTCCATCCCTATCAGATGAAAAAGCTAAATATTTGCCATCTCTACTTATTGCAGGCGAAATATTGGCTCCTTTTGATTCAACAATCTTTGTTATCTTTTTTGTTGAAATATCTAATATAAATATATCACTATCAGGAGAAAGATAACCTTTATCCCTATTAGAAGTAAATATTATATACTTACCGTCATTTGAAAATAAAGGATAAGCATCAAAAAATAAATCATCTGTTAATCTTTTTAAATTTTTACCATTAAAATCAATAATAAATAAATCATTTTTTCCTTTTAGTGTTCCGCTGAAAACTATATATTTATTATCAGGTGAAATATCAGGCGAGGAAACAGAATCCATTTTAGGATTTAATCTTTTAATAACTTTTCTTTTTTTAAAATCATAAATATTTATCTTGTCATATTCACCTGCTTTTGATATAAAAACCAAGTATCTTCCATCAGATGAAAATGATAATGAATTTTCTCTTGTATGCATCTCTTCATAACTTGCTTCTCTACCGCCTTTAATTAAAATTTCAAGTTCTTCACCTGTTTCAGCATCTATTAAAACTATATAAGGAAAAATATATTTATCAGTTAAAATAGCAATTTTTTTTCCATCAGGTGCCCAAACAGGTTTAACATTATAAAATGAATTATCACTTAAATGGTCTGTTAATTGTTTTGCTATCTCAGAAGGTTCTTTTTTCTTTTCTATTAAGGGCCAATATTTTCTTTTCAGATACTGAAACCATTCCTTATTTAATTCATAATGAGTTTTACCAATAACAGTTTTAAAACTATATATAAAATCGCGTGTATTCACAAAAAGATGCATTATCTCGCCTATTTTGTATTTTCCATAGTTTTCAGCTATATAATGCAAAAATCCTTGTCCTTCTTTATATAACATAAAACCTTCGGCTCCACTTAAAGAATAAGCACTCTCAAACTCTGAAATTGGAATTAACATATTATTTATCGTAGCATCTTTCAAAACCATATCAACTTCTCTATCAAAACCCACTGATTGCTGTTCAGCCATTCCTTCCATAAACCATAAAGGCGGCATATACATAAATTGCCTTGTAAAAATTGATTCCCAGTAATCGCCTAAAATCATACTATATTGAAATCCGTGTGTAAGCTCATGGTGAAGGACATGCCTGTATTCGGCATAGGAGCCTGTAAAAGGAACTACAATTCTTGATTTAAATATTTCAGTAAAACCGCCGATTCCTTCCTCTATTAATTCAAGTATAACATTTGACTGTTCAAAATCATTGTGACTATTATAAACTATAACAGGTATAGGCCTTTTAAGTTCAAATCTTAAATTCTCGGTTAATTGAGCACAGGCATCTTCTAATATTAAAGCAGTTTGCTCTGCTAAAACTCTTTCACCTTTATTATAATAAATATCAAAATGTGCAGTCTTTAAAATCTCCCAATTAAATCTTTTATACTGAACCTTATTCTTACCAAATGAAGTAAATAAAACAAAAAAAATTAAAATTAGTAATTTATATAAGTTTAAAATCTTCTGATTTCTTAATATATTTTTCTTCATTTTCGGTTTTATTCTCTACAACCTCTTTATTTTCAACAAATAATTCTTCCTCTTTTGGGCTACTTTCAATTATGGCGATACTCTCTTTTGCTGTCGTATGAACAACCTTAACAATCTCATCAATTTTGCGTTTTAATCTCTCTTTTCTCTCTTTGCTCTTCTGAAAAATTTTATCTAAAATAAAATAACTATAACATAATATATTGATAAAAATAGAAAAAATCAACAAAATTTTTAAAATTAAAGGAGCATCAAAAAAATTATCTTTCGGGAATATAACAATTGATAGAAAAGAATTTTTTATTTTTCTTCCTAAAATAAATTTATTCTCTATTCTTTCTAATTCTTCTGAGAAAGGAATATAAATTGATTCATCATTTTTAAATTTAAAATCAAGTGGGAATATAAAATTTATTTTACTTCGGCTGTTATCAATTATTAAAAAGCCTAAGTTCTTAAATTTATTCATCTTTTCAAATAAATAATTAAGCGAAAAACTTGTTTTTACAAAACCTTCAGGCTCACCAGCAGTATTAAAAAATGTTAATAAAACATCTATTAAATACAAATTTAACTCACTATTAAAATATATTGGTGTAATATAAAATTTATTTGCAACTGCTAAATTGAAATAATCGTTCTGTAATTCAATTGTCTGAATAAATGAGCTAAATCCTGATAAAATAATTTTATTTTCAGTATTAAAAAGCATAACATTTTTTAGCATCTCATAATTTTCAATATACATATCAATAGTTTGGGAAGCAGGAAGGAGATTTTCACCTAATTTATACTGGAGGAAGGCGCTCTTTAAAAGCGGGTCTTCAGAAATCGTGCTCGTAATTCTTATCATCTCATCTGTAAATTTTTTAAATTCATTATCAAGTTCCTTACCTTTTTCTATAAATTTTTTCTCATAATAAAAATTAAAAATCCCTATCTCATTCAAAAATAAATAAAAAAGAATAAGAATTGTTATAATTGTAAAAATCAAAATTATATATTTTATAATTCTATTCACGGCTATATGCCTTGTTGAGTATTAAATTTACTTTCAAAAATGAATTTGCTGGTGTTAGTTGTATTAAATTTTTATTTAAAGCAGAAACTTTAGTGTTTAAAGCTATCAAATAATCTCCGAGATTTATTATATTACTCTTTTCATAAAACTCAACGCTATTAAATGGCAGAAGTTCTCTTTTAATTAAAATACGGATTAAATTTCTTTTTAAAATTTTTAAATTGCCATTAGAATTGTAATAGCTTAAACCTATTATATCAAGAATATTCTCCAATTTTTTGTCATTTATTGTTTTATAAATTTTTAATAATTCTTTTGTGGGCAATAAAACTTTTTTTAATTTTTCAATATTTTCAGAGGAATTTATTCTATTAAGAAAGTCAATGTAAAGAGGGCTTCCGAGATATTTTTCTGATATATTTATTAAATTCAAACCCTTAGATGGAATGTAGGGAACAAAGTAGAAGGCTGAACCTTGTGGAACAAAAATTCTTACCTCCTCTTCTTTTTTGTATAAACTTCTTTTTGCAAGTTGGGCTTTTAAACTTTCAATCTCTGCTTTCAACCTTTTAACATATTCTGAATCAACTGTCTCCTCAACCGCAGTTGTAACCTGTGGAACATAATTTATAACCTTTTCAACTTCTGTTATATTACCAGCTTTATCATAAGCTACCAACCTGATTTTATTCTCACCAGCATTCAAATTAACTGAACCTTCAAATTTCTTATTCTTTGAATCAATCTTTAATTGAATATCAAATGGCTTTAATATTATTTTGTCAATGTAATCATCTTCATAATTTCCATAAATAGAAATTTTATTCACATTAACAACCTTAGGTAGTTCAGAAAGATTTATAACAGGTTTTTTATCATCATAAAAAATTGAAAATTGCTTCGTAGTTTTGTTATTAAATTTATCAATTAAAGCTATTTCAAATTTATTTTCACCGTATTTTAAATCAGGAATCTGAATTGAAAATGTATTATTCTTATAATCAATCATTGCCTCTTTTTCATTTGGTAGTAAAATTATTTTACTAAGATTTGGTTCGCTAAATTTACCTCTAACTGTTGGGTTCTTTTCAAATGTCCATTCAGGTAAATATGTAATTTCAATAAATGATTTTGCAGTGGTATAAATTATTGAATGAATGTCAATACTTTTATTACCATCTTTATCAACAATTGTAGCTGTAATTAAATTTTCACCTTCTTTTAATTTTAATTTTAATGAAAAAGTTTTATTCTTTAAATCAATATTTGCATTTTTACCAACAGGCTCTATAAAAATATAATCAATATTATCATCTGACCATTCACCCTTTAATTCAAAATCAGGCTTGTTAACTTTCGTTACGCTCTTGTCTATCTTTACAACAGGAAATGTAGATTCATAATTAATTTTAATATCTTTTGAACTCTTATTCCCAACATAATCATAAGCAACAATTTGTAAACTATTTGGTCCTGATTCAAGTTTTACTGGAACAGAAAATTGATATTCACCAAAATTTTTTAAATTAAATGGAACCATAATATTGCCTGGATTTAAAACTATTTTTTGTAAACTATGCTCTTTTACTATCCCTTTAAGTTCAATTTCAGGTGAACTCACTTTTGTTGGATATTGTTCAAGAACAATTTCAGGAATATCAGTATCATAAATAACTTTTCTTTCAATATAATTTGATTGATTTGCAATATCGTATGCTACAATTCTTAAATTATTTATGCCCTGTTTTAAAGGAACTTCTGCCGTATATTTCCTTGTCATTCTATTTAAATTAGCCTGAATATTTTCAGGTTGAATAATAATTCTTGTTAAATTGTCCTCAAGAAAAGTTCCACTTAAATAAATAGTTTTCTCTTTTACAGCATCAGGAAGTTCATTAAGAGTTAATGCAGGTTCTTTCGTGTCAATTAAAAATGAAAGAGTATGTTCATTTTTTAATCCTTTTTTATTGATTACCTCTAATTTTACAGTATGTTCAAAATTAGGCAAATTTCTAACATCCCATTCAGCAATTTTACCATCTTTAATATTTTTAGATTCAAGAACTTTAATTCCAGTTGAAACCCATTCTTTCATACCTTCTCTTTTAAAAGATAATTTAAAAGAATCAATTCCATTATAATCATAAGCAGAGCCTATAAGAATTATTTTTCCTGGTTCTTTATAAAAAGATAGTGAAGATAACATAGCCTGAGGCAATTCTTTATCAAAGATAGTTATCCCTCCTCCATCTGTACCAAACCATACATAATTTCCATCTATTTCTATTGCGCTAACTGAGTTTTCAGATAAACCTTCATTAACAGTGTATGTTGTCCATTTATTTTTACTTTTATCATATTTTGAAACACCAGAAAAAGTTCCAATCCACAAATAATTTCCATCAAGTTTTAATGACTGGACGAAATCATCTACCAATCCATCGGCAGTTGTAAAGATTCTGAACTTTTCAGAATATTTATCAAACTTTGCAAGTCCCGAACCTGTTCCACACCAGATAACTCCACCATCAACTTCTATTGAAGTAATATTTTGGTCAACAAGTCCCTGAGTTTGGTCGTATGTAATCCATAAACCACTGAATTCATCATAGTATGATAATCCTTTTTTTGTTCCAGCCCAAATTAAAACGCCATCAGGTTTAATGCAGTTTACAGAGTTATCTGCCAGACCGTGTATAACAGAAAAATTTCGCCATACCCCAGTTTTTTTGTCATACCTATCTATCCCCCAAAACTTTGTTGATGCCCAAACATAATTTTCTGAAACTACAATTCCTGTTATAAAATTATCAGAAAGTCCATTTGCCTTACTCCACTTTTTTTCAAATTTGTCAATCTTTTTATTATAAACACTTATTCCACCTGATGTTGCAACCCAAACATAATCTCCATCTACACCAATACCTGTAATAAAATTATCAATTAATCCCTCTTTAATCGTCCATCTCTTTGTTACCTTCTCTTTTATAGTGTCATATAAAGCTAAACCATTTGCAGTTCCTATCCAGATAAAATTACCATCAGATGTTATACACTTTATAAACCTGTGTGGAAGTCCATCTGATTCTTTTATAACCCTTATTTTCTCTTTAGCAGATGTTATTACATAAAGCAATGTAAAAAAAATTACCAATATAAAAATAAATAATTTTCTTATTTTCATTTTAACTTTTCAAGTTGTTGTAATTTATATTTTGCCCTGCTTATATATTTCAAAGCTTTATCATTATTTGGGTCAATCTTTAAAACTTTTTCCCATTCAGCTATTGCCTCCTCATACTTCTCATCTCTATAAAATTTTATTCCATTGAAAAGATATTCTTGAACTTTCTCAGAAGATGCCTGACGCTCCTTCTCTGTTAGTTTGTTATATATACTACGCGCCTTTGATAAATATGAACGAGTATCTTTATAATCATTTACTAAACCTAAAATTGCTTCAAATCTTGAAATTGAATTTTTGTAATCACCATTGTTATAATAAGATAATGCTTCATTGTAAAGCTTTGCACACTTCGTTTCAATTTCACTTGATACTTTTTTAAGCATTTCTTGCGCTTCCTTATGTTCTGGATTAACTTTAACTACACTTGAAAATCTAACTAATGCTTTCTTTAAGTCACCATTCTGATAATATTTCATACCATCATTAAACCAATCAGCAGACTGCTTCTTTCCTAATAAAAGCGCTTCATTTATATAATCCTGAACTTTCTTGTCATTATTATTTAAATCTAATACTAAATTAAATTTTTCTATTGCTTCAGAATAATCACCCTTCTTTAATAAAGCCTTACCATCATTTAAGGCAGTTAAAGCTTCATTCGCACTCCTTAAAAGGTCCGCTACTTCTTCATTATCTTTTTCATAACTTAAAACTTCGTTAAAATATTTAATAGCCTCCTCATAATTTCCATTTTTAAATTCTTCTTTACCTTTGTTCTTTGAAGAATGGATTTTTTGTAAAATTAAAGACTTAACTTCAGTTAATTTGCTTTGTGCTTCTTTAAATTGCGGGTCAGATTGAACTGCTTTTTCAAAACTATCTTTGGCTGATAAAAGGTCCCCATTCTTTAAATACTCTAAACCCTCATTATAAAATTTGTTTATACTCTCAGCCTGAGACCTTTTAGCATATTCTATATATTCATCAATAAGTTTATTTTCAGGGTCTTTCTCTTTTGCCTTCTGCCATATCTCTATAGCCTCATTAAACTTCTTCCTTCTAAAGGCTATCATTCCTTCACCTATTACCTGGGCTATTTCCTCTTGCTTCTTTAAGTATTCCAATTCCTTCTCTGTCTTTTCAAGATAATCCTTTGCTTCTTTGTGGTTTGGGTCTATTTCTAAAACTTTTGTAAAATATTCTTTTGCTTTCGTATAATTTTTATTCTGAAAATAATCTATTCCAATTTCCAAATTCTCCTGAATTGTATATTTAGCTTTATTCTCTTCATACTTTTTTTCAGCCTGCTCAAGTAGTTGTTTCGCAAGTATATATTCCGGGTCTAATTCCAACGCCTTTTTCAATTCATCAATTGCTTCTTTTAATTTCTCTTTGTTAAAATATTCCAATCCTTTATCATAGTGTGCCTTTAATTGTTCTGAAATCTTTTCACGAACTTTTTCAACACCCTTTTTGGCTTCTTTGTTATCAGGCTCTAAATTTAAAACTTCACGATACGCACCCAAGGCTTTACCATAATCTTTTTTGTCATAATAATTCTCAGCTAATTTCAAATTAGATTTTATATAATCTTTAACTAATGAATTTGCCTTATTAAGAAATTCTAATGCAACCTGATTTTGAGGGTCAATTTTTAAAACTTTTTTAAAATTTTCAATTGCTTTTGAAAGTTCACCTGACCTTAAAGCTCTTTTACCTTCTTCTAATGGCTCATTTATAATTGAATCATATTTTGCTCTTGCTTCATTTAAATACCTAACCGCCTCTTCATTATTTGGATAAATATTAACAGCCTTTTCAAATTCTACAAGAGCCTCTTTTATTTGATTTTTATTGTAAAAATCTATTCCAAGCTTTAAATGAACTTCTGATTCCTTCTTCTGCTTCTCTGTTAACTCTATCTCTTTCAATTTGTTCTCTGTCCTCTGTAAGTAATCTTTAACCTCAGGATTTTGAATAATTTCATAAGATTTTTTAAAATTGTTCAATGCCTCTATCCAATTCTCTTTTTGATAATTAAATAATCCCTGTTTAAACAAAGCCTCTGCCTCCGCTTTCCTCTCCTCTTCCTGTTTTTTAGCTAATAACTTGTCTTTTAATATAGCTTCATTCTTTTGCTTAAGTTCTACTGTTGGTTTGTGCTCAGGGTCTAATTCTAAACCATTCTCACACTCTCTTAATGAATCTTCATATTGGCCTGCTTTAAACAACGAAAAAGCCTTGTTATAGTAATTTTCAACATCATTTTTAACTTTTGCTTTTATCTTATTCATTAAAGATTCTGCTTCACTATTATTCGGGTCTAAATTTAATACCTCCCTTAAAGCCTGTATAGCCTTACCATAAAATCCTTGAGAATAATATTTCTGTGCAAGCTCAAATTTTAAACCAACAACTGCCTTGTCCTCTTCTGACATCCAAAGTTCTGATTCAAGATAGGATTTTGAATTTTCAAGATAATACCTCGCTATAGCATTATCACGAATCTCTAAAACTTTTTCAAAAAATTTTATGGCTGTTCTGTAATCCCTGTTTTGATAGGCCGCTACACCTTCATAAAAATATTCCATCTCCTTTGAAGCAACATCAACCTCAGGTAAATTGTAAGAAACTGAAAAATTTAACTTGCTCGATTCTGAAATAATAGAAGTCCCTGTAAAGAAAGAAAATTGTGATATTAAAATATTTAAACCAATTGTAAAACTCTTTACATTATAACCTGCTAAAATATTTAAAAATTTATAATCAAACCTTAAACCAAAATGGTGTAAAAATGGCGACACACTAAAAGAAGGCTCAATTTGCTTCTCTATATCATAACTAAATGTTAAATTTATCCTTGAAATTTTATACGAAATACCTAATTTACTATTCAGAGGAATGCTTTCTCTTTCAGAATATATTGAATATCTTAAAGGCAAAATATTTTGAAAAATTAAACCCGATGAAAAATTCTTTAAAGAAAATATAATTCCTAAATCTAAATCTATTGTATTTCCTGAATATGTTGAAATATTAAAATTATAAAATTTTAAACTGCTACCAATTTGAAATCTATTTAAATTTATTCCATATCCAAATGAAATCTGCAAATGAGAAAAGCTATAAGTCCCTGCAGAAATCTGTTCAGATGTATAAGAAATCATATCAGAAACTCCATTATATAAAAAAGAAACACCAATTCCGTGATTCTCATCACCCAACTTACTAATATAACTCAAATAAAGTAAATTAGCATTTCCTAAAAAACTATTCTGATAATTAATAGTAAAAATTTTGTTCCTAACTCTACTAATACCAGCAGGATTATAAAACAAAGCGGTCCCATCATCAGAAATTGAAACAAAAGCACCACCCATACCTGATGCTTTGCCACCTATACCATCAAAATTATAAGGCAAATTCATACCACCAAAACCAACAGCTGAATATAAAGAAGTTACAAAAAATAAAAAAT
>Ga0272449_1003926_pt1 | contig 12444 bp, 13 predicted proteins | sample YNPCB0241_FD_198679 | JGI IMG/M metagenome (GOLD analysis project Ga0272449, IMG submission 198679) | Hot spring sediment microbial communities from Yellowstone National Park, WY, United States - YNP-CB-024-1 | ecosystem: Environmental > Aquatic > Thermal springs > Hot (42-90C) > Sediment...
AGATATCAAGCTCTCACCCTCTAATCATGTTATGCCGATTCATACCCTAGATCTCTAATTTCAATGTAAAGAAATACTCACACTCCTTTTATCAAAGACCATAAATCGAGTTTAAAGATTTAATTCTCAAGATTCAGCATCCTCAATTTATCTTTGATTTTAATTGGCAGGCTATCAAATACGCTTCTCGTTAATTTCTCCATCTCTAGATACCAGAAACCATTATTACATCCGCAGTATGGTAGAAGATTACTGTTTCTTCCTCTTCCTCGGCTACAATAATATCTTCATCGTAATATAGGATTCTCATATCTTTCTTCATACCCATAACCATCACCACACCGTCTGTAGATACCTAACCCCTAGAACCCTACCATCTTTATCCCTAATAACGGAATCGGTGTTAGTATCTGGTGATAATAAGTCCTCCCTCTTAATCCCCTTATCCCGTAATGCCAAGGTTACAAATGTGGAGACAACGTATATAGTACCCTCTTCTGGCGGTGGCAGATTCTCAACATCACCATATATTACTTTTCTTAAAAATCCCCCTATCCCTCAGACCACAGTAATAGCGTCCATCAGGCTCTGGTGATTTCTCAGAATACTCTACCCTAGACATCTCCACATTCTTCTCGACCTCTCCTATAGCTTCTGCTATCACTTCTTCATCCACAGACTGCATATACCAGTTCGCTCTCTCAAAACCCTCAATATTATTGAATCCACCGATAACTTTTACATTTAACCCGTTATAAACAATCTTCTCTTCTCCAACCCTATCTACGAAATAAGCGTATAAATCATCATCAAAAGCTTTCCCTACAACCACTACATCATAACCCTTAGACTTAAGCTCACACATCACCCTATAGAGGAAACCTATATTGTCAATCAACCCCCTCCCCCCACCCTCAGGTATCCCTTCAACGAACTCTACCTCGGAGCTTGTAAGCTGAGCGTGGACTGGGAATAGTGTCTCGCCGCCCCTCACCCTAACATCAATGAATAGTTCATGGAGATTCTTCAGCCAATCCGTAAACTTCGTTGAGTCTACCACTGAGTAATCGTAATCCATTTGGGTCAGAAGCCTTAGGAGCGTCTTCAACACTTCTCCAACTACGTCTCCATGCTTAACCTCCCAGTAATGTAGTGTTGACTTAGGTATCCTGACAGCTAGGTACGTCTTGGATAGGCTCTCAGCATACCTCAAGCTAGCTTTACAAACCTCCTTCAAGACTAAGGCTTTAACGTAAAGCCTAGCAGGCCTCCCAAATCTACACTTCTCAAACCTAGAGTCAAAACCCATTAAGTCTAAGACGTAATCCAAGATAGCCAACAAGAACCCAATATCATAAGCCTCCACATCCCACCTACAAAGCATAAATAAAAGAGAGGCAAAGCACTAAGTAACAGTTGGACACGCCCCTTTTAGCCATAAAACATAAAAATAGGGAAGTAGAAGGTTTAGCTAGTCTAGAGGTTCTTTAGCAGCTTCTCTTCCAGCAGTTCTACCAAAGACTATGCAATCTGGTATCGCGCATCCCCCCAATCTAGTTCCGCCGTGAACGCCACCAGTCACCTCTCCAGCAGCGTAAAGCTTAGGTATAGGAACGCCGTCATAATCTAGCACCTGTGCCTTGGTGTTGATCCTCAGACCACCCATAGTATGGTGTACAGCAGGCCATTGTGGGACTGCATAAAATGGTGGTTTCTCTATCTTTGCAAGTAACCTAGGCTTTCCAAAGTCTTCGTCCTTACCTTTCTCTACGAATGTATTATATCTTCTTACAGTTTCAACTAGACCGGCTGGGTCTATACCTGCCTTCCTAGCTAGCTCTTCAAGCGTATCCGATTTAATAATTCTCCCCCTAGCTAATCCTTCTTCAATTACGTCTTTAGTTGTAAACCTTGGCCACATACCCTCATCGAATATAGTCCACGTCGGTTTTTCTTTTAAGGTGAAGATCTGAATGTTGGCAATGACGTCTCTAGCTGCTAGTTCGTTGACAAATCTCTTCCCATCTTTCCAGACATAAATCGCATATGCTGGTGAAGTGAACGGAATTACCGCCGGCCTGTCAAGTACTCCTGTTTCAGGGTCGGCGAATGGATACAATTGAATTTGGTCCATCTGGACCAACCCTGCACCTATATCATTTGCAGCTAATAATATCTCGCCAGTCGCTCCTGGATGATTCGTAGATAAGAGGGATTCGTCAAGTACAGGCCATTGAGATTTCCTGAGAGAGACATCTCGACTAAAGCCTCCACTTGCAAGTATTAATGCCCTTCTAGCTCTTATGTAAATCTTCTTTCCACCAGTTTCCACCTCAACTCCAAGGATTTTCCCAGACTTCAACCCTTCTCTTACGATTCTAGTTACTTTGTGCTCTTTCTTTATTGGAATACCTCTTTTCTCTACTGCTTCTAGTAATTTAGTAACTATGTCCCTACCTGAAATGTTCTTTGTTTGGAAAGTTCTCTTTACGCTATGTCCTCCTGCTTGTACCTTTAGTTCTGGAGGGAATTCTACACCAAGCCTTACTAACCATTCATAGCCTTCTCGAGATTCACTCGCAACTTTTCTAGCTAACTCAACATAATTTAAATAGTGTCCAGCTTTAAGCATATCCTGCACATATATGTCGACACTATCACCGTCTTCAGGACTGAGGGCAGAATACTGTCCCCCATTTATTATAGAGTTCCCTCCAACATACGGCATCTTCTCTAAGATCACTATATCCTTAACACCGGCATCGTATGCTTCGATGGCTGCAGATAGACCTGCAAATCCAGTACCAACTATTACTATGTCTGCTTCTATATCCCATTTCTCAGGTAGCCATGGTTTTACTTCTTTAACTTCAGTCTTCGTGGTGGTAGTTGTTATAGTTTCAGTTTTTGTTATCGTTTCAGTTTTTGTTATCTCTCTTGGGAATGCTTGGCTTCCAATTACTCCTCCTACTATTAAACCGGCAATACCAGCTGTTATAGCGCCAACTACTCCTCTTCTAGATACTTTTTTCTCCCCCTTCCTCTCTTCACTCATATAAGCCTCGAGACCCAATATTGATATGGTAAAACCTAAGGATTATCTATTTATAGTTCATGGTTAAATTTTTTGATGAAAGTTGTTCCTGATTAGAAAGTCTAGGGTTGCTATGGGGACTGCTATTGCTGTAACTATTGTTCATGATGATCTTGTTTATGCAGAGAGGGTTATAGAGGATGCATTCAAGGATTTCGATAGGGTTGAAGGTTTAATGAGTATATTCCGTGAGGATAGTGAGGTTAGCAGGTTGAATAGGCAAGGGTTTCTAGAGGATGCTAGTGAGGAGCTTCTCTCTGTTATTAAAGAGGCAGAGAGGATCCATAGACTTACAGAAGGCGTCTTCGACATCTCCATTCTTCCATTGATTGAATACCTTGATGGTCGCTTTTTACAAGATGTTAAAGGTAGCTTGGACGATGTAAGGGATGTTGTGGATCAGTCTCTTATAATCATCGATGGGAGAACTGTAAAGTTTTTGAAGAAAGGTATGAAGATAGTAGTTAATTCGTTGGCGAAAGGGTTTGCTGTAGATTTAGCCGTGGAAAAATTAAGGTCCAATGGCGTAAGACATGCGCTGGTCAATGCAGGCGGGGATATTAAAACAATCGGTGGGAAGACTGATTCAGAGCCTTGGAGGATTGCTATAAGAGACCCTTTCAGAAAAGAAGAATTCATTACGATCTTAAAGATAGTGGATGGAGCTGTTGCTACAAGCGGCACCTACGAGCGTAGGATAGCTGGAGGAAGGCTGAGCCATATAATCAATCCTAGATGCATAGGGGAACCTGAGGTTGTTAGCTCGACCGTGATATGCAGGAATGCTATCACAGCTGATGCACTAGCTACAGCTCTATGCGTGATGGAGCCGCTTAAAGGTATACGCTTGATTGATGGTTTAGACGATGCTGAAGCCATCTTAGTAACCAGGGATAAGAAGATTGTAAAGAGTGCGGGGTTTTCCACCTATGAAGATTTTTGAGTTATATTCTTAAGCGCATCCCTGACCGCCTCTACCACAGCGGTAGAAGAGATCGTTGCACCGCTTACTGCATCAACCTTACCTTCAGGCGATAGCTTAACATCATCTACAGTTAACCCTATGAACTCGCTCTCAAACTCTGGCTCAACTATCTTTTCATTGAAGAGCCTAATGCCCGGCTCCATCCTATCAATATCTATCGCCTTCACCCTGTAATCCAGGCCTACTATCCCGACTATCTGAAGCCTATCGGTCGGGGCATATGCTCTAGCATAGAACCCGTAAGCTATTAAGGCATTCCTCTCATCATAGATTTCATAGTATAAGATTTTCCCTTCTTTTACGACCGGCATAAATCCATAAGCTTCAGGCAATAGCTTCTTAAACCTCTCTGCAAGTTCCGGTGCGATCGGTGGGGGTCTCTCAACCACCTCCACTGTGCTAGATACCCCATCTACAGTTATGCTATGCAGACCCGCCTTCTCCAGCTTTGCTTGGAAGGAGAGCAGCCCAGTCTCACCATCTAGCAACGTGATGCTCCCCTCACCCGCCGGTTCTCCGTCTATGGAGAACTGAACATTAAAAGTACCGTCTCTATAGCCAATGTTCGCTACCTCCGCATATACCGTGAAGGGGTCGCCTACCTTAACCTTGGCTGGCTCAACGTATACATTCCTAACAACATGTTTCGGAGGCTTCAGCAACTCGTTTAATGTATATGCAAGGGCTGCTGCTGGAATCACTGTAAGGAGGGTCTTTAGCATCCTCCGCCTCCCAACCCACGTGACCTCTTCCTCTTGAAGCGCTTTTGGATGGTGTTTCCTCACCCATTCGCTGGGAACATTGCCTGTCAGGAACATTGATTTTAAAGCTGGCCACTGGTCTCGTAAAACCAGGTTTAATGTAAAATGTATTATCACGAAGGCTGTAAGTAGTATTGAGGAGACCCTATGTAGAAGTCTTAGAACGTCGTATCCTATGGGTAATGTATTTGTCCACATCATAAGACCGGTAGCTCCTAGGATTGGTAGACAGGCTGCTGCAATCCAGTAAAGTAGTTTCTCTCCAGGCATATGAAAGCCTAGCTCCGGCTCAGGACCTCCAAAGAATCTAAACCTATAATAGGAGACCAAGTCCTTCAAGTCCTTGTACGTTAATAGTATGCTACTCTTCTTCCTTCTAAGACCAAAGCTTAACGTATGTAGGACCACCGCTACCCCAACCAGCACCGTCACAACATACCTGTGGAGTATTCGGCGGAAAGCCTCACCCCCTATATAGCCCGTAATCCACCTAAAGCAATCACCAATATTAAAACCGAATACTGTAAGTTGAAGCTGCGGAAAACCTGATACTACACCTATCAAGACGCTGATCAAGATCAGGAAATGTGTAAGCCTGTCAAGAACGCCCCATCGTTTTACATACCCTCCACAAACCATAAAATACACCTTCACGAATATTTTTTAGAGGCATTATATTAAACATGCTTTTAAACCAGTATAATGTGGTATATACTATAAATAGATAATCCTTAGGTTTTACCATATCAATATTGGATCTCGAGCTTATATGAGTGAAGAGAGGAAGGGGGAGAAAAAAGTATCTAGAAGAGGAGTAGTTGGCGCTATAACAGCTGGTATTGCCGGTTTAATAGTAGGAGGAGTAATTGGAAGCCAAGCATTCCCAAGAGAGATAACAAAAACTGAAACTATAACAACTACCACCACGAAGACTGAAGTTAAAGAAGTAAAACCATGGCTACCTGAGAAATGGGATATAGAAGCAGACATAGTAATAGTTGGTGGTGGTGGAGCTGGTCTTGCTGCCGCTATTACAGCGCATGATGAAGGTGCAGACGTCCTACTTGTTGAAAAAATGCCTCAGCTCGGTTTATGTAACACCGCTGTCTCTGGAGGTATTATAAACGCATGGTCCTCTAAACTTAAACTCCATGAAAAGCTTGGGGTACAGGATTCCCTAGAATTGCAATATCAAGACCTATTGAAATCTGGAGATTATATGGGAGACCCAGAACTAATAAGGACTTTAGTTGAAAATGCACCTTCTGTCATAGATTTCCTAGTTGATATCGGCGTCCCATTCGCTGATACACTCACCCAGTCTGGAGGGCAATCTGTTCCTAGAACCTTCTCTGTGGTAGGGGGAGGGCCTACATTACATAAAAAGTTGAGGGAAGAATTCCAGAAGAGAGGAATTAATACATTATTAGGACATAAAGTTACTAGAATAATAAGAGAGAAAGCTAACTCAGGCAGGGTTCTTGGTGTGGAAGCAGAGACAGAGGACGGAAAAACAAAATACATAAAAGCTAGGAAGGCAGTCATACTGGCTGCTGGCGGTTTCTGTAGAAGCGATTTATTAATTAAAAGACATGCGCCTAGGTTTGCAGGTTTTCCATCAACAAATGTACCAGGGACAACGACTGGTGAGGTTTTAATAGCCGCAACGGATGCGGGTGCTGCCATCAGAGGCGCAGATTATGTGCAACTATGGCCATTGTGCGATTACGAAACAGGTAGTTTAGTCACGATAGCCGCCGGTACGGAAATCGGAGTAGGAATCATGGTGAATACAAACGGTAAGAGGTTTGTTGAGGAGTTAGAGAGAAGAGATGTTAGAAGAGATGCGGTGTTAGCTCAACCCGGAGGATTTGCGCTTGCAATAGTTGATCATAAGCAGCTAAAAACATTCACAGCTTTCGGTGATCCAGAAGAAATAGTCGCTGACCAGATAAAAAGAGGCGTTGCATTTAAAGCAGACACTATTGAGGAGCTTGCAAGACTGGCAGGCATAAACCCAGATAACCTTGTTGAAACTGTAAATAACTGGAATAGGTACGTTGACGAAGGCAACGATCCAGACTTTAAGAGGAGAGACCTAGCTAGGAGGAAAGGCGACCCGATGCTAAAGATAGATACCCCGCCATTCTATGCCATCAAGGGTAGACCCTCACTCCATCATACAATGGGAGGCCTACATATAAACACGAGGGCACAGGTAATAGATGCGGAAGGTAAGGTAATCCCCGGGCTATATGCTGCTGGCGAGATAACCGGAGGTATACATGGAACAAATAGGATTGGTGGGAACGCACTACTAGACATAATTGCTTTCGGGAGGATCGCAGGCAAGAACGCTGCTAAAGAGGTTCCTGCATAACCCGAAACTTTTATCTATTTTTCCTTATCCTAAGAAAAGAATTTCATTTTGCATTGTTCATCCAAATATACGCTTAGAAGTGTTAGCATATCCTGGGCTTGCATATGGGTAGAGGCTTGTTAAAGCGTCAATTACTAAGACTCTGGGATAAGTTTCATCATTGAATAATCAATAGAGCAGGTTTAACATAAATGCAGAAAAGGATTAGAGAATAATAATGGAGAGACCATATCAGGAACACTATCTTGTTAGTCTAGTATTTTTAATGCTACGTATGTTGCTCCTGCAAAAGATAGCGTTGCCCTAGTTTCTCCAAAAGTTCTTGTCCAGACATGTTTACCCCTGCTAACTCTAAAATTATCTTTCCTCCTTGAACATCTTCTTTCCAATTATAATTATGATTCTAGTTAGATTCCATACTCGCTCTTCTTCAAGAGTTCCAAAGAAGATTTATAGGCCCTCATGAGCTGCGTAGAAAAAGATCTCTTAAGACGCTATATATTATTCTCAGAAAAGACTCTTATCGAGGGAACTTTGATTAGAGAGCTGAAATCTCTAAAGTTTCTCCAACCATTGTTACCTCTGAGCGCCAGATCTATTCAGCGAACTTGGAGCATTCTGACAATCTATGTTAACATACCCCTTTTTCCATCACATATTTATTATACTATAACTATATTATACTGAATTTTGCTGTTTTCCAAGAATTCGGAGCAGGCGTATAAGCTTTAAAATAATGTGCCCCCCATTTGAGACAGCATATGCGGATCCTGTCAACTTTACTTAGTTTTTTACGTCTACGCCCTGGTTTCTATTATATTCTCTTATGCATGTCTTGGATTATATCCTTGGTAGGATGTCTAGGCTTTTCAGGTTTAACAATTATCCATTGGGTGAGAAGGCTTACTCTGTTATGCCTCATGCTGGTCTAAGCCTTAGAGACCTTTCTGAGAGATATTGTGTAACTATGGCTTTTAGGAAGTATTAAGGGGTCTCGCAAGTTCTCAAAATATATTATTTGTAAGGGAGAGTTTGAGAAGACCATAGCTTGGATGAGACAATGATTGAGGTATATGGTTCTAGAGCTCATGTTTGGCCTGCTGTAGATGTTAATTCAGAAGTATCACATATGCATCATTAAAAATTATAAAACTAGAAAAACTTTGAAATCGAGAGAATATGTTGATGATGCTAGAGGAGCTTCGTAAACAGATTATGAGTTGTGATAAATGTAAAAATTATTTTTTCAAGCTTGATCCATGGCTCTTTCCATCAGAATGTGATGAATGTGGTGTGAAGGGTTTCCTCGGTGATGGTCAAACTGAGTATGGAGGAGTAATGTTCATAGCCTATAGACCGAGTACACGCAGACTAGATAAAAGTGAGATAGGTAAAAAGAGGATTGAACTCTTCTACAAACTGCTAAGGAAATTTGGGCTCTCGAATGCTCACTTGACCGATCTCACCAAATGTCGTAGGTCAGGAAAATTCATAAGCCGAGTAGAGATAAAGAACTGCTTACCTTATCTAAAGGAGGAAACCGGAATAGTGAAACCGGATTACCTAGTAGCAGTCGGTTTAGACACTTATCATATCTTACCCTTCATCTTGGAACTTCTAAACCTCAATTTTCCAGAAGAAAGGATATTCAAGATAAGACATTATGCTTTCAGACGAAGAAAGAGTGAAAGTTTGGAGGAGGCATATCAAAGATTTGAGAGTACCTATGAATACGATTTTTTCATAATCTGGCAGACTTTATGAGAAGGACACGCATATAGTCTGTCTTCCGACTAACCATTATGGTTAACCCATAGGGAGTACTTTGCACATTTTCTATTTTCTCCTTCCTTACTGTTTTCGCTCTTAAATAAGAATGTTGTTGGTAAGGTTTTTTGTTTCTCTGTTCTGTCTGATGTAGGTGTGTTTGTCCCTGAGGTTTTTAGGTTTCTTTCAAGTGAGGGGGAGTGTGTAGCCTTGCTTCGTAGGGTTCGTTGGCCTGATGGTGTTACATGCCCTATATGTGGCTCTAGAGAGGTGATTCGATGGTGTAGGTATCGTAGCTACCAGAGGTATATGGGTAAGGTCTGCCGTAGAACATTCAATGATAAGACTGGGACAATATTCCACTACTCTAGGCTTAGTCTTAGCTCCCTAACCTTGGATTCAAGCTCTGTAAGTTTCACAGCACCCTCGACAAGCTCTGGCTTGATATACTTCTTGACAGCCTCAGCTATCTTAAGCTCAGACTCCATAGCCTCTATCTTCTTTTCATACTCCTTACCCTCCTCCTTAATACTTCAAGCTCGCTCTCCTCAGCCTCAACCATCTCAGAGATCTCCCTAATCTTCTCGGCAACTTCTGCGAAATCCACTTGGACGGGCTTTATGGATTCTGGGCTTGGCGTCTCAGCTGCATGGCTCGTAACCCTCTTCCTAACCTTGACTTTTCCCAAATGTTTGAGGAGTTCTGGGCTGTATAATATTGCTTCTCCAGACTCAAGTCTTGGAAGTTGTGAGATTATCTCTCTAACATCATCAACCATTACTCCTGCATAGTCTAATGTCTCCTTGACTGCTTCAAGGTCTCTAGGAGAAATAAGCCTGAAGAATAAGTATACGTCTGATTGTGATAATGCATCCTTGCTTACTATGGCAGGCCTCTGGGATATTATCGTTGCACCTAGACCGAGTGCTCTGCCACGCCTAATCGATGCTTCCACGGCTTCCCTCGACTCCGTAGACCTTGACTGAGGCGCGAAAACATCAGCCTCTTCCAGTACGACCATTCTAGGTGTTCTTGATACTTCTAGGAGTTTCCAGCATAAATCAGTCGAGGTCTACGGAGAAAACTTATATATAATGATAACAGCTTCCATAAGTACGTAGCGTTTGTAACTATGTTTGTAACTCCGTGTGTAACCCCGTTTGGAACTTGTTTATAAGCAAGCTCCTTTAAGTTTCTTGTAGGGGACTCCTGAAATCCTTGGTGAGCCTGCGACTAGGAGTCCAATGGTTGGTCGCAGGTGATAGAGGAAGAAACCCTAATCCAGAGCCTAACAAGACCATGGGCTGGGGTTCCCCCGTCAAACAATCATGCTCGGGGGGACTCCAGAGTCTACGGCTCTGGAGGGGGGAGGGCTGGCCAACGCTGTCTCCGACTCTCCAGACGATGCATGAGCCCCCCGGGCGGTGGTGTGTGTGTCTGCGCCCACCGCAGGACCCTGGAGTGTGTGTCTGCGCCTGGGGTCCGCCCATGCATCGTCTGGGGGGCGAGGGCTGGGCGTCTCCTGGCGGAGTGTGTGTCTGCGCCCGCCTCGGACACCCCATAGGCTCCTGTACGTGCGTCTGCGTCTGGAGCCTATGCTCCAGCGTTACGGTGAGACATGGGCTTCAGTGATACGCCGACTTCATAGACCACATCATCTCAAACGTTTCAAATATCGCAGTAGAAGAAAGCAATCCCAGTATATCAGCTTTCCAAATGTATAGAAGCAAGACAATCAATGAGCAGGAATCTTCAGCAATATAAGGATAAAGAGAGGAGACATCAAGCCAGTAATTAAGGATGACGCAATATTAAACAATAAAGGTCATAGAAAACAAAAGCGGGGGCTCCACGCAAGCAGAAGCCTATGGGGCGGGGAACTGGGCTCACCCAATACCGGGGGCAGACCCCGGCCCCCCAACCAATGGGGGGAAACATGAGAATGAAGGGTGAGTCCGGTTTCCCGCTCCACCCCCTCGGGGGCGGGGCCATTCCCTGCCCTCGGAGCGGGGCCATTCTCTGGGCTTCTGCCTGCGATTTTTTGGGATCACCATGCCCCCGCAGGCAGACTCAGGGATGGTTAGAGGGGGACGAAGAAGTCTTTGAGGAAAACGATGTCTATGATGTCTTTGATGAAGTCGAAGACGACGAGTTCGCTGAGCTCATAGAATATCTAGATAACCAGAGGTGGTAGCATGGATATCCGAAAGATCCCTAAACCATTCAAGAGGCTTAAGGGGGTAAACGATAGAATCAACGTATTCATTGAGGTAACATCGCTAGAGTTTGGATGGATGGTTGGATGGAGAGTATCTACCGCAACAGGCAGGAGGTTTAAGCTGAAGGCGGACAAAGCAGTCAGCATCTTCAGAGTCTTCGAGAGGATGGGCTACTGGTCGATGAAGCTCCTGCTAAATTTCGCCGTTACGGCATCCATCAGCATACCGTTAAGCCTGCTGATATCATACTTCTACGCCGACCTCCTAGCAGAACACTTGGCCTCGAACCGTTATATGACCCACCTGCTTAGACTGCTTGTGGAGGTGATGGCATGAAGGTATTGAGGAAAGTATCAAAGCTTCTCAATGACTTCCTTGAAGCAGTCGCTGAGAAGATACCGCCATATCCCATAGACCCATTCTTCCCATGGATCATATGGATAATCCTGCCACTACTACTGTTCTTGATGGGGCTGATATAAATGACTGAACCGCCATTGGAAGTTCACGACGTCAGGCAGATGAGGCTGTGGAAGCAAGAGATACTATCGGTATATGAGAGGTATAAGGATGTCTTTGAGGATGAAGGATTCCTAGAAGAATTCACTAGAATACTGAACATCGCCAATGATACACTGGTAATAATTGAGAGGTATGAGCTTCCAGACGTTGTTATAAGGACTTTCATAGAAGACTTCTACGATAGGCTTGAAGGTTTCAGGAGAGGATACCGTAAATACATTGGAAAGGTTATCGAAAACGTCTGCGATGAGCTTAGGAGGGTAGTTGAAGAAAACATTTGCTGTGGAGAGGTTGATGAATATGGTTAGGAGGGTATTCATTGATACTGCATGGAGGTCTAAGAAGCATACATGCTACGACTCAGACAGAGACATCTTCTTCGAGGTTGATAGCCTCACCGAACTCAAGGACTACGATGAAATATACCTTGACGGCTCATTATTTCCAAACATGTGGCAACAGTTGAGAGAGTTAGTCAGTAATGGTAAGAGAGTCTATTATTTCACTAGGCCATGGAAGTGGGAAGAGATGCGGAAAGAAAGGTTCAGAAATGAGTTGAAGGCTAGAGTGGGCAAGGTATCGAAAGATGATAGAGGAGATGCATTCCTACTATGGAAAGCCTACGAATTATCATTGACTAAAAACAATACTCATAGATACTTTAAACCTTTAACTATCATTGATGTTGAGTTGAGGCCGCTGTTGATGAGAGAGCA
>Ga0272449_1003930_pt1 | contig 12437 bp, 11 predicted proteins | sample YNPCB0241_FD_198679 | JGI IMG/M metagenome (GOLD analysis project Ga0272449, IMG submission 198679) | Hot spring sediment microbial communities from Yellowstone National Park, WY, United States - YNP-CB-024-1 | ecosystem: Environmental > Aquatic > Thermal springs > Hot (42-90C) > Sediment...
GCAGTGCATGGAACTGGATGTGTCTATTCGTCTGCGATTTGCGCATGCCTGGCACTTGGTCTGGATGTGCCCCATGCAGTCATGACTGCAAAGGTCTTTGTCAACGAGGCAATAAGAAATGCAATCCATGTCGGGAAAGGCTTTCTTCGTGCGGGCAAGGTGGACTTGAAGGATGTGCCTGCGCTAAAGAGACTACTTGGTGCGTTAGAACTTCAAAGGAGGTGAAGGTGGCATTATTTCTTGGACTGGACCTTGGCGCTGTTTCGTGCGACGCAGTCTTGATCGATGAGGCGGCGAACATCCAAGCATTTTCTGTTGTGCCTACTGCTGCAAGACACATCGAGGCTTCAAAAAAGGCAACCAGCGAAGTTCTGGAAAAGGCTAAAGCCACTATGGAGGAAGTGGCTTGCGTGGTAACCACTGGATATGGAAGGGACTTGTGGGCGCCAAAGACATTTTCAACGACCGAGATAACATGTCATGCAAGGGGCATAAGATATTTTTTCCCAGACACAGAACTTTTGATAGACATTGGAGGACAGGACAGCAAGGTCATTCGGATCGCAAACAATGGAAAAGTAGTCGACTTTGCAATGAATGACAGGTGCGCTAGCGGGACTGGGCGCTTTCTGGAGGTTATGGCACGGGCGCTTGACCTTGACCTTTCAATGCTTGAGAGCATGGACGAGAAGGCAAGGCAAGACCTTGCACTAACAACCATGTGCACGGTGTTTGCAGAGACAGAAGTAGTTGGAATGGTGGCACAGGGCATTGATGTCCCAGACATAGTTCGAGCCATCCACAAGTCGATAGCCCTTCGCACAAAAGGGCTCGTTAGAAGGGTTGCCAAAGATGTGTCTTCGCTTAAGGTCTCGATGTCTGGTGGGGTTGCAAGGAACAAGGCGGTTGTTCGGGCTTTATCAGAGGCGCTTTCCTGCGAGATAAGAGTCCCAGAACACCCCGACATTGTGGGTGCTTTAGGCGCTGCCCTGCTTGGTCTGGAAAGCCATCGTTAGGAAGGCGGGGTTGAATCTAGACCATCAATCAATGACGAGCCACGAGAACCAGAGGGGATGATTCGCCTTGTACCAGCGGAGCACCTCCATGATCAACTCTTTCTTATCTTTGGGCAACACCTTGTCATCCACACGGTCGAGGTCAACCTTTATCCTCCCATCTCCAAGATAAATGAGCCCTGTCGGGGCCAGGGTCTGAAGTTCGTTTCTAATCCTGCCCGAATCTGACACCTTGACAGCCCTAGTCTTGTAGTCTGCACCTGCATAAAACCTGTCCAGAAGGGGCGAAAATACAAGCCTCATCTCTTCGAATGGCTCCATTAGGCGCAGAGTAATCCTGGTCTCCAGAAGCCCGCTTTCGGTTGCAGCCCTGGTAGTAACCCTGTATGTCTCTTCGTCAACCTGCTCGACCCCAGCGGAACCAGAATAAGGGTCTTGCAAGATATAACTTACAACCGCTAGCACCCGCCACATCTTTTCTGGAAAGAAATCGTCAACAGTGACCGTCCTCTTGCCAAGTGGCATGTTTGCGAACTTTGCCTCAAGCAAGATGTTTTTGAACTCCAAAGCCTCTTCCTCCGAGACCTCACGCCCGAGGATATTCGAGAGGCTTTTTTTGAAATCCGGGTCGTCAGGTTTGAGGCTCATAATCTCTTTTTCGTGCTCCCACGAAACCTTGAAACTCGATGTAAAAAGGCAAAGGCAAGTGTGAATGCCCAGTATTGGGTCCAGGCTAGCTGCCTGTAAAGCCTCTGCTGTTGCAGCATACCCGTCTGTTATAAACAGATGGTCGTTGCCTTCTTTGTCTTTGTGAACTCCAACCGCAAAGACAGGCGCATATGTGCCTGAATCCGTAAACACCCTGAGCCCTGTCCACGGCAGTAAATATCCATCTTCGCATACATGCACCCCAAGCGCTCGCCACTGTTCCCAAAGCGTGCCAATCCTTTGCGCTCTATTCTGCCCCCCCAGGGTCCAAACATGGATGCGTTCTGGCGGGATCTGGGGATAGGTCTTTCTTATTGCCTTGAAAACAATCTCTCTTGGTGTATGGTAGTTGATAAGGATCGAATCAAACGCTGCGGTCTCGACAACTTTTTTGGGGAGTATCAGCGTCCCCATGTATCCTTCGTATGGTCGAGAGATCCTCAAAGGCTGGTCGAACAGATGGAATACCGACAATGGTCCTGTTGGCTCACCCATGGCGAAACGGGTCGTATTCTCGAGCGTGTCCACCGCCGCCCCCCAAACGGTTATACCGGCAGCCCTGATGTGCTGATAAAAGTCGTCCCATGTGAAGTTAGGGTCATTTATTAGCCAGGAAACGCGCCTGTCAAGAAATCGTGCCACCTGTGGTCTTGCATAAACACGACCAAACCCGAGCAAGGGGTTTGCACCCATGTCTGGCGTTTCCCCCCCTTTTGGCATCAGCCCCTCGCCGATGCTCACCATGACTGCGTGGTTTTCAGGTAACCCCCTTGTAAGATGCCATAGTGCCTCGCTCAGCGCATAGGCAGACATGGCGTCCGCATCCTTTTTTATCCTGTTTACTTGAGCCTTGTCCTTCCCTTTCCCCTCTCCATACTTTCCAAAAAGTCTTGTGCCAAGCGCAGTTACCGCAAGCGCCATGATAAACGCCTTTTCAAGCCCTTGAGGCACGAAGGAAAACCCCTTTTCTGGCTCTCCCTTGCTCCACGATTCCTCGACATCTACCAACCACAGATGAAACCGCCCGAGCACAGGTCTGCAGTCGAAAGCCCATTGGGCTATCAGGTTTTTCTTTTCCATGTCCATAAAAGCCCCCGAACGAATAAATGTGACTATACCTTAAGTTGTCCTGTCTCACGAGCCTGAAGCAGTTGCTTTGCTTGCTTTGCGATGTAGCCTGGCACATCGTGACTCACAGAAAGCAACTTCAGGTCCTTTGGGGTCAATGTCTTAAGAAAGGTTTGAGCAATAGCGGGTGGGCACTTCGGGTTTTGCACGAGAGCGTGTCTTACTGCGTAAAGTTTCGTCCAGTCACGGTTCGTGGCGATATTGCGCACTATCTCCTCATTGAGCGCTTTATCCTTCGCAAAGGCAATAATCTCTTTTTCTGAAAGAGCAGGGCTTTTCAAAACCGCCATATACACCACCCTTCTGGAATCCTTTATCAACACAGAACGGACGAACTCGTTACCCAAAAGCGCCATCCTTACTTTTTCAGGGACCGACAACTTCTGCACCTGAGCGTATACCGCCCTTCGTTTTGCATCTGCCCTTTCGTCTTCCTCCTCATCTTCCTTCCCTTCCTCCCATGATGCAGCCTCTAGCAGCATCGCAAAGCCCGCATCATCGAAAACCTGTCCTTCCAGAGCAAAGGTCTGTTGTGACGCAATCTCTGCCTCGAGCGCCTTCTGAAGGTCGACTGCCTCTTGAGGTTCGATGTGTGCCTTAGCCTCTGGCACAGGTACCCTTTCCTTTTGAATGCGTTCGGCAACCTCCTTGCCAAATATTGACTCCACGATCTCCATGTAGCCTGGAATATGGCTCAGATCGAGTCCAACACGCACTGCAAACTCGAGGACATTGGACACAAGCCCGAGCCTTGCGTTCTTGTTGTAATACAACGCTTCCACAATCTGAGGTGTCCGCTGAATCCTTACCTGTGCTTGAGCCACCTGCTCCAGACAAGCCCCTTTACCCCTTTTTGCCACAAACAAGAAGGTGTCGTCCGCAGTCGCCGTGTTCGAGAGTATCCTTGAAACGACCTCCTCATCCTCGATATAAAACCTACATATGATGTCCAAAACCCCTGCATCTTTGATAAGGGGAATGGCGCCAAGCAAAAGAGATGAAGGCACCTTCTTCAAAGATTCTGTTGCCGCATTTGCCACTGCCTCAGACTTGTCCTTCGTCAAGGCGGTAAGCACCGTAAGCAGCTCCTCGGGCGCCATGGGGACTAAAGCCTTGGCAGCGAGGAGTCGCTTTTCAGTTGGCGTCTCGCCCGATATTAGGCTTCTTATGTGCTCTGGCAGGCTTTCTGTGTCAATCTGAAGATTGCCGTTATCCATAGGCACCTACCACTTAAGCCCAACATATTTTACATAGTAACAGCAGAATAGGAAAGGCAAAAACACTTCTAAACCGAGATCACGCTTACAGACTTATATCCACGAAGATGTATTCGCCCTCTTGTTTGTAAAGATAGGTCGTGTTTTTCTTCAGATAGATTTCAACCGTCGTACCATCTTGCGACTGATGCGTGAAAATGCTATCAACTTGAGTCGGAAACGCCCTGGTTATTAGGAATCGTTCGTCATTCGGGGTTTGAACTCTGCAGGAAGGGATACTGACAACGATCTTGTTTGGCTTTGGCTTTGCAACGGTAAAGGTGTACTTACCCGACACCTTCAAGAAAACCCTCGAATACTGTTCAAATGGCTGGAAACCAACCCACTCTAAAACTGGTCCGCCATCGCCTCCTCCCTGTTTTGCCTTCGATTCCACCTTGGGCTTGTCCTGCAAACCTGGAACTATGCCTTTGTAACCCCTTTCTACATAGATCTTGCCACCTTCATCCGCGATATTCGGCTTTGTTTCTTCAGTCGTGACCTCGGCCTTAGGCTCCTCTTTTTTCCCGGTCTCTTGAGCAAAAGCCTGCGGGAAAAAGCCAAGAATCGCCACGATATATGAAATCTTTTCCATCTAGACCTCCAATGGTCCCGCATATAGCTTATAACGATTGGCAGGCAACGACAAATTTTCGTTGTTTTCGCCGAGAAATCGAAGATGTTTTAGGGTAAGATCGCATCGCCCTTTTTGCGAGGGAAGCGATGAAGCTCGTGGATGCAAAGACAATGAAGATGCTCGACAACTATACGATCTCGACAGTCGGAATCCCTGGTCCTGTTCTCATGGAGGTAGCAGGGCGCTCGTGCGCTATCCTTTGCCATCATCTGATGCGGGAAAAGGGCGCAAGAAGGGCAGTCATTATGTGCGGTCCTGGCAATAATGGTGGGGATGGGTTTGTGGTCGCAAGATACTTGAAAAACTTTGGCTATGATGTTCAGATTGGGTTATTCTCGCCAGTATCCAGCATCAAGGGCGACGCCCTGTTGAACTTTAACATCCTCAAGCACTTCGATGTGCCTGTATTTGAGTTTGCAGGTAGCATCAACGAACAAGAATTACAAAAGATGTTTGACAGTGCTGACCTTATCGTTGATGCAATTTTTGGCACAGGGCTCGTGCGACCCGTAGAAGGTATATTTGCAACTGCGATAAAACTGGCAAACAGCAAAGATGCCTTGAAGGTTGCAGTAGACATTCCTTCAGGGGTATGCTCTGACACAGGAAGGGTCTTGGGGGTGGCGTTTTCCGCCCATTACACGGTCACATTTGGCGCTGCAAAGGTCGGGCATTTCTCTTATCCAGGAAAAAAGTTTTGCGGTCAGGTGGAGGTTGCAGACATCGGCATACCAGCAAAGGCAGTTGAAGAAGCAAAGGGGGCTCTGCTTATCGAGGCAAAAGATGTGGGGCGTTTTTTTGGCAACAGGCAAGAGGATGCATTCAAGAACTCGTTCGGGCATCTGGTCTTTGTGGGTGGATTTGTGGGCAAGGCGGGAGCAGCACTTTTAGGCGCTATGTCTGCAATGAGGACAGGCGCAGGGCTTGTCACAGTGGCTACCGATGCTCAGGCTCAGGCACACCTGGAAGGCAGGATGCCAGAGCTCATGGTCGATGCCATAGCGGACATAAATAAAGGAGAGGTTTCAGTAAGAAAAGATGCCTTTGCAGGGCTATTAGAGGGCAAGGACTGTATTTGCATTGGACCAGGACTTGGGCTTCGCACTGGGACAGAAGATGTCGTGAAGATTTGCCTTGAATCAGGAATACCTATTGTGCTGGATGCGGACGCATTGAATCTAATAGCACAGAAGCGTGTGAGTCTTTCGCCTCGCAAAGACATCGTGATTACCCCACACCCTGGCGAGGCGGCGAGGCTCCTTTCCTGCAAGACAAGAGACATTCAGGCAAACAGGGTCGAGGCAGTAATGGAGCTAGCAAGAAAGTTTGGTGTTGTTGCTTGCCTGAAAGGGGCTGGAACCTTGGTTGCTGACCCTGATGGCAACCTTGCTATAAACCCAACTGGTTCCCCAGCGCTTGCCACCGCTGGCTCGGGTGATTGCCTTTGTGGGATGATAGGTGCTTTGATGGCACGAGGGGTTTCTGCCTTTGAGGCGTGCTGTTCTGCGGTTTACCTTCACGGACTCGCAGGTGAACTAGCAGAAAAAGACCTGACAGAGCACGGCGTATCTGCTTCAGACTTATTATCTTACATCCCTGTCGCCATAAGAAGCGTGGCTCCATGAAGACGCTCGTTCTCTTCATAAGAAGCACTAGACCATCGCAGTGGCCGAAGAATCTTTTCGTCGTGGCACCTGTGATATTTGCAAAACAGCACACAGCACAAGACCCTTATATCTTCTTTTCATCGTTTTTGGGCTTCTTGATTTTTGTGTTAGTGTCAGGCTTTGTATATGTCTTCAATGACATAAGGGATAGGGAATGGGACAGGATTCACCCCCAAAAGTCACAAAGACCGATTGCAAGCGGAGCACTATCCCCTCGGATGGGCTTGTTTTTGGCATGCATAGCGCTTCTTGTCGCCACCACACTTTCATTGCTTTTGCCATTAGCCTTTTTGGCATGTGTCTTTTGCTATGTCCTAACAAACCTTGCCTACTCACTGTTTCTTAGGCGGATCGCATACCTCGATGTCATTGTGATTGCCTTTGGGTTCCTTTTGCGAATACTGGCTGGCTGTTTTGCCATTGACCTTGCGCCATCCGAGATTTCCTATTTTCTGATACTTTGCACCTTCCTTCTTTCCCTATACCTTGGGCTTGGTAAACGAAAGCACGAGATGCTTGTTTTGGGCGCTACGCGGGAGTCCCTCAAGAAATACAACAATCATCACATAAACCTTGCTATGTGGGCTACTGGTGTTGCAACTGCCCTTGCATACGCTTTTTACACCGTTGCGCCACGAACGCTTCAATATTTCAATATGCAGTTTCCACGACTTGTCGTATCCATCCCGTTCGTGATCCTTGGTCTTCTAAGATTTCAAATGCTTGCCACCAGAAGTGCAAGCATGCAAAGCCCGACGGAAGTAATGGTCAAAGATACTTTGTTTCTAGCCAACATCCTTGTCTGGGGGGTAAGTGTGCTATGGGCAATATACCTTTGAACAAACTTACTATTGCGTGTTGCCTCGCCCTTGTTTTCGCTTGCTTATGGTGCGCAAATAGTCCAAGGGTGCCTGCTCAAGACGAGCTTTTGTCTTTTGCAAGAAGTGTGGCAACAGAAAGATTTTTTCTTCTAAGACAGAACGAGGCTCAATGCGAAGCCCCAAAATACGAGGTTTTCGTCAAAGGGAGGTGGGTTCGGGTTTTTTTGGATGGTCCTGTTGCCTTGCTTGCGAAGGTCGAGGAAGCATTTCTTGGAGACGAAGAAAAGGCTTTGAGGCTCGAAGTTAAGGGGGTCCTGAAAACAAAGATAATAACAACGACGACAAATGTGCCGTATCTTGTATTCGAAGTTCAACAGATATGCCCGTGCAAGGAGGAGGACAAACCATGAAAAAGATCGTCGAATGCGTGCCAAACTTCAGCGAAGGAAGGGACAAGAAGGTCATCGAGGCGATTGTCTCTGCGATAGAAAAAGGGGGCGCACAGGTCCTGGATGTGGATATGGGGTTCGCTACGAACAGGACAGTGGTCACAATGGCTGGAGAGTTAGAAGCGGTAGAGGAGTCCGCATTTCTTGGGATAAAGACTGCGTGCGAACTTATAGATATGAGAAGGCACAAAGGAGAACATCCTAGGGTGGGGGCGTGCGATGTTTGTCCATTTGTGCCAATTGAGGGGGCAACCATGCAGGACTGCATCGAGATGGCAAGAAGGGTTGGAAAGAGGGTCGGCGAGGAGTTGAAAGTCCCCGTGTTTCTTTACGCAGAAGCAGCCACTGCACCCGAGCGGAGGAGGCTAGAATGGATAAGAGAAGGCGAATATGAGGGACTAAGAAAAAGGCTTTTGGACCCGAACTTCAAGCCAGATTTCGGTCCTCAAGAGATGAATGAGAAGAGTGGGGCGTGCATAATAGGTGCAAGGGAGTTTTTGATCGCCTACAACATAAATCTAAACACGAAACAAAAGGTTTTGGCGTCAAGGATTGCTGTAAAACTGAGGGAGGCGGGGGGGATCGCGAGGGACCCAGACCAGGAGCCTCTTGTTGGTCCTGATGGTTCGCCCATCAAGGTTCGAGGGCTGTTTCAAGACTTGAAGGCAGTGGGTTGGTTCATAGAGGAATACGGGATTGCTCAGGTGTCAATAAATGTAACGAACTATCGCAAGACTCCACTCCACTTGATCTACGAGGAAACAAAGCGGATTGCGAATGATATGGGTGTCGAGGTCACAGGAAGCGAGATAGTGGGTCTTGTGCCAAAAGAGGCTTTGCTTTCGTCTGCAAGGTTCTATCTTAGACGGCAAGGGGTTTCTGGCGCAATGCCAGAAAACGAGTTGATCCATATTGCAATCAAATCACTCGGTTTGAACGATGCAAAGCCCTTCGATCCTTTTGCCAAGGTCATCGAATATCGTCTAGATGCAAAAAAAGGGGAAGGGTTGTCGAAAAAAAGTCTAAGAGAGTTCTGTGACCAGGTCAGTAGTGACAGCCCAGTACCAGGAGGAGGCAGTGTGGCAGCGACCTCGCTTGCAATGGGTTGTGCGCTCGGTGCGATGGCTTTGAACATATCTGTGGCAAAAGAAAAGGATTTCGAAAAAAAGCTGGAGCTAGAAGAGATGGCAAGATGGTTTCAGGATGCCAAAGCCGAGGCTTTGCGCCTGTGCGAGGAGGATAGCGAGGCATTCAGGATGGTGCTTGAGTCCAAAAAGAAAGGGAATGAAGCGGTGGCTAACGCTCTGAGGACGGCAACCCTCGTTCCGCTAAGGGTTTTGAAACTTGCAAATGAATGTGCGGTGCGCCTTGCCGACGCAAGGGATAGGTGCTTTAGAGGGTGTATTTCGGACCTTGGGGTAGCGCTTGCCATGTGCGAGGCATCTGCAAAGGGGGCGCTTTTGAATGTCTTGATAAACTTGCCAGAGATGCAGAATAAGACTGAGGCACTGGAAATAAAGAAAGAGGCTGAAGCCACTTATGCCTCTGTGCGTGCGACGGCTGAAAACGCTTCAGATTGGGTGCTCGAAAAGATCAGTCAGTAGCGCAACACGAGCCGCCTCTTATTCAGGTATCACGCCCAAGAAGAAACGAACAGATTCAATTATCAGTGGGAGTCTTGGCTTCCTTCTTTGCTGTCCTGGTCGCCTTCTTCTTCGCCTTTTGTTTCCCCGCAGTCCTGGGCGGGCGCTTCTTCAAAAGTTCCTTGAGCTGCTTAGTCGCCTGACCATACCCCTTTGGTTTGACCAGTTCAAGAAACTGAAGTGCAGCAGCACGGTCGTAAATAGGCACAACCACATCCTTCCTGCCCTTCTGCTTCTTGTACGGTCTGCCGTGCTTGATCTTGAGCGCCTTCAAAGCCTGGATCACCTCACGCTGCTCGGTCGTCGTGCGAACCACAATCCGTAGTTCTACACCCGAAGACTGCCGTTTCTCTGGATCGTACTGTTTTATCCTTAGATACCCGTGATCCTCGAAATAGTCTTTTAGCACAGAGATTGGATCAGACATACTCTACCTCGTCATTGTGTGGCCCAAAGTCTATCGTTTGCAAAAATCAAGATAGACCATCATGCGTAGTCTCTATCAAGATTTTTAGAATGTCAACAACAGTTTTTGTGAAGTTCCCTTGTGGCTGTTGTCATTTCAATCAAAACCCATGACCCCTTTGGCACCCTCCTGCATGTGCCTGACCAACGACCTCTTTCGCAGGTAAGCGCCAGGTCTTTGCTGTCCTTCTAACCACTCGAGTTCGCGTCCGTAAACACTGCTCAGAGATTTCAAAAGACCCTTGTCAGGTCTTGTAGGCGATAAAAATCTCAAAATGCGCCCAGAAATCGTGAGACGAGTCTTTTTTAAATTCTTCACGCCCTCGAAGAACTTCTTGGGCGAGGCGATTGACTATGCGAGGCAAGGGCAAATTTTGCTGGGCTCAGAATGCAAAAATCACCCGACTGGTCGTGTAACCGTAAGCCGCGCACACGGCGAAGATTCAGCACTACCAGAAACACCCGAACCAGGAGAGCTGAGCACCGTCGTCCCTCTTGGGCCGAAACCGGAAATACAACTATTCCTCTTCCGCTTCCTGTTCGGCTTCGTAACATTCTTCCACAGACAAAGCATCTGGCAATATGTCAGTGTCCGAATAGTCGAAGTACTCGACTGGTGGCGGCTCCACGGCGAACTTCGTAATGCCTCGGACATTCCGCCAGATGTTCTTCTTTCCTCGAGACCTCTTTGAAAGTGACTGAATCAACTCTTCTTTTCGCATCTTTGAATATCCTCTGATGTTTGCCTTTTTTGCCATCTTTCTGAGCTCTGCCACTGTCTTCTTTTCAAGGTTTTTCATCAGGTCCCACCTGCTCGAGATGAACAAGTATAACTCACAGCAGTGTGAATATCAACAAACATGAGCGCCCGAAGAGGACTAAACCACGCGCTACTGTAGATCTAGGCTCATGGTGCGTCCCTTCAACTAAGGCATATAGAACGCTATTCGCACATCCATGCGTCTCGGGTGCGTCTTCGGACTTTTTATCTTATGTCCAGTGACGAAAAGACCTTCCTCAAGCGTCTCAACTGCCTGACAAGCCGCAATCCAGAAGTTCCATATTATCTTTCGTGACCTTCTTACAAGTGAGGGCAGAGTCTATAGCACTGCAATCCAATCGTGCTTCTTTGCCACCAGCGCAAGTAACGATTACAGGACCATCACAATAAGCCTTGAAGGTCTTTTCATCACAAGCAGGACCTGTTCCAACGCAGTCTGCCTCACCATAAGAGTTTACTGCACAAGTGCCACCTGCGTGCCAGACGCACCCTTGGCCGGACTCGCACGAAAAAGTGTAACGCCACCTGCAATCTTCTAAAACTAACGCTCCCTCATAGCACGATTTTATGACATCGCCATCGCAAACGGCCTTCGTGGTTTCAGGGTTGCAACTCGCCTCACCGCAGTTGGCGTCGTACCTAGATTGGTAGCAGTGCAAACCCGCGGCTGCACAATCGAAGGCATCGGGCTGAGCCGAGCCGTCGCATTCAACAAGAATATCCCCTGCGCAGCGGCGAATCCATCCAGTGTCCGGGCACACCTTTGCCTGTTCTGTCGTAGCCTTTCCACACGCTTTCATCGCGTTGCAGTCGCTCGCCTTCTTTATGCAGTTTAAAACCGCCCTTATGACTTTAGTATCCGTGCTTCGATCTACTCTAGCACCTCTCTCAAAGACATACAAAACCTCGGGACAACTCACTCCCTCGCTGGAAAACTGTTCTTCCAGTTCAGGTATGCACTGGAGAAGGCGCTCGCATAGCGCTTCTAGCTCCTTCATGCTCGAAAGGGACGAGTCGGAGCCCGACGACCCACAGCCCCATGTTAGAGAAACGGACAGCGACCAGAAAATGATGAGTACAAAAGTCTCACGCTTTCTGAACCACCTAGCTTGTTTTTGCATGTTTCAGCCTCCTAAGCCACACACACGCGCAGCATACCACGTATATGTTCTTCTTGTCAACACCACCTTCGTCGCTGGGCTGACAGATCGTGACCACCCCCGCCGGGACTCGAGGCTATGGAATGCGAGGATCAAGTCGCCTTTTGTGGTGAAATGTGCTAAGGGAGGGAAGGAGCGGGATGACTAGGGAGATAGGGCTACCGACCGGCAATCGGAGTGAGTTTGGAGGTGTGTCTGTGGATAAGTTGGAGTACCTGAATAAGGCGATATTCTCGGTGCTAAATGCAAAACTAGTGCACATCCCGAAAGGAAAAAAGGAGTTCAACGCATATGTGGAGAGGTCGCAAGAGACAGACGACAACGAGTTTTATATCCCCCAACTACAAAGATGTGAAAGCCTGAAAGAGTTCATGTATAGGGCTTTGAGATGGGAATGGTTTTACAATACAAAGAGGGAACACAGCATGATAAAGAGCACTCCTTATGAGTACCTCAAGAAGTTCGTCAGCATCGATAAGTCAGTAGGGCTATTCCCAGTGATCATCCTTGACAATGCCATTGATATCCTAGACACAATACTACCAGTTCCACCTGGTCACAATGTCTCGGCCAACGACCTCGTGCCAATCTTGCCAAACCCCCAGCACTGCAATTTGGCTAGCTTTTCTCGGATCATCCACTTTGGACATTTTGGACAACTTTCGATAATGTCCAAAATCTCCGAAACATTGTCGCAAGACATGCT